>Ga0268283_1001353_pt1 | contig 12143 bp, 8 predicted proteins | sample saktaG_13_FD_190140 | JGI IMG/M metagenome (GOLD analysis project Ga0268283, IMG submission 190140) | Saline water microbial communities from Sakinaw Lake, British Columbia, Canada - sak_2013_06_06_36m | ecosystem: Environmental > Aquatic > Non-marine Saline and Alkaline > Saline ... | reverse complement strand
TGTTGATTCTTTCTTGATGCAAGTTTAGCAGCTAAACATGAACTGAAAATGAAGAATGCATATATTTGAATATTTAAATATTAAAATAGACTAATAAGCATTATGTATATTAGGAAAAATAAAATATAGGTTTAGTTATAAAGCAAAAGGAAACCCCCATTAAATCATACGCAGGTGACTAACCCACACTTGGAAAGAAAATTTTAGTAATAGGTGCCTTTGATAAATTCCGAATTACTTGACAATCCTAATAATTAATAAAACAAAATTTATGCATCCCGATTTCAACAGGAGTCATTGAAAAGATTAGCTGTTACAGCGAATTTTATTAACTAACTATTTTATAACGAAAACCGATAACTAAATTTCACCAAAAAAATATCCCTTGGATGAACATCGAACAGATCACCAATATTTTGTGTAAAGTCAAAATCGCCTACTGAATTCGACATATCCCTGCCCTGCGACCATACAAGGTATAAAGTAGAACCTGGCACATATTCCCATCTCACAACAAGGTTTGAACGAAATTGGGCAAAATTATAGTCAGGTTTGCTAAAAGTATAATCGGTAGTTCCATCCAAATTTTCATCGACCGAATAAATTTCATCTGTATTATTATATGAAAGCTGGCTAGATGAAAATTCAGCAAAACGATTGTTATAATCACCAGCCTGAGGATTCGTAATTTTTTTCAAGGCGGTATAACTTCCTGCTGAATTAAAGGGTTGTCCGTAGTACTGAATCGTTAAATTGGGTGTGACATTATAATTCATACGCAAACTCAACCCAATGGTTTTTTGATCGATTGATCCTAAGATATAGCGGGGGTCTCCATTCATTTCAACTTCACTGATATATTGAAGTTCTCTTTTATAATTACTTATATCAGCAGATAGAGAAACACTTAAAGCATCCATCGGGCGATAAGTCAAGCCGGTCCAGAAATTATTTGAAGTGGTATAATTCATGCGTCCATAGCTCATCCAAAATCCACCATAGAAGTTAATTTTTTTACGCTGATCAGAATTGACATTCACATTATAACTCCATCTGTCTGGTTCTAATAACGCAGGTCCTCCGCGTAAGGCACTCACCGAATAATTTCTGCCATTATGAGTCATAGAAGCGTTAAAATTCCATTTGTTTTTAAATTTTGTATTGAAATTTGTATTTTGTGAGAAAGAAAGGATTTTACCATCAAAATTCATGGTAGCCCAATAATTATTATTTAAGAAAAAGTTTTCAAAAATCCCGAAAGGTTTTCGGATATAATAACCAACCCAGGTTCCATGATGTATGATATCGCTGCTGCGCATATACCCAATATCATTAATTTCAAATCCGGGTGAACGATATGTAAGGCTTGATTCAAATTGCCACTTACCACTCCCCTGCTTTCCAACTTTAAGAGAAGCAGCAGTTCCAGTTAATGCTGTTAAATTTTCATCGAGCTTTAAATGCTTGGCATCGGGACGTTGATAATAACGTGCAGATGAATTTTGCAAGTTTGTAATTGCCTCAACGTCACCTCTTACATGACTAAAATTTGCATTCAGTCCAACATAGTAAGTCCTGTCCTTCCAATAATGCTTAAAGTCGATGCCACCTGTATATGCTGATTTAGGTAGAAATAATAAGTCATCCGTAGGAATTTCCCTGTTTACCGCAGTAATCATTCCACCAATTGTTGTTTCGCCTTTATTAATATCTTGTTTTATACGGGCAACAAAATAATTGGTCATGGGCTCAACAATTACATCCCGCTCTGCTCCCATATAGTTCACCTTGGCTTTTTCTTCTGCAGCAAGGCTTTCCATTATTCCAATGGATAGTCCATTTTTGGTTTTACCAGAAAGTTTAAATGCAGTAAGAATAGTAGTAGCCTCCGGTACATCGGCGTATTCGTTATCCTGCAAATCGGGATAATAATGTGGCCGACGCCCTATTCGTCGTGAATAAAAAAGGTTATCCATATTAAAATCGCTTATAACCGGACCATTCGAAGGCCGATAGTCAAAAATACTTTTCCCTTCAATAAAAAAAGGTCGTTGTTCCGAAAAATAAGATTCAAATGCTGAAAGGTTTACCTCGGATGGATCAGCTTCAACCTGTCCAAAATCAGGATTAACGGTAAAATCCAATGTTAAGTCATTGGTGATTCCAATTTTACCATCAACCCCAACAGCCAAATTTGAATTGCTTCCATCTGCAAAAGGGTTTCCTGCTTCTTTTTTAAAGCTTTCAGTTTTAGCCAAAGTGTAAGGAATAATATCTACCTGCTGTTTAGGCTTAATATTATTAATTCCGTTGAGTTCGCCCAATAGAGGAAGCATCATTGGCGCATCTGATGGGATGTATTGCCATGTAGAACGTTCATCCTTTCGAAATAGATTTCGCATCACCTGAATACCCCAAATATGATTTTCTTTTTCTCCAAATCTTAGCTGACTAAAGGGAATTCTGATCTCAGCATTCCAACCATCATTATCCATTGATGTCTTTAAATACCAAATTGGATCCCAACTTCCATCCCAATTCCGACCACCCTGAGATATAGCTTCATCACCAATAACTCCTGATGCAGAAGCTGAAAAAGAAAAGGCAGTTTGCTGATCTAAATCACTATCGATATTTATCTCTACAAAATCTCCCGGAAAATTATCACGTCTTGCCAACAACTTTGATATCTTTTCGGGTTCGGTGTCATAAGCTTTTATGAATACATATAAATTATTATCGTCGTATAATATTTTAAAAGCTGTTTGCTGAGATGGAGCATCACCCTCGTTAGGTGTTTTTTGGATAAAATCGCCCGACCATTCTACCTGATTCCAGATATCTTTATCTAAAAGGCCGTCAATAACAGGTGCATTAGAAGTTTTGATTGTGGTATAAGACTTTTTTTCTTTATTATTTGCATACACTGATGCTAAGCAAATAAGGAATGTTAAGGTGATTAACGGGAATTTGTACATATTTTCTCTATTAAAGATTTAACAATGCTTATTTGGTGCATAAGTCATAGTTATTAATAAATACTGGGGAAACGACGAATTGTTACATCACATTTTTGTGAATATGTTAATGAATGTTAAAATACCGGAAAAAGGTCATTTTTAGGGATATGTTGTCCTTATAAATTACTAGATGTTTAGTATGCTATCTTAGACATTAGATTCAAGACATTAGTCATTAGTTTCAAGATACTTACTTGATACTTGATACTTGATACTTGAATTATGGAAACAATGAAATATTGAAATAATGAAACAAATTATGAATCAAGGTCTTTATTTTCCTCGAGGATGTAACCCACAGTTGGGATTGTGGAAATTTTTATATTGGGATCCTTTTTAAGGTAGTTTCTTAATTTTGAAATGAATACGTCAAGGCTTCTTCCGGTAGAATAATTCGAGTCGCCCCAAACCTGCTCCATGATCTCATCTCGTTTTACCAATTCATTTTTTGTGTCGCTTAATAATTGCAGAATTTTGTTCTCTTTAAAAGTCAAACGATACTTATTTGAATTTAACGACAGTACCTGGTTAAGCGGATCAAAACTATATTCTCCAATCGAAACTTTTGATAAATTAGCTTGCTTCAACGAGCCAGATTTTAGTTTTCGATTTAGAACAGCATGTATTCTGCAAACAAGTTCTTCTTCATCGAAAGGCTTGGTAACATAATCATCAACACCAATATCAAATCCTTTGAGTTTATCTTCTTTTAAAGAGCGGGCTGACAAGATGATGATCGACATTTCTTTATCATGAATTTTAATCTCTTTAATTAAACTAAATCCATCCATCTTAGGTAACATGATATCGATAATACATAGGTCGTAGGTTCCCATCTTGAACCCAGTTAGCCCCGCAACACCATCAATATATAATTTGACTTCAAAACCATTCGATTCCAAATATTCAACCAGCAGAAATCCGAGATTAACATCATCTTCAACAATTAGTATTCTTGGTTTCATCTTCACAGTCATGACTATTTTTTATAATTAGGTAGTTTAACTACGAATTGACTTCCTTTATTTATTTCGCTGTTCACTTGAATTTCTCCACCTATTTGATCCAGAATACGTTTTACATGAAATAGACCAATCCCGAATCCTTTGATATCATGAACATCACCGGTTGGCACACGGTAATATTGGTCAAATATTAATTTCTGCTGATCGGGCGAAATTCCAATTCCATTATCTTTCACCTCAATCAGATGATATTTTTCACTTGATTTCAGCGTAATATCTATTTGTGGGTTAACGATACAATACTTAATTGAATTATCAATTAAATTATCCAGTATGATATGCAGTTGATTACCATTACTAAAAGTGCTGTGATCATCACCATATCCGTGAAAATTAATATTTCCATTTTTAGTCAATATCTGAGCTTGATTTGAGTTAATGACTTCCTGAATTAGAACCGATAAATCCAATTTTTCACGTTCTGGTATTTCCTCGCTATTACTATTGGATGTACTCAACAATTTTTCAACGCGGTCATTTAGTTTAGCTTGCTCACTTTTAATAATTTGAGTTAACGATTGAAGTTTTACGTCATTTTCAACCTTTGTATGCTTTGAAATCATACTATTTGCAAAGGCAATATTGGCTAAAGGAGTTTTAAATTCGTGGGTCATATTATTAACAAACTCACGAATTCGCTCAGTAAGTGACTTCTCTCTTTTATAATATCTGAAAATAAGCATAAAAGAAACAACTACTAGAATAATCAAAAGCAACGAACTAATAAACGCGTATCCAATCTGTGCAAAAACAAAATCGCTTTTCTTTGGAAAATTAATCTTTAGTTCATAACCTGATTCTCTTAAACCTTGAGACAAATCAACCGTTACCGTAGTACCCTTTTGTACGCTCCAGTAGTTATCCAACTTTACATTCACGATGCCATACTCATAATCCAGATCAATTCCATGATAATTTAAATCGTGCGTAATGAGAGAATCCAGATTAATTGCTTGTTTAAAGGTATTTAGTAATGCCCTGCAATTATTCTCTGTTTTATTTGTGAATGGACATTCGCTGATACTTTCAAGATTTTTTTCGATACTTATTAAAGCCTTTTTAACATCTCTATTAAATTCTTCTTCTTGCAAATTAGCTTGTTTGAGAATCCAATTAATTTGAATACCAACCAATCCGGTCAGGCAAAATATAGTGATAATCAATAAAACCAATTGGAATTTCATCTTCTTCATGTATCAAAATTAAAAAGATTTTGACTAACGACTAGAATATTAACATCGCTATAACATAAAATAACATCGCTATAACCTCATTTAACATATAGTTAACCTGTTAACTAAAATCAATGTGTTATTTTTGAATCATAAAATAATTTATAAAACCATCGATATGAAAAAACAACTTGTATTATTAATTAGTATTACTTTTTTATCATTCTTTTTAGTTGCAAATGTAGTTGCTCAGGATCAAAAGAAAGTTGAAACAAAAGCAAAAACAGAACAAGTAAAAAAAGAAGTTCCTTCAAAATGTGCAACTTGCCCAAGTGCAGCAACATGTGCAGAAAAAAAAGCAGCTCCTGTTGAAGCGGTAACAAAGGACAAGAAAAAAGTAGCAAAAAAGAAATAAATTAAATAATTGCTTAGAAGAATCAGCTTAAAATCCCCGGCCATTTTTTAGTCGGGGATTTTTCTAATAATCTCCCCTTATCTGCACTTCAATATGAAAAAGATTAAAACCAATCCTTACAGACTAACCATTCAATTAATAATATTCGCTTTATTAATTTATATGGGTATTAAGTTACTAATCACTCCTAATTATTTAGCAGATTTTGAAGCTTATTGCCCATTTGGCGGCATCCAGGCATTGACAAGCTTTTTGGTAAACAATACCCTGGCTTGCACTATGACCAGTGCTCAAATTGCAATGGGATTCATATTCATAATAGCAATAATACTTTTTAGTAAATTATTTTGTTCTTTTATTTGTCCGATCGGATCAATTTCAGAATGGCTAGGTAAAATTGGAGATAAATTTAAAATGCGTTTCACAATTACGGGTCTCACCGATAAGATTTTGAGATCATTAAAATATGGTTTATTATTTACAACTGTTTATTTCACCGTTGAATCAAGTGAATTATTTTGTAAGTGGTTCTGCCCTTATTATGCTGTCGCTTCTGGTTTTAACGCGGATGTGAATTTAATAATGGCTATGGGTGCCATCCTTTTTGTAATTATTGGATCCATTTTTATACGCCTTTTTTGGTGTAAATATCTTTGTCCACTCGGAGCATTATCAAATATCTTCAGGTATTTTATTCTCACTATAAGTACGCTAGGAATTTACCTTGTTCTTAATATCTACGTAATAAACATCAGTTTTATTTGGCCATTAGCATTCCTTTGTGCCATTGCTTATATTTTTGAGCTTTACACAATGCGAAGCAAGATTTTTCCATTATTAAAGGTGAAACGAGATGTTAAAATATGTACTAATTGTAAATTATGTGATAAAGCCTGCCCCCAAGCCATTCAAGTATCAAAGGAAACTGTGATAAAACACATCGACTGCCATTTATGTGCTGATTGCCTGCAGGTGTGTCCTGAAAAAGGTGCTTTAACTATCAACAGAAAAGGAAGAAAATGGTGGCCCGCGATCATTGTAGTTATTTTAATTATTGCTGGACTTATTTTGGGTAAATCATTTGAATTACCAACTTTGAGTGAATATTGGGCTGATCCTGAAACCAAATCGGAGATGGAGATTTACACCATTAACAATTTAAAAACTGTTAAATGCTACGGTAGCTCAGTAGCTTTTTCGAATCACATGTACGAAATGGATGGGATTTATGGTGTGGCAACTTATGTCAGCAGTTTCAGAATAAATATTTGGTACGATCCAACTGAAACTGACACACTCAAAATCAGAGAATGGATATTTACACCAGCTCAAATTCAGTTACAGGAAATTGATTTGATAGATGAGCAGATGTTGGTTTACAAGATTCGTATTGATAATTTTCTGGATCAGTTGGATACGGAAAACCTAAAAGGTTTACTGGCAGAACAGACAGACATCGTCGGAATGCAGACTGAATTTGGATGTCCGATTTATCTCACTTTATATATCAAAACTAATTCTCAACTTACCGAAGAAAAATTAAAAAATCTCATTGAACAAAAGGGATTTAGATCAAACAGTAAAAACTCAACTGGAGTTGAGATTAAAAATTATCATTTTAAGGTAGTAGAAGTCGAGAAGTCGGATGAGGTCATTTCTGTTGAAAATATCGTAAGGCTTTTCGCTTTAGAATAGTATTGACAAATGAAAAACAATGTATTATTTAACAATAACTTTAATGATGAAAAACATGTTTACAAAAATTTTATTTATTTAATTCTTCAAAGAACTTATTTTAATATCTTTAGGTCTGATCTAAGACTTAAATATGATTAAAATTCCCCGAATCAAGAAGTATATTCATAATAGCAATGTTGTTATGAATATCAATAAGATCACCTTAAACTTTTTCAACAAAAATATTGAAGCCAAATTCAGACAAGACTATTTTGAGAATTCACTCATACCTTTTCGTATCTCTTTTATAACGGTCACGATTCTTTATGCTGCTTTCGGATACTTAGATTTAATAACATCTGAAGAATTTATTAAAGAATTTCATATCATTAGATTTTTAATTGTATTGCCCCTGTTTTTAGTAGTTTTTCTTTTTTCATTTCATAAATATTTTAAAAATATTTGGCAAACTCTCCTCTCAATAAGCTTTGTTGTAAGTGGCAGTGGTATTATATATATGCTGCTTCGAAATCCTAATAATTTATATTATTATGGAGGAATGTTTTTGGTAATTATGGCGGCATATTTTTTTATCCGCCTAAGATTTCTTCCGGCGATAATACCAGGAATTCTACTGAACATTATATATAGTATTGGTATTTTTATTTTTTATGATTCAACCGATATACGATTTGAACATTTAGTAGTAGCAGAAGCATTCTTCATCTCAGCTCATATCATCAGCATGTTGGCCTTATACAATATTGAATTTTTAAAACGCATTGATTTCTATCAAAGAATATTAATCGCAGAGAAACAAGATGAAATCACAAAAATTAACCAAAGTTTAGAGGCACAAGTAATTGATCGTACAAAACTATTGGATGAGCGTAATCAACATCTTAATGAAGAGATTAAAACTCGAAAAAAAATTGAAAAAAACCTGATTATTGCTAAAGATAAAGCTGAAGAAAGTGATCGATTAAAGTCTTCTTTTCTGGCAAATATGAGCCATGAAATTCGCACTCCAATGAATGGTATTTTGGGATTTGCCGATCTGCTCAAAGAAAAGGATTTAACAGGAGAAGAACGGGATAAATACATTGAAGTGATTGAAAGTAGTGGTGAACGAATGCTGAACATTATTAATGATTTATTAAATGTTTCAACCATTGAAGCAGGATATATGAAAGTTGATATTTCGGAGGTAAATATTAGCCAACAATTGCAGGATATGTACCATTTGTTTTTGCCGGAAACTGAAAGAAAAGGGTTGAAATTTATCTTTAAAAACAATCCCGGGTCTGACATTTTAATCCAAACAGATCGTGAAAAGGTTCACGCAATATTCAGCAAATTGCTCAAAAATGCAATAAAATATACAAATGAAGGATTTATTGAACTGGGTTATGAAGAATTTGATGAGGAGCTTAAATTTTTTATCATTGATTCAGGCATCGGAATCCCAAACAATCAATTAAAAATAATATTTGATCGATTTGTGCAAGTCGATTCCAGTTTATCGAGTTATTATGAAGGAGCAGGATTAGGGCTTTCTATCACTAAATCTTATGTTAAAATGCTTAAAGGTAAAATTTGGGTAGATTCAGTAGAAGGACAAGGTTCACAATTTTATTTTAGCTTACCTTATAAAAATAGTAATCATCCCAAAGGCAAAAAAAACATTGCCCTAAATAAAAGCGCCATGAATAAATTAAAACAAACAACATTATTAATTGCAGAAGATCAGGAGAGTTCAGATGCTTACTTAACTGCAATAATAAAAGATTCCTGCAAAAAAATATTTCACGTTCAAACAGGGGTAGATGCTATAAAAATCTGTCAGAATGAAAAAATTGATTTAATATTGATGGATATCAAAATGCCGGTAATGAATGGTTATGATGCTACAAGGGCAATTCGTGAATTTAATAAGGACGTCATTATAATAGCCCAAACCGCATATGCTTTGCCGGGCGATAAAGAAAAAGCACTTGAAGCGGGTTGTAACGATTATATTACTAAACCAACTAAAAAAAATGCACTTTTAGATATCATAGCAAAGCATTTCCCCAATTAAAGCATCATGAATATCAGAATCATAACAGCGATCTCAGCATTATTAATTTTCAGTTCTTGCCAGATACGAGAGAATGAAAATCAAATGGAAATTTGGAAAAATGAAGTCATGAAAGCAGAGCTCGATTTTGCAGAAATGGCAAAAAATGAAGGAATCGCAAAAGCTTTTGAAGCCTTCGCTGCCAATGATGCGGCTTTATCACGAAACAATATCTTAGTTTCAGGAAAAGAAGGAATCAAAAAATTTTACGAAAATCGTGACCTAACCAATGTTAGTCTTGAGTGGAAACCGGATTTTATTGAGATAGCTGCATCCGGTGATTTAGCTTACACTTATGGTAAATACACCTATGCTATAATCGATTCTACAGGTGTAAGTAAAAGCTCAAATGGAATATTTCATACCGTGTGGAAACGTCAAGCGGACGGCTCCTGGAAATATGTTTGGGACTAGACAAATAATTATTTGATTATTGATCATTGATTATTGAAATTTTACAGCTGTTTTCAAACCCAGAACGAAGTATTTCAGGTATGTTCACCCAGATATTATCACTTGTTGTTTAATACAAATTATTTTTTATTTATAATTTATAACTCATAACTCATAACTTATCACAATCTTACCCTGCTTTAACTTTCCTTTAGATTTAATTCATTAATTTGCATTGTGAAAATCTTAATCATAGAAGATGAAGTTGAATTGCTGGGAGCCATTTGTAGCTATCTCAGCAAAGAAAACTATGTCTGTGAAACAGCTTCCGATTTCAGCTCTGCTGAAGAAAAGCTTGCAATTTATCATTATGATATTGCCGTGGTTGATATTACTTTGCCGGGAGGCAGCGGACTGCAGTTAATTGAAATTTTAAAAAAGAAACACACTGATACAGGCGTGCTAATCATTTCTGCAAAAAACTCCCTCGACGATAAAATAAACGGTTTAAATATTGGTGCAGACGATTACCTGACCAAACCATTCCACCTTGCCGAACTAAATGCACGTATCAAAGCATTGATAAGGCGTCGACGATTTGAAGGAGCAACCAGAATTGCATTCAATGAAATAGAAATTGATACGGATGAGAACCTGATCCTGGTAAATAATAAGCAACTGACATTAACTAAAAAAGAATTTGAATTATTAAACTTTTTCATAGCCAATAAAAATAGAATTTTAACTAAAGAGTCGATTGCAGAACATCTTTGGGGCGACGATATCGATTTAGCTGATAATTTTTTCTTCATCTACACACACATCAATAACCTTAGAAAAAAAATTATGAAAAAAGGCGGCAACGATTATATAAAAACCGTTTATGGCATGGGGTATAAGTTTAGTGATAAGTTATGAGTTATGAGTTATGAGTTATGAGTTATTAGTTATGAGTTATTAATGATTAGTTATTTAACGATTAATGAAAGTGAAACGGATTAATTTTAGAGTCTTAAATTACGTATCAAACAAATTTAATCTGATATCTTGTATCTTGAATCTTGTGTTCTAAATCTAACAAATGAAACTACTCAATAAATTAAGCTTGCGGTATTTACTCTTCTCCTTAATCATTATGATTTTGACCGGAGGAGTTATTTATTATGTGTTATCGTTGGTAATTGAGGAAGAAATGGACGAGAAGCTCAAAACCTCACTTGATAGAATTATATACGATATTGACCGTCATGATCATTTCTACACACTCGAGCCCTTCAACAATATTGATCAGGTTAAGGAACAAAAAACTTATTTGCATTATTCCGACACTGAAATTAAAGCTGACAGGTCAAAGGATACTGAAGACTTCAGGCAATTGACTACGATAGTAAAAATAAAGGAGAAATATTATAAAATAATCATCAGGGAATCCAAACTCGAATCTAAAGATCTTTTAAAAAGCCTCGCTCTCATAACATTTCTTGGCTTTATAGTTCTCATCGCAAGTTTAATCCTTATAAACAGACGCATTGCTAAAACCATTTGGGCTCCATTTTATCGAAATATTGATATCGTTAATAAATTCTCCATCACCGATCGAGAGCCTGTTTCGTTTGCAAAAACGGATATAAATGAGTTTCATGAATTGAATAAGGTGCTTTCTGAACTGACAGAAAAAGTCAGAAAGGATTATCGAAACCTGAAACAATTCTCTGAAGATGCCTCTCATGAAATTCAAACACCATTAGCTATCATCAAAAGTAAGATTGAAACCTTGCTCGATGATAATAATTTCAATGATAAACAAGGTGAGGCCTTGGATTCAATTCATCGATCTGTTCATCGCCTATCAAGGTTGAATAAAGATTTAATTTTATTGACGAAAATTGAAAACAAACAATTCGGGAATCCTGAAAAAATTAATTTAAAAGAGGTTATTGAAAACAAACTTGAAGAATTCCAGGAGCTGATCCAATTAAAAGGGATAGTGCTTACAACCAAATTAGACCATGAAATTATTCTGAATTTAAATGCAGTTGAAGCAGAAATACTTATCAATAATTTAATTTCGAATGCCATTAAACACAATATGATTAATGGTATTTTTAAAATAATTCAGGGACAAGATAAAATCGCTTTTTATAATAGTGGCTCCGCTCCTATCAAAAATCCAGAATCTATTTTCAATCGCTTTTATAAAGAAAATGCAGAATCAAATTCTGTAGGATTAGGACTTGCGATTGTTAAGAAAATATGTGATAACAATCAGATCAAATATCATTATTATTTTACAGATAATTTGCATTGTTTCACGCTTCATTT
>Ga0268283_1001352_pt1 | contig 12148 bp, 18 predicted proteins | sample saktaG_13_FD_190140 | JGI IMG/M metagenome (GOLD analysis project Ga0268283, IMG submission 190140) | Saline water microbial communities from Sakinaw Lake, British Columbia, Canada - sak_2013_06_06_36m | ecosystem: Environmental > Aquatic > Non-marine Saline and Alkaline > Saline ... | reverse complement strand
AGATGGAATAAATAAACAAATAAGAGTTATTCTAACCCACATATGATCAATGGGATTGAACATATGAAAAGCGTAAATAAAAGGGGATACGTCCCATTTTATCAACGCTATAATAGACGTAATAAAATAAATACCTCCATAATAGTTAACCAATATTCAACTGTGCATCTTAACGCACCACGAAAAGAGTTAAAATAATCTCTTTCCTCTTGTTTAGTCATGTCTTTAAGTTTTTTCATTTTTCCCAGTTTTCTTCCCCGTAAGGGTCTTCTTTTGATATAACTCTTTTAATTTCTTTCTTTTTTGGTTCTTCTATTCTTTCCCATCTACGATATTCTCTTTCTCTTTCGAAATCACCGCGTCTAATTTTTTCGAAATAAATATCCGTAATCATCCACGTCATATAAAAGACAACTGGAATAAATAACAACATCCATATCATAGCATCCATTTATTCGTTCCAGTTTTCTTCCCCGTAAGGGTCTTCCTTTGTGAATACCCTTTTTATTATATTTTTTCTTGTTGGGGCCTTGACCATCACTTCAAAAGGAGGTAAAGGATTTATTCTCTGATGTTGCCAGGGAGGAGGGTCAGGCAGAGGATTATTAAAATTTAAAATAACTCTATTATGAGCGTCTCTTTCCCTTTCTCTTTCCATTTCTCTTTCCCTATTATGTTCAATAATAGCAGCCCCAAATGTGATTACAAGGAATAAAAATATTAAAGACGAAATGAAAATAATACCAGTTAAAGCGTAATTATTACCAATAAAATGAGAAGCAATGAAGAATGGTAATAAACCAGTCAATATCACTAATAATTTACCTAATGTAGTTAGCTTGTTCCACATTTTATATAAATTTTAAGAGAACAAATATATGAATAATTTTCAGAAATAAAAAATTATTGGTGAAAAGTTGTAAAATATGACTGTATGGTTTTTATATATAAGAATAAAAAATTAAACATGGATGATAATGATGTATTAGAAAAATATAAAAATGGTGATAGTATAAGGAGTATTGTAAAATTTTCTAATTTAACCAGATATAAAGTGACTAAAATTTTAAAGGATAATAATATATCAATTATATCAAATGTGGACAAATTGAAAAAATATGAAATCAATGAAAATTATTTTGATATTATTGATAATGAACACAAAGCTTACACTTTGGGCTTTCTTTATGCAGACGGTTATAACGAAGAAAAAAGAAACATAGTTAAAATAACACTTGAAGAAAAAGATATTGAAATATTAAAAATAATAAGAGCTCCAATATGCCCGGACAAACCAATAAGGTATTATAAATATAAATATAAATCTGGTAATAGTAAACCACAATATTCTTTCGTTATTGATAATAGTCACATATCTAAAAGATTACATGAATTGGGGGTTGTCCAGTCCAAAAGTTTCAAATTGGACTTCCCTACATTTTTAGATAAACTATTATTGACACACTTTATACGTGGATATTTTGATGGTGATGGATGTATAACCAAATCATATTCAAAAAAATATCCAAATGCTTCTAAATATCAAATATCTTTTATATCAACTGATAAGTTTATTAAAGGATTGCAAATGTTTTTATATGATAATATCGGTGTTAATATCCACAAGTTACAAATAAGACACCCAGATAGAAATAATAACACCAGATCATTAACCATCGGTGGAAATTTACAAGTGGAAAAAATATTGAATCTTATTTATAAGGATTCCTCAATACATTTAGATAGAAAATATCGAAAATACATCGAATTATTAAATTATAATAGAAAATCTATTGATGAAATATAGAATTTTTAGAATCCCATTTGGTGTATAAGTGACAATCACTTCGAAGTATAAGGTAACGAATGTCACCAGGTGAAGACTCTGCCATGCAATCACGGTCAATCACAACAGTCAAATTTCCCATTTGATATTTTGGATAATGTCCACCCAAGTCTTTACCCCTATCTAAACAATACATTTCAATATCATCTATGAACCTATCAGCAACCTTATTGCCCTTTATCCACCTACTTATTTCACTATCATCGTGTCCAGCCCATAGAACTCTAAACGTAGCTTGATCAACACCCAACTCCTGTAACCTATTAATAACCTCTTCTGGTGATTTCCTATCGTAAACATTTACAAGATTTAAACTCAACCTTAATATAAACCCCTTCTGTTTAATCCTTTGGCATAAATCCTTCATATTAAACTGAACCCTTGGATGCATTCTTATAATACCAGCATTAGATTTATCATCAAATATGTCTGATACTGAAAGAGATATGAGATAAACACCAACATCGTTCTTTAAGAAATCTAGATTGGCGTCGTTTAACATTACACCGCTAGTTTGTATTTCAAGTTTAAAAGGTTTATCAAGTCTATTATTCATTTCACCTATCATTTTAAGGAAAGGTTTATTTTGAATTGGTTCACCTGTGCCTGTAAGAATAGCGTAATCACAACCCATTTTTCTTACTTGTTCGAACTTTTTGAAATACATTTCAGTAAAAAGTTCCTCATTTGATTTATCTTTATAAGTATCTTTTAACTGTGATATTTTCGATACACAAAATTTACAAGAATTAATACAACCATGTGTCGGAACAAGAATAGACATACTTCTAACATCCACATTATATCGTGGCATTTCTCTCCTGTGATGTCTTGTTTTTGATTTAACTACAACTCCTAAATCTTTATCGTTCTCAATATCAACACTTTCAAGGACACCGTTAGTTTTCAACATATCTAAATAGTTATTAAGACAGTATGGGCAAATTGTATTTTTATTAATATATTGATTGAATTTGTCTATCATTCATATTACTTTAATTTTAAAACACATAGTGCTAATAGTGTTTTACCGTCAACAAAATCTGTTCTTTTAATTTCTTCTTTTGTAAGTTCGACTATTTCAATCTCTTCATTTTCACTCTCTAGTCCACCACCTTGACCAATTTTTTTTGATACTGTAGCGAAGAAAGTGGACATTCTTTCGTTGGTCTTACCTGGGGTTGTGTAATATGTTTTAACAATATTATTAATAGTATCTACAGCGTAACCAAGTTCTTCTTCAATTTCCCTTTTCATTGTTTCAACTTCGTTTTCACCAGCGTGATCAATCATTCCTGCTGCCAATTCTATAATTTTCATTTTAGGTCCAGGGCGGAATTGTTTAACAAAGATGTACTTATTTTTCACAGTATCAAAGACAACACAGCAAACTGCGTCTTTGGAATTAAGATATTCTCTATTAACTTGTTGACCTTTTTTGCCTTGTAAAGTGAGAGTATGAACTTTCATGTAACCTTGCTGGTTGGCTGGTGGGTTATCTGATATGATTTTCATAAGGGAAATTATTAGTTTTACGCTATATATAAATTTCTGATTTTAATTATCGCGAAGATAATAATTATTCTTTTACAAAAATAATTCTTTCTGGAAATCTTTTATAGTACTCTCTTTCATCAGCTACAAAACACAAATTATATTCTTGATTAAACATAGCTTCTCCACCAATCATAGCAGTTTCTTCCTCTCTCCAATTACTTATATGTGCTATATCACTCAATGGAATACGATTCATATCTATTTGTCTTATATTATGAATGTTAGTCTTTTCATTATCCTTATCATATTTAATAAAATAATATGTTTCTTGATAAGTATCTGCACCTATAACTTTTTCGTAAATATCTAATCCCATATCTTTTAAATTTTCTAACACTTTCTCTTTAGTAGTTCCATACCTTTTTAATTTAATATCTATGAATTTTAATTTAGTGTCCTGTCTACCAGGCACTTGCCACCAATATAATCTTGTAGTTTTGAACATATTTTTATCTGGGTGGGGTGATGGTAGTTCTGATCGTTGTATTAGGTCGTAGAAGAAATTAAATCCGTTTGGACCTGATGCTATTATAAGTTTAGCGTCTTCTTTCATGTTTTTAATTATATCTAAATATATTGGAACAATGATATGTTGTGGGATATGTGAGAATTCGTCGATATAAATAATATCTGATAAAGAAGGAGATGGATTAACGTCTTTAGACCTTGATACAGCTTGAATTCTTGAACCATTTTCAAATACTATTTGTTTTTCGTTCCAACAAGTTACGCCTATTTTTAAATAGAACGGCAACAATTTATACAAGTCTTTGAATTTTCTTAATATTTCTTTAGATGTTTCACCTTTATTGGTTATTAAAATAATAAATTTATTATCGTTAGATAAAATATAATGTAAAAAATTTATACATAATACAGCAGTTATTCCCATTTGTCTACTCTTGAAAAGAATGGAATACTTGTTATCAAATTGTTTTAATATATCTTTCTGATAATCTCTTAAAGTGATGTTAACCTCTTTTCCACAAGGGTCTTTTATTTTACAAAAATTATTAGCAAAATATTCCATACTATTAACAGACCTAACATATTCTCTTAATTCGTGACCATCTAATAAAAATTTAACACCAGCCTTCCTTGTACCTGGTATATTCTGAAACCATATAGTCTCAGATCTAGATAGTTTCTTATCGTTTTTATACTTTTCCTCTATCTCTAAAATATCTTTTGTCGTGTAAACTTTCATAGTAAATTCTTTTTACGTTTATATATTGAACAAATCAAGTCCAAAATTGTTAAAATTGTAACAAAATGAGTTTATTTTGTATATTTTTAACACATAGTAAAATTATTTACAGATTCACAGTTAAAAAATTTGATTTTTTAGTTTAATATATAGGGTTATGAAGATGGAATTTCTAAAAACTTACGAAGAATTTAATTTCAAGAATTTTGATCATTTGTTCAAGAAAAGGGCTTATACTCTTGGTAGTAAGTACGATACAATATATTTATCTAATAATATCTTGAACGCTATGCAAAACATTGATAATAATAGCATTGCTTCTTTATTTATATCTTTGAAAAATATATCTAAGGACAAACTTGTTGATGGTTACGCTAATTATTTAGATTTAGATGAGAAGGGTACTGTATCTTATTTAGATGGTAGATATTTAAAAGAAGAAACTGAATATAAAGGTGCTTTCTTTACAGATCAGAGAAGACAAAACATTAAAGTGACCAAAGTTCTTGCTAAGATATTAAAGCCTGAATATTTACCAACTAATCAAGTTGATGTTGAAAGATTCGCGAACGCATGGAAAGTTATATTTGATAATAGATTTAGAGTAGAAGAAATGATAGGTGAGGAACTTTTGAGAGCTTACAACTACAAGGACGAAGTTAAAAATTCTGGCGGGTCTTGTGCTTTATTTCCTAATTGTGGTAGTGTAGGTAGATTTGATGTTTTGGTTAAAAATCCAGATATTTTTTCAGCTATGGTAGTATTTGACGGACCTGATATTGTAGGTAGAAGAATTGCAGTGAAAGGTACACAAATAAAGGATCATGGGTATTTTAAAGAAGGGCAATATTATAAATTCTTAAACAATTATTACGGTCAAGGTGGTTCTGGATCAGCTGTTGATCAAATGATTTCAAAATTTGCCAAAAATGTAGAGTTTGACGCTGGTTGGGGTTATGGATTATATAGTTATAAAGATGAAAAAAAATTAGATTCAGCTAAAGATATATTTAGAATCAAATTACCAAATTTTAAACAAAAAGACAGGTACCCTTCTTTTGATATATTTAGAGTTAATTTCCAATTAGAAGAAATAGCTTCAAGTAAACCGCTAGGTGAAGTAGGTTGGCAGGATTTCTACGGTGCCTACTCGCCTCAATAATTAAAGTAAATTACAAAGTACTAACTCGTCGTAGGTAGATTTTATACCTTCCTCTAAACTTATTTTAGGTACCCAACCTAATTCTCTAAGTTTTGTACTATCTATGAATTTTCTTGGTGTACCATCTGGATAATCAGCGTTAAATTTAACTTCACCTTTATATCCTACAATATCTTGTATAATCCAAGCTAATCTTCTAATACTAACCTCAACTCCACTACCAACATTAATTACATCGCCACTATTATAATTTTCCATTAAGAATAGAGCAGCGTCAGCCAAATCAGAAACGTGAAGAAATTCTCTTAAAGGTTTTCCAGTTCCCCATAATTCAACAGATTCAGCGTTGTTCATTTTAGCGTCGTGAAATTTACGTATCATACCAGGTAAAACATGTGAATTCTTTGGGTCGTAGTTATCGTTAATACTCCCGTAGAGATTAGTAGGCATTAATGAAATGAAATTAGTACCGTGTTGTTTATTGTATTTTTGGCACATTATTATACCAGCGATTTTTGCTATAGCGTAACCGTCATTAGTCTTTTCTAATGGTCCACTTAAAAGATACTCCTCTTTGATAGGTTGTGGACAATTTCTCGGGTAAATACAAGAGCTACCTAAGAATAAGAGTTTTTTAACATTGAATTTATGGCAACTGTTAATTATATTACATTCTACTATAAGATTATCGTATGTAAAATCTGCTGGGTATGTTGAATTAGCGTAAATGCCTCCGACTTTTGCCGCAGCGAGAAAAACGTAATCGGGTCTGTACCAGTGAAAGAAATTTTCTGTATCTAATTGTCTAGTAAGATCTAATTCTTTGTGTGTTTGTGTAATAATATTATTAAATCCGTTTTCTTTAAGTTTTTTTACTATTTCAGAACCAACTAATCCTCTATGCCCAGCGACATAGATCTTATCTTCTTTATTCATTCCATAATTATTATTTTTTTATCTTATAGTGCTCATCATTTCGTTGTACTTATCTTGATTAATTGTACCTTCAGCTAACAAATTATTAAGATATACTATATATTTATCAATTTGATCTTTTTTCTTAGCTGCTGGTGTTGTTGATTGAGCAAGAGATTTAGTTAAAGTAGCGAGAATTTTCTTTTCATCTTCTGGCAAACTATTTGTATATTCCTCTGTTTTTTTATGTATATATTCTTCTTGTTCTTTAGTTAATTCTATTTCACTATAATGAACAGCGTCGAAATATACTTCGTTCCAAAGTCCTGCTGTATCGTCGTTTGTTTTAAATCCTTCGCCAACGTAATATTCACCCAATCCTACAAATTTATCACCATGTCCTTCTTTTTCAAGAAATTCTAATTGTGATCTCATTTGTGATACTGTTGTTCTTTCCATAATATTAAATTAATTTTTCTGCTGATTTTTCGAAATATTCTTCAGCACTCTTGAAATCACCAGATTTTACAGCAGATTTCATGTTTTTAACCTCTTCTAAAGGTCTCCTTGTCCATCCACTGTTCCAATAATCATCTGGATAGCTATGTTCTTTCTCTTGTTTAACTACTCTCTTTTGAATTCTATCAACAATATCTCTATTATCCAACGCAATCTTTCTAGATTCTTCGTAATTCTTATTGTCCATATTATCAATTAGATACCACTCAACATTTTCTATAACATCAAATTTGTGTTGTTTACAATAGTTTAAAAAATGGATTATATTATCAACATTATGTTCACATAAAGTCACTTTATGTAAGCTGTAGAGTAAATCTTTTAATTCTTGTCTTGTTGGTTCGTCGTCAATGGCGAATGTACCATCTAATATTTCTTGTGTCGTCATATTATTCAAATTTATTAAGTTTCTTCATTTCTTGTTTTAAATCCTCTTCGTAAAATTTTTCAAGATATTTCATTTCGTTATCACTTAGTTCTTCTCGTTCCTTTATAGCGTTGTAATTACCTTTTTTAGAAGCTTTAGTAACTTTCCTTTCTTTTGGATCCCAATACCAACCTGGTAATTTACTACCTCTATAATTTTTAAAATGTTCAGCCCACATATCGATAGCTGAAGCTTTATCCACGTATTTATGATTAAATCTTTGTGCTATTTCTGGGAATTGTTTGCCAAATTTACGATTGATCTTGAAGAACGCAGCAATTTTATCCTCATCAGTAACTTGCTGGTAAAGGTCTTTATTGAGAAAAATTCTATCTACTATTTGTATAAAATCCATTAAACATTATATTGAAGAGATAATAAATTGTTTTAAAAATTAAATGTGAACATTTCCACTAAATGATTTATAAGAAAATATTTTTGGTTTTTCTTTTGGTGGTGGTTCTATCAACCCGTTTTTAATTTTTAATTCTATTTCTGCTTTCGCTCTGTCTTCTTTGGTCCTATGATACATAAATTCATCAATCTCGTAAAGACAATCTCTGAGACTTGTGACTTTCTTTTCAACAATAATTGGGTTAAATGGGCCACTAACGTCTTTCCTTATTCTATAAGTGAAATCATCAGACTTTCTTTTGTATATTGATAATATATATTTTGTTGATGTACACATGGCTTTGTTCTTTAAAACAATGCTAAATTTGAAACCCTCATTATTTACAAGTGCTGATATTTCCCTGGTTGTAAAATTTTCCTGTGGTTCTTCCTTTTGTACCTTCATTTCATATATAAAGTTGTTATATTTTTTAACATTTTCCACAACCCTATATATTAAATTATTTCAATAAAATTTCGAAATTATACCCCTTGACAATAAAGTTCAAATAAAGAATATCTCTGTAAGATCCTTCGTAAAGATCAATAGTAAAATCGTAACCCATTTCATTCAGCTCTGGTATGTATGTTGTAATTTGATCTACTACCAAACTTCTTATATCTGATACTGGCACTTTTGTTTCCCATAAAAAATATTCTAAATTACTACCAAGATTTGGCTCACCGTATAAAGAACCTTTATTAGCAAATAACACCATTTCTAATTTTTGAACGATTACTTCAACTATATCGTCCTCTATGATTCTATCGGAATGAAATCTAGGATGACCTTCGTATTTGATATACATATCTTTGAAATCTAGTACCACATCAATATATTATTTTTTGGAAAAAACGAACTATCATTTAACTATATATATTAAAAACACAAGCACCGAAAAAGTGGTAAGTATATCAGTAATCGATTATATAGGTAAAGTTAAAGACGGAGTAGCAATACTAATGTCCATCAATATTGATGATACAATATACCAATTCGTCTTCTGGTTCAATAAAGAATGTAAATACGTTCTATCAGTAGAAGAGAGACTTACAAAATTATTGAAAGTCAATACTATATATGAATACGAACATTTAGAAGAACTACTAAAAAAGATATTCTTAGCACTTCCCCCTGTTAAAGAGTTATTCGAAAAATTCGAAATTTAATTTAATATATAAGAATATGATAAAGAGTTTTAAAGAATTCGTTTTAATTAAAGAATCAGCAAGTAATGATGAATTTTATGTTTTAGTTAGACATAACAATCGTCAAGCTATTTTATCTATAGCTAAATACGACGGGCGTTGGCACGAAAACGTTGAAAACGGTGATAAAATATTTGGCGGAAAAGCATACATGGGAAACATGACTCCTCAGCAAATTGTAGATAATTTAAAAAGAAATTACGACGAAGCTAGAATTATCTCAGACGACGAACTCCTAGAATTAATCTAAGTAATCAAATATCCTATCGTCATAACTCTTTAATTTCACAATATCACCATCATATCCAACAATACTTTCAGGATATATAGGAATTTTACCATACTCACTATCTACTATAAAAGTAGGTATAGCATAACCAGACGTCCACCCTCTTAACCCCTTTATTATCTCTAAACCTTTAGATATATCAGTTCTGAAATGACTAGTACCAGATACTTTATCACATTGGTAAATATAATAAGGATTCACTCTGTTAATCAATAACTTATGCATTAGATTTTTCATAGTTTCCACGTTATCGTTTATACCTTTAAGAAGAACTGTTTGAGATCTCATTACGATCCCAGCGTTAGCAATTTTATTAATCGCCACAGAACATTCTTCTGTTATTTCGTCTGGGTGAATAAAATGAATAGAGAAATAAACGGGATGATATTTTTTAATCATATCAAGTAGTTTATCAGTTACACGCGAAGGAAGAACTACTGGGACTTTGGTTCCAATTCTGATCATTTCAACATGTTTAATTGCTTTGAGGTTACTTAATAAATATTCTAATTTATCATCTGGTAAAGTAAGTGGATCACCGCCTGATATAAGGACGTCTCTTATCTCGGGATGTTCGGATATGTATTTAATACCTTCGTCCCATTGTTCTGTTTTATAATTAGTTTTATCAAATATTCTTGATCTGACGCAATATCTACAATTAGTAGAGCAGAAGTTTGTTACTATGAACAAAACTCTATCTGGGTATTTATGTATGATGCAGTCAGTCTTTTTGTAGCGGTCCTCCGCGAGAGGGTCTTCAGCCTCTTCGGGAGATATATTAAATTCTTCCACACTAGGAACCACAGTTCTTCTAAGAACATCACTATTCTTTATTACTTCTAAATAATGTGGGGTAATCCTGAGTGGGAGATTCTTTACATCTGTTTTTTCTTCTTTCCTTAATTCTAATCTTTCTTTTAATTGTTGCGTGTTCTTTATCGAGGTGGCAACTTCTTTGAGCCAGACGTCCTCAGCATCAATTGTTTTCATTTAATGTATGTTATCTCTCCTTTCATTTGTTTTTATTAATGTCTCGGTAGTTATATACCGATATTTTTAAAAGTTGTGCGTATATATCTCAATCGATATATCATTTTTTTCCAAATTTTGATACCGCATCAATCGTTATACCAATAAAATCAATGATTTTGATAAAATATTAGGCGTAAAAAAAGTGAAAAAATTTCACTTTATTTTGATGTAAATTCGTCGTAATCGTCTAAGTTACTTTCCTCTTGTGGGTTATCTTTTTCGAAGTAAATTCTATCCATTAAAACCCTGTAAAAAAGTATATCATATACTTGACTTTCAAATGATATAGGATATTTGCCTTCGTCGTATATGTGTTTTAAATCTCCAAGACCCATTAAAATTCTTTTAAAATTTTTTTTAATTAGAAAATATTTCCTAATTTCGTCTGATCTGAGTCCCTTTTTTCGATAAATACCATCAACTATATGTTTAATCCTATTATATAACTCTGTAATTGTTGAATCGCTCCTGCCTATCATTTAAACTTACGATTTTTTTACTTATATATTAAATAAATATTATAAGATTTTTATATATACTCCAAAACCAATATAACGTTATGAATATTAGAGAAATGTTTTTGAATTTAACAAAATTCACAGTCCCACACGGTTACGAAGATAGCCTTAAACAATACATGCCAAAAGGTTCAACAAGAGACGAATTTGGTAACTATTCTATCACAATAGGTAATAGTGAAACTCTTTTTACTTCCCACCTCGATACAGTTAGTCGTTCAGTAGAAAAAGTAAATCATATCATAGAAGGTGATATTATTAAAACTGATGGTACAACTATACTTGGTGGAGATAATAAAACTGGTGTCTGCATATTGCTTAATATGATAGAACATAACATACCTGGCACTTATTATTTTTTCGCTGGTGAAGAACCAACAGCTAAAGAAGGCGGATTATACGGATCAAAACACGCTTTAGCAGCTAACCCAGATTTCTTCAAGAAATTCAAAAGAGCAGTTTGTTTTGATAGAAAATATCAAGGATCAATCGTTACAAGACAAATGGCAAGATTTACTTGCAGTGACGAATTCGTTAACGCTCTTATCAAAGAATTCGCTGGACAAGGATTACCATTTCAACCAGACGAAACTGGTTGGTACACAGATACCGCTGTATTTATTAACGTTATACCAGAGGTTACTAACTTATCATCAGGTACTTACAAGGAACATTCTCCCGATGAATATGTCGATATGAGTTATCTTGAAAAAGTCGCTGACGCCGCTCTTCATATTGATTGGGAAAATCTACCAACAGTAAGAGTCGCAAAAAGAGAAACATCAAGAGTCGAAAACGCAGTACATAAGTTTGATAAGTTTAAAAATTTAAAATCAGACAAGAAAATCTTTGATATTATTAACGGTTATTTGAGTAACTTTAATTACCTTTGTTTGAATGACGACGAGTTCGAACCAGGACTTAATATGATATTCTCACAATGGCACAAAGAACAAAGAGTTCTAGTTAAAGTTCAAGACGGTATCATTTTCCTAAACGACGAAAGAATAGGTAATCTAAAAGAATTTGAAGAATATGTTGGAATTAGTTTCGAACAAAAGATTGATGTAG
>Ga0268283_1001351_pt1 | contig 12156 bp, 7 predicted proteins | sample saktaG_13_FD_190140 | JGI IMG/M metagenome (GOLD analysis project Ga0268283, IMG submission 190140) | Saline water microbial communities from Sakinaw Lake, British Columbia, Canada - sak_2013_06_06_36m | ecosystem: Environmental > Aquatic > Non-marine Saline and Alkaline > Saline ... | reverse complement strand
GAGCATTAAAAGTAAATAGGGAATAGAATAACCGCATAAATATCAGCCATTTTTAAAATGAATCTTTGGCTCTTGACCTCAAAAACTTGTAAAACCTGAAAAGCAGATTTTTATTACGACAATCATGGATCGCTATTAATCAGAGGTTTTACCTTCTGCACTCGCGAACCTTTGAACCTATCAACCATTAAACTTTAAACCCATTTTACTTTAACCCATAACCAATAATTCTTCCCCAAAAACCATGGATTTCGTCGATTATTATAAAATTCTGGGAGTAGAAAAAACGGCAACGGACAAGGAGATTAAAAGCGCCTACCGTAAATTAGCCAGAAAATATCACCCTGATTTAAATCCTAACGATAAGGATGCAAACAGGAATTTTCAGCAAATCAATGAAGCCAATGAGGTACTGAGCGATCCCGAAAAACGGAAGAAATTCGACCAGTACGGCAAGGACTGGCAACATGCTGATGAATTTGAGAAGCAGAATAAGTACAGCGAACAATCATCAAACCAAGGTGGCAATAGGTTTTCCGGCGGGCAATCCGAAGGCGATTTCTCTGACTTTTTTGAAAAACTGTTTGGCGGATCGGCTGGTGCAGGCCAAAGCAGGCAGGCCAAATATCGTGGACAAGATTTTAATGCTGAATTAAAACTTGAGCTTATCGCTGCTTATAAAACTGAGAAACAAACTTTAACCGTAAACGGCAGGAAAATTCGGATTACCATTCCTGCCGGCATCGAAAACGGGCAAACTATAAAAATTCCAGGTCATGGTGGTCCTGGAAGAAACAACGGGCCAAACGGCGACCTGTATATTACATTTTTATTAACCAACCACAACAGCATCAAAAGGTTAGGTGATAATTTATACTCAACCGTTGACCTAGATTTGTACACCGCAATGCTTGGAGGCGAAATTACAATCAATACGTTAGATGGCCAGGTAAAACTAAAAGTAGTACCCGAAACACAGAATGGAAGTAAAGTAAAACTGAAAGGCAAAGGATTTCCTGTATATAAAAATGAAGGCCGTTTTGGCGATTTTATTGTGACCTGGAACATCAAAACGCCGACACATTTAACTGACAGGCAAAAGGAGTTATTTACCGAATTATCAAAATCTTAAAACATTAGCCATGCAAACCGCATATTTAGTTGCTGTTGAAGAGTTTTGTGCCAGTCACAACATTGAGATTTCATTTATCAGTTCCTTACAGCAAAACGGGTTGATAGAAATAACCAATATAGAACAAACCGGGTTTATTGATGCCGGACAGCTTCCGCAAGTGGAGAAATTTATCCGTTTTTATTACGAGCTGGATATTAACATCGAAGGGATAGCAACCATTTCGCATATGCTCGAGCGTATTCGCAGCATGCAGGAGGAGATAATTTCACTCCAAAACAGGCTGCTTTTGTTCGGCTCGATAGATTAAAGTGCAAGTAAGAATTTCCAGCCTCGTAAATAGTTAATCTTTATTGGTTAATTGCAAATCGGTTTAGGCATGGCTCTTTGTAATTAATAAACACATAAAATGTCGCATTTGGATGTTGCATTTATTATATTCCGGATTTAAGGATAGCTACAAAAACACGTTTTTATACAATTTATACAGTTTATAAATGTGTGAATAATGTAACTCATTCCTATAATTATGTAATGCTCTCCGTCTTAAACAGAATCACCTTTGCAAAGTAAAAACGGATTCACACTTATACAGTAAAAAACCGTAATAAAAATAAAAAACAGCTAAAATGAATACTACAGAACTACTAGGAAATTGGAGTGAAAGAAAAATTAAACTCAGACAAAAATTCGGATTTTTAACCGACAATGACCTCATGTTTGAAGAAGGTAAGAAAGATGAAATGCTTGGAAAACTTCAGGTTAAGCTAGGTAAAACTAAAGAAGAATTGCTGCGGATTATAGGAACGCTTTAATCGCCTGGTATGGCATAAAGTTTCATTTCTAACATGAAGCTCTCTCCTCAGCAAAATATTCGTATTAAAATAATGCTTTATGAAAAAAATCGCACTTATAATATCCATGTCATTTCTTCTGCTTATTATCATAAGCACTGTCGGAAAAGCGCAGAATCTGCCCTCCCCGAGTTTTGGTGTAAAGGGAGGAGCAAATTTTTCCAATCTCTATACTGCTGATGCTGAAAACAATAAAGCGATCGCCGGATTTAATGTAGGTCTGTTCAGTAAATTTCCAATAAGCAGTGACCTGGCGTTTCAACCTGAAATATATTTCACCACCAAAGGATCCAAAGTAACTTACGATAATACTTTTGTTAATGGCAGTGCCGGATTCAATTTAAATTACATTGAAGTTCCTGTGCTTTTAGTGGTAAACATCTTTGGCAATTTCGATATCGGTGTGGGCCCATATGCGGCATGCCTTGTAAGCGGGAAAGTCAAAAACTCATCAAATATCGATCTTTTTAACTTTGAAGACAATATCAATACAGGGGATTTCAACCGTTTTGATGCCGGATTCGCTGCAGGAGTCAGCCTTGATTTCAAATCGGTTAGTGTAGGAGCCCGCTATAGTTATGGATTAACTAAAGTCGGCAAAGTCAAAACGTACCTCGGAACTACCTACACTTTTCCTGATGCCAATAATGCGGTTTTGAGTTTCTATGCCTCTATTCCCCTGCACAAAAATTGAAATAAATGTATAGATTAAAACCCTGCAGAATCAGGCAGACAGGTACTATATTCCATTTAATTAATAATTCCAGATGAAAACAAATATTTTTTTTGCGTCCCTGATTATTTGTACAGCTAGCGTTGTAATAACAAGTTGCAATTTCTCGACCGAACAAAAAGCTGAAACACTCGAAAAAGCCAAATCTAATGTAGTTGAAGCCAGCCAGGATTTGGACCTGGCACGTTCGGATTCAGCCGAATTTGCAAGTTACAAAGTTGAATCAGAAAAAAAGCTTAAGGAAAACGAACTTCTGATTGCCGATATGAAGGACAAGATGAAATCAGAGAGAAAAGAATCCATTGTGAAATATAAAAAACAGTTAGATTCACTCGATATGCAAAATTCGCATTTGAGAAATGATATGCATTTTTATAGTTCTCAGGGCAAGGAAAACTGGGAAAAATTCAAAAAGGGATTTAATATGGAATTGGATGCCCTGGGTAACGCAATTTCACATTTGGCTGAAAAAAATATAAAGAAAGCTTCGTAAGTGGGTTTCAGATTTTTACAGATTCAGATTGAGAGATGGAGACTCTGGGAGTGCGAGATGAAAAGTAAATGTTTCAATTTCTGACATCAAACATCAGAAATCCAACATCCAACCTAAACTACCTGACAATGTGTGAATTATATAAATATTATCCGGAATTGTGTAATGCACCAGGTTGGCCACCCAAGTACCTTTGTCCAAAATAAATGAAGTGTTTCGCATTCTCGGAACAACACTCAGTAAACAAATACCTGTCACTTAAATTACTTATCCCAAAAACCCAATTTAAACAAACGTTATGAAAAAACTACTTTTCGCTTTGGTAATTCCAGTAATGCTTCTCACTGGCGGTTGCAATCAAAAAAATGAAGAGATTGCCAGATTAAAGGTATCGAACGATAGCCTTAGATCATTAGGCGTCACTAAAGACTCAACGGTTATTGACTTCGTTAATGCATTTAACGACATTCAGTCGAACCTGGATTCGATTAAGATGAAAGAAAAGATCATTAACAAAGCTGTTGATGGCAATGCTGAAATTAAAACCAGGTCGAAAGACCAGATTAACAGCGATATCAATATGATTTACAAGTTACAACAGGATAACAGGAAAATGGTTGCCTCTTTACGCTCAAAACTGAATAAATCAGGCGTACATTCTGTTCAGCTAGAAGCAATGATCACTAACCTCACCAAACAAATTGAAGAGAAAGATGTACAGATTGCACAGCTTAAAGTTGATCTTGCAAAAGTAAATGTACAGGTGACTGATTTAACCACCAAAGTAACTGATCTGAATACTAATGTGGATAACCTGAATACACAAAATACTCAAAAACAACAGGTTATTGATGAAAGAACAGCCGAACTAAATACTGCGTATTATGTAGTAGGTACAAATAGCTATCTGAAAGACAAGAAGATAATTACTAAAGAAGGTGGATTTATTGGATTAGGAAAGTCAAAAGAACTGGCTACCGAAATGAATAAAAGCAATTTCACCAAAGTCGATATCACCAATTTCAAAGGTGTTAAAATCATGAAAGATAAAATGACTCTTTTAACTTCACATCCCAAAACCTCCTATCGCCTTACCGGTAAAAATTTATCCGATAGTTTGGTCATAACCAATCCGAAAGAATTCTGGAGCTTGTCAAAAGTGCTTGTAATGAATGTTAAATAACATTTTATAAAAAAATAAAAAATCCGACCTGAAAGGCTGGATTTTTTTATGCCTATACATCATTCTTCGGACTAGCATTTTAAAAATAACAAATTGCAAACACCTGATTTGCAATTTGTTATTTAAATTCATTAAGAGCCACTAATGGGACTCGAACCCACGACCTGCTCATTACGAATGAGCTGCTCTACCAACTGAGCTAAAGTGGCAAAAATGCCTGCCTGTTTAAAGCAAGCAGGCAATTGTATTAGTCGGGATGAGAGGATTCGAACCTCCGGCCTCTTCGTCCCGAACGAAGCACGCTACCAGGCTGCGCTACATCCCGAATTCTTTGCAATTACTTCAATCGGTTTAAATTTTATGTAAAAACAAGTTAACCAGTTGACACTATTGCGCAACAAAATTAAGGATTTATTGCGTTTGATTACTATAGCTTGGAATATTTTTTTACTTTAATTACTGCATAGCAGCCGTGCTCTCGAGCTATCAATTTAATGTAAAATTAATATAGAATAGCTTCCGTGAACTAAACCTGTAGTGATTAGATTCATCAGTGCCTAAATATAATAGTGATAAAACTAAGCAGAAACAATTAATTGGTCAAAAGGGATATCTTTTCTCGAAGAAGGAAATAGAATTTCATTTGTATAATGCCGGAACTTTGATCAGGCAGTTTCATTTATAAGAAGTAACATTCTAGATGCTCCTATGGTTATTTCACAACAACCATTCTTCATAGTAAATAAGAACACCGGCTGATAAAATTCACACCTAAGACTATATGCATGTATTAGATAAACAAAACAAACAACTCTCAATGAATGTAACCAAAAATAAATTTTTTCTTTTGTAACCTCTTATTTTAAAAAAAACAAATGGAATATTTTGCAGTTTCTAATCTGGATAACATATATCAATTTTTAAACAAGTGTCATACTAGAAAAATGCATGAACACAAATAAAAATGAAACAGATTAAGTTTTTATCCTGAAATTAGCATTAAATAACTCATTTAAAATAACTTAGCTACTTCTTTTAGCACTTGCGCTTTTCTATGCCAATAAAAGGAAGCTTGGGATTATTGAGTTTGTAAGCAGATTTTTTCAGGTGAACGATTGTTCAATCATTTATCCACTTGACTTTAAGTCCATTTACTTCACGTTTTTAGCAGTGGAATTATAATTCCGAATAAGGTCGGTAATTGTAAAAAAAAATCTAACTTCAAGAACTATATAAGCCAAACACATGAATTAAAAAATCAATGCATAATTGCAAACCTTGTTTCTGAGATAGCTGAACCCTCAACAACATGCAGGAGGTAGGTGCCGTTTTTCAATTGTGAAGTATTAAATTGAATATTTGATTTTGTCTGATTGACATTAAATTCCTTTTGCTGTTCAACCTGTCCAAGAATATCGGATATGGAAATCAATACAGATTTATTTGAATAAGAGTCAGGCAATATAATATTCAATACATCTTTACATGGATTTGGGAACAACATGAAATCCACTTTCAATTTTTCTTCTAGTGGAGCAACAAGTAATTTTTCTGGCAATATTTTCATGGTTAAAATGGTTCCGCTGTCCCCGATAGCATAATAAGCATCTCCGTTTATCGTTCCGGAATTTAAATCCCTGGTCGACAATGAAGTTTCCTTGTTCCAGAAACCGTTCCTATAAGTCAGTATGGTGCCTCCGTAACCCACACTGATGCCATTATTGTCATCTGAAAAGAAAACAGATTTAAGGGAGGAATGGTTTTCACCAACTGAAACTTTTTCCCATCGCTGTCCGTCGAAATGCAATAATGAACTTGCTATACCTACCGCCCAGCCGTTATCCGGATTAGAGAAAGATATGCCATTAATGGATGCGTACGAATCCAATTCATTCACTAAAGATTTATCTCTGGAATGCATATTGATTTTCATCAGTGGCACATTTACACACTCGAGCCCTCCGCCAATCCATGCGTTATCAGTTTGAACATTAACCGAGAATAATTGTGCACGACTTGTACTTACAATTGGGCTCCAGACTCCATCCTTGAAGGTTAAAACGGTTCCGTAGTCCCCTACTGCTACACCGTGGTCAGCATCAATAAAGCTAACGGAAAAAAGGTTATTGCTGGTAGGGCTGTTAAAACGCATCCATGTATTACCATCGAAATGGAGAATAGTTCCACTTTCGCCAACAGCCCATCCGTTTTGTTCATCAACCATACAAACGGAATATAAGTTTTCAGTGATTGGTCTCTGCCACTGAGTCCATTGATTTTTGGTTCTATGGAGAATAATTCCCTTGTCTCCAACTATCCATCCCTCACTATTAGCGGAAAAAGCAATTGAGTTGAGTTTGTTATTTGTTGGGCATTTTTCAGTTAACCACTGTGCCTGGATCGTTCCTGCACAGAGAAGCCCTGTAAATACAAACATTAAGAATGTTTTATAAATCATTACAATAGGATTATTAATTATTTAATCACATTAACCTGCCCGTTCCCGCTGATTTGTGGAATGGGAATGAACTGATAATTTATTTTTCCGAACTTTTCGGTAAACAGGTAACATTTGGTATCCAGGTCGTTGGATCCGGTGTAAGATATTTCAAGAGAAGATGAGTTTTCCAGCACATTAGTAATCCTGATGTTACACTTTGCCCTTATATACTTTACGGCATAGTCCATAGAAGTATATTCTGGATTATAACCTGCGATGGCCGAAGTAATCTGGCTCAGTATGCTTCTCCAGTTGTCGGCGCTAATGTTGCTCATATGATATTCGTGCGTAAAAAGTGTTGGAAGAACCATGCTGTTTAATGCACGCTTTAATTGCCTGATTCCCCTGGCAGAAGTTGTTGTAACATTATTGTCGGGGAACCATTCGTATCCTCCATCATCCCTAATTTCAGTAATACAATTAAAGAATTGGATGCCGTTAAGGGTAATATTCCCACCATAAAATAATGGTCTGCTATCAGTTGCATACCCATTTCTGTTAATTCGATATGGTCCACAGTTAATCGATGCCGGTGTAGGATCCGCGTAATAAAACTGATCAGGTAGCATGTGAATTCCTATAAATTCTACACCCATAGCTTTAATTTCAGACAATGCTGCAGAACTGAGTTCATAAAAATGGGGAACTACAAATTTCGAAATCTTAAGTCCGTTATTAGTATAGAAATCGCTTGCTTCATGAGTTCTGGCAGCGGCATCGAATAAAGAAAGATTTGTATGATTAAAATAGATGAAATTATCTGTTTTAAGTGAATGCGGCGATGCTGTTGCTTTATCAGTATCTATTAAACTTTTTAAAAGGGGTATGTTACCAACAGGAATTTCATTGTTGAACGTACCACACCAGGGAATTAATCCATATTCATTTGCAATTTTTAACCAATCAAAATTGTTGGTAATTCCTCCACCGTTACTATTCACATCGTCAACCCTCATTGTAATCATAGGGGGTAATCCCTGCATGATAAATGGTTTATGAGCAGCCCAAACCATGCCTCTCCAGATCAAATCATCCATACCATAAACCGGTCCCAGTACATTATCAAAAACCCAATCATATCCACTCCATTTGACAACTTTACCTTGGCCAAAATTTGAAACCTGGAGAATTGAAACGGTCCTCCCGTCTTTACTCATAGTTGCCAGGTCAGTTCCTCTAATCAGGTTGCTGTTTTGAGTAATAGTCCAAAGGGTTAGTAGTTCCACCGAATTTGTTGGATTAAAGTAGTCGGGTAAATGATACTGAGTAATAAAGTGAGATGTGTTTAGTATATTAATATCGTATGAGGTTACTGTTTGAGGTGTTATCAATTCATTAAAACTACTTGCATAATCGAATAAGTGTGGATCGAAACTGTAAAGTCCCGCTCCTCCCGAAACTGCCGTTTCGAGTTCTGCTATAGGATATCCTGATGAGTACACGTTTTTGTGCCCGAAAACAATTAACGCATAATCCGTTAATACAGGTAAGGTTGTAGTGAAAACATTACATTCTTTGTATGGGATTCCAAAATTATCAAGATACGGCTTAATGTAATTCGTATAATCAGTATAGGATGAAGATGAAGAGTTAACGATAATTAATGCTTTATTCAACAATACGGCTTGCGCGGATCGAACAGTGATATTAATTGGTGTACCTAGGCTAGGGACGGAGCAACCGTTGGCATCTATAACTGATGTAAGTGAGTATGTATATGCACCTGTTGACAGTATGCCTGTTGAAACACCACTTTCTGTTACGTAATTATAAACAGCAGGCTGAACGATATCATTTTGCTTATAATAAATTGTGTAGGGAGAAATTCCACCAGAAAGAGTAACATTGAATTCTGCTGTTGTATTATTGAAAATTGTAATATTATCATGAAGTTGTGCCGACGTAAAAACCTTGATAAGAACCGGATTACTGTAAACAGGGCCATAACTTCCGCTTGAAACCATTCGCCTGTAATAAGTGCTTGGTGACAATGCAGGCGGGGAATAAGCTAAAAAAGTGGCTCCGGAAATATTGGACCAGTTGATAGTATCCGTTGAACTTTGCCATTGATAAGCATAATTTCCTGTACCACCGACAGGAGGTGTCAGTTGTAATATTGTATTAGGAGTAGAATTGAAACAAATGGATTGATCAGAGCCAATTGTTCCTGGAGTGAGGTTCCCAATAATTATAGTAAATACAATATCACGGAAATAGCAACTGCTGGCATACGAAGATGTCGGGACTGATCCTAATACGGTGGAATATACCCCTTTCGTATATTTAACATATGAACCTATGGTCGGTGATTGGTAGTCATACGTTCTCACATAGTTAAAATCGGGGCCGTTGGAGATACTAATTATATACGTCCTGTTTGCTTCCACAGCAACGGGTGAAGTGAGTGGAAATTCTCGCCACCCTTGTATTCCGGAAGTAAAATTCCAATTGAATGGCCCTGCTATAAGTGTGTATGATGACCCATCTAATCGCCATAGTCTGATTATATGATTACCACCTTCATTAATATGACTATATAAGCGGGCCTTGGTAATAAATCCATTAGATAAAGTAAGAAATTCGGAACCTAATTCATAAAATCTATCATTGTATGAAGATGAAGGTACTTCTGTCCTGAACAATGAATCAACTGGGATAAAGGAAGAATACGAAGTTGGAGTAATTATAATTCCAGAGCCAAGGCTCGGAGCGTTACATCCATTCAAATCGGTGATTGAAGTTAATGCATACAAATATGTACCTGTTGGCAGATTTCCTGTTGATATAGGTGTGCCACTGCTATAATTATTTATTGTTGGTTGAGGTACTCCGTTTCGGCTATAATTAATAGTGTAAGGAGCGGTTCCACCTGAAAAAGTGACATTGAATTCTGCGATATTATTAAAAATTGTGCTATTATCATGAAGTTGAGCAGAAGTAAAAACCTTAATCAAAACTAAATTACTATATACAGGGCCATAACTTCCACTGGTTACCTTTCGCCTATAATAGGTGTTTGACGACAACGTAGATGGAGAATAAACAGAGAGAGTGGCACCGGAAATATTACTCCAGTTAATAGTATCAGTTGAACTTTGCCATTGAAAAGCGTAATTTCCAGAACCGCCGGTTGGAGAAGTCAGTTGTGCTAAAGATGCAGGGGCGGTGTTGAAACAGATGAACTGATTAGTGCCAATTGTTCCTGGATTGAGGTTCCCTATATTTACTGCAAATACGATATCACGGAAATAGCAACTACTGGCAGACGATAATGTCGGGACTGATCCTAATACTGTGGAATAAACTCCCCTGTTATATCTCATATAGGAACCTACTGTTGAAGATTGAAAGTTTAAAGTTCTCTTATAGTTAAAATCTGGGCCGTTGGAGATACTAATTATATATGTTTTATTTGCTTCCACAGCAACCGGAGATGCAAAAGGAAATTCACGCCAGCCTTGTATTCCGGAAGTAAAATTCCAATTGAATGGTCCTGCTATAAGTGCGTATGATGATCCGTCCAACCTCCACAGCCTGACTATATGATTACCTCCTTCATTAATATGACTATATAAACGGGCTTTTGTAATAAATCCAACAGATAAAGTGTTGAATTCAGTACCCAATTCATAAGATCTGTCATTGTTTGAGGAGGATGGAATTTCTGTCCGGTACAATGAATCAACCGGAATATAGGATGACCCTGAATATGGAGTTGCAGTTACAATGATGCTGGAACCCAGGTTCTGAGCGCTACACCCATTTAAATCAGTAACCGAATTTATAGCATACAAATATGTACCTGCTGGCAAAATCCCTGTTGAAATTGGTGTGCCGCTGGTATAATTACTTATGGATGATTGAGCAACTCCGTTTCTGCTATAATTAATAGAATAAGGGGATATACCTCCAATTATAGAAACGTTTAAAAAAGTCAAAGTGTAACTGTCGATGGAAGTATTACCATGAAGTTGCACCTGACTTATAGCAGGCAGAATTGAAATAAGAACCGAACCACTGAAAACCGAACTACTTGTACCACTTACAATGCTTACTCTGTAATATGTACTCGAAGTAAGTGCAGGCGGGCTATAATTAGATACAGTTGCCCCGGTAATGTTCGTCCAGTTTGAATTATCCGTAGAACTCTGCCACTGGTAAAAATAGGATCCGTTGCCACCCGAAGGAGGAGTGAGTTGAGTCAGAGGTAAGGGCACAGTGTTATAGCATATACTTTGTGCTGTCCCAATCGTGCCGGGTAGAACCTGGGAATTTACTGTTATAAGAACCGCAGCACTGCTAACGGTTCCACAATTTCCACTTGTTACATTTCTTCTGTAATATGCATTTGAGGTTAACACAGGTGGACTATAACCTGAAGCAATTGCTCCTGAAATGTCAATCCAGGTAACATTATTAGTGGAACTTTGCCATTGAAATGCAAATGAACCGGTTCCCCCGGTCGGGGCAGTAAACTGAGAGAGAGAGGTCGGGGCAGTATTATAAGGAATAGTCTGATCGGAACCAATAACACCAGGCGTAAGCTGAGCAAAAACAGTGATAAGTACTGGTGAACTGTAGGACGTCCCACAATTTCCACTTGTGACACTTCTCCTGTAATATGTATTTGAAACTGTAAAGGGAGGGCTAAAATCAACTTGATCAGTACCGGCAATGTTTGCCCATGTTGAATTGTCTGCAGAGTTCTGCCACTGGTAAGTATAGGTGCCGTTTCCACCGGAAGGAGGAGTGAGTTGAGTGAGAGGTAAAGGTTCAGTACTATAGCATATTGTTTGTGCTGTCCCAATCGTGCCAGGTAGAACCTGGGAATTTACTGTTATTAGAACCGCAGCACTGCTAACAGTTCCACAATTTCCACTTGTTACATTTCTTCTGTAATATATATTTGAGGTTAACACAGGTGGACTATAACCTGAAGCAGTTGCTCCTGAAACATCGAGCCAGGTATCATTGTCAGTTGAACTTTGCCATTGAAATACAAATGAGCCGGTTCCCCCAGTTGGTTCAGTAAGCTGGGTTAAGGCTGAAGGTGAATTATTATAACATATTGTTTGTGAACTTGCTATTGTGCCTGGTGTTAAAAGGAAATTTACAGTAATAAGGACGGAAGCGGTATAATCCGTTCCGTAAGTTCCGCTTGAAATGCTTACTCTGTAATATGTACTCGAAGTAAGTGCAGGCGGGCTATAATTAGATACAGTTGCCCCGGTAATGTTCGTCCAGTTTGAATTATCCGTAGA
>Ga0268283_1001350_pt1 | contig 12159 bp, 9 predicted proteins | sample saktaG_13_FD_190140 | JGI IMG/M metagenome (GOLD analysis project Ga0268283, IMG submission 190140) | Saline water microbial communities from Sakinaw Lake, British Columbia, Canada - sak_2013_06_06_36m | ecosystem: Environmental > Aquatic > Non-marine Saline and Alkaline > Saline ... | reverse complement strand
TCAGAATGGCCTCCCCAAAATAGTCCCTCCATTATTCGGGAACTTCCACCAACTAAATCGCCTCGTGTATGAATAAAATAGATACTGTCGGTTTTAACGGGGCCTCCTATAAAAAGGTGAGTGTCAATTCCTGAAAATTCATCGGAGATATCGCTCAATACAAGATCAGTGGGTTTATTAATGATCAGGCCAAATGATCCTTCGTCGCTGTGATCAGCTAAAAGTACCAGCGATTTACTGAAGTAGAAATCGTTGAGCACTGGCTCGGAAATGAGTAGAATGCCTTTGGCTGGCTTTAGTTTTAATGTTGTCATTGTTACTGAATTTTAAAAATTCTTACCATGCAATCTTCCAAAATATTACTTTTGAATACGGTAAGCACAAAATTTATTTGCAAATTTTATACCATACTTGAATGCCTCAGATTAATAAGCGCCAGCGCTATGAACAATTACGCAAGGAATTCCCTTTTTTTATCTACGAATCATACGAAATAAATGTTACTGATATTGGCCTGGAAGCTATTTTTCACTTCAACCTGGCAGATAAATTTCATTTCAATCCTATATTCAGAATACCTGTCAGGGATTTCTATTTACCGGATCGCATGAATGAAATAGTGACAGATGTCCGGTTTCAGAACCTGATTTTCCATATTGGTCTTGTAGAGTTGATAAGCTATTGGAAAGTTGCGTGCCCCCCCACAGTTATCGTAAAACCGCACACTTTGGATAAAGGTCAGGTTGATTGGTGGAAGGAAGTTTATTTTCAGGGATTAGGCGAGTTTTTTTTTCTCAATTCAATTGAAACTGACCTTGATTCATTCATGCAGATCGAATCGGTTTCCGGGTTCCAACTTTCGCAATTCAAAATTGACCTTTCCGATAAATTGATAATTCCCGTTGGAGGGGGTAAGGACTCCGTTGTTACATTGGAATTACTTTCCAGGCACTTCGATTCACTTACCCTGATATTAAATCCACGAGGTGCAAGTATTCTTACTGCAAAACAGGCAGGTTTTCCGATTGATCGCGTTATTGAGATCAACCGCACGATTGACCCATTGCTGCTGGAGTTAAACAAACAGGACTTTTTGAATGGACACACACCTTTTTCAGCTTTACTTGCTTTTCAGTCGTTATTAGCCTCGGCACTAACCGGCTACCGTCATATAGCGCTATCTAATGAGTCGAGCGCTAATGAAGCAACTATAGAGGATACTGAGATTAATCACCAGTACTCCAAATCAATTGCTTTTGAAGCCGATTTCCGAAAATATTCGGCGAAATACTTGTCGCCTGATTTTAATTATTTCAGCTTCCTCAGACCGCTAAACGAATTGCAGATTGGCAGGTTGTTTTCTCAATTTCCAGCCTATTTTAGAGTTTTTAAAAGTTGCAATGTTGGCAGCAAGACTGATATCTGGTGTGGCAATTGCCCAAAATGCCTGTTCGCATTTATTATTCTTTCGCCTTTTATTTCAAATGATATAATGAAGGATATATTTGGGAAAGATCTTTTTACTGATGGCTCGCTTTGGCCTTATATGCGGCAATTGACAGGCTTAGATGAAGTGAAACCTTTTGAATGTGTGGGTACAGTTGATGAAGTAAACTTTGCCTTGAGAATGATTCTTGAAGATCGTGCAGGCCTGCAATTGCCGCTTTTACTACAACGTTATAAAGAAGGTTCTCTTATTGAAGCAGAGAATAATCCTTTGGAGCAAAATCTGTTGAATTCATTTAACGATGTACATTTTTTGCCGGTACAGTTTTTATCCATTCTTAAAAAAGCACTGTAATGAAGGAATTTCTTGCCACGCTTTTCGATGATAAAGATATACTGATACTCGGCTTTGGGCGGGAAGGACAATCTACTTATAAACTGATCAGAAAGTATTTCCCAAAACTGCATCTTACTATTGCTGATTTACGAAGTGATGTTTCAGCACAAATTTATCCGGCAGACAATTTCCTTTCTTTTAATCTTGGCGAACATTACATGAATGGAATAGAAGTCTACGACCTTATTATTAAGACTCCCGGAATATCTCTTCAGGAGCTCCCTGAATTAATGTGTACAGATAAAATTACATCTCAAACTGATTTGTTTCTTCAGGCTTACGCACATCAAGTAATTGGTATTACAGGAACTAAAGGCAAGAGCACAACAACCAGCCTGATCTGTCATATACTGAATTCAGCAGGTTATAATGCGATTTTAGTTGGAAATATTGGACTTCCTCCTTTTGAAATTGTTTCTGATCTCGGCAAATCTACAATCATTGTATTTGAACTTTCTTCGCACCAGTTGGAGTTTATCACAAAGGCACCACACATTAGCATACTACTTAATCTTTTTCAGGAACATCTTGATCATTACACTTCTGTGGAAGCATATCACCATGCGAAGTGGAACATTGCTGCAGCCCAGAAAGAGGATGATTATTTCATATTTAATATTGATAATCCTGAAATTCAGAATTGGCTGGAACGTGCAAAACCTCAGTCCCATCTAATACCTTATTCTCTCAAAGTTCAGTTGAAGCAAGGAATTACTGTTAATAATAAAGGTGAAATCCAGATAGGTACACCTGGTTTCAGCAGTAATCTTTTTAACAAGGATATTCCACGCAATATTCCTGGCGATCACAACCTTATGAACACTATGGCAGCAGCAGCAGCTTGCAGTCTTTCCGGCGTTTCTGAGAAGGATATTTCTGATGGTATAAGTTCATTTCAGGGTCTTCCACATCGTATAGAATTTGTTGGAACTTATGATGGAATACGTTATTACAACGATTCCATAGCAACAATACCTGAGGCAACAATTGAGGCAATTAAAACCCTACTTGATGTGGATACATTGATATTAGGAGGATTCGACCGAGGCATTGATTATAGTCCGCTTGTTGGATATCTCAGGGATTCATCAATCAGTAACATTATTTTTGTTGGTGATGCAGGAAAAAGGATATTTAAGGAATTATCAGAAATAAATTCAGGTGTAAAAATGTTTGTTGCCGCTGATTATCAGCAGGTAATTGACATTGCGCGCGAGCAAACAGAAAAAGGTAAAATATGTCTGTTATCACCGGCAGCAGCTAGTTATGATATGTTCAGGAATTTTGAGGATAGGGGAGAAGTATATAAAAAAATAGTAAAGGGTTAACCTTTACTATTTTTTTCACGCGCAATTCATTTGCTGCCAGGCAGCATAAAAGCCAGGTTTATCCGATGGGTTTTTCAGTAGATTTGGCAGTTTTTGCAGAATCTTTCCTGGGTGATTTTGGTTTAGTGGTTTTCTTTTCGCTTGCCGGAGGTTCTTCAAGAGCTTCGGCGGAAGCAATTGCTTTAACTGGTTCAGTAATTGATTCTTTAACTGTTTTTTTAGGCTGTACTACTTTTTTATCAGGAGCAGCCGGGTTTTCTTCTGTTTTTGTAAAAACTTCATTTACAACAACTTCTGTAACAACTTCAACTACCTCTTCTTCTTTTGGCTTGATTGGTTTCGCTTTTTCAACCTTTATTTTTTCAACTTTTACTTTAGCTATAATGGCGGGTGTTAGTGCTTTAGGCCTATGTGGGCGGCGAACACCAAAGGAACCAAGAATGATTTTTCCACGCTTCGATTTTTTATCTCCTTTTCCCATGATTCTATGTTTTGTAGTTTGGATTGAAATAAGTTTTGTAAAAATAACAAAAATTAATTACGGAATAGTATAAGTTTGTTAAAAAAAAGAATTTTCTACAAATTTCTTCTCAATTGACTTACTCATTTTTATCGAGTTTCGCATCCATTGCAATAATAGAGTAGATATTTCATCTTCTTCCAGCTGCCATTTTATCGAAGAATCCCTCAACCGATCCGTTAATTGGTGTATTACTAAAGCTGCAGATACCGAAATATTTAAGCTCTCGGTAAAACCAACCATGGGAATCCTGAGATATTCATCAGCCATTGCAAGTGCATTTTCAGATAACCCATCAAGTTCAGTTCCAAATAAAATCGCGACTTTCCCCTTTTCCAGATCCAGTTTTTTTGCCGTAGTATCATGTTTATGCGGTGAGGTAGCAATGATCCTGTAGCCATCCGATTTTAACCTGCCAAGGCATGCAGCAGTATTGTCATTGTTACCGGCATGTCGGTTTAGTGTTAGCCACTTCCACGAACCAAGTGCTATATCAGGGTTAAGTTCATATTTGAAGTTGTTCTCTATAAAATGAACATCCTGAATGCCAAAACACTCGCAGCTACGTATGACCGCGCTGGCATTGTGCGATTGAAAAATATCTTCCAGAACAACTGTGATATAGCGTGTACGTTTTCCGGCAATGTTGCGGAACAAATCGTTGCGGCGGTCTGTCATAAAACCGGAAAAATGAGCCACCAATTCTTCCTGCAACTCTTTAGGATAGGAATAAAATAGAGGCAGTTCACTGTTTTTGATGCTCATCATTTCAACAGGATTCCTCTTGTTCGATTCCTTTTTAACCTTTTCTTCCGGTTTACTCATAATCGTCATAGATATCTTCACTTGCAACATGTTGCTTCAACCATCCGGCTATAGTAAGTTCCTTGCATAATGACGGGGTGTAAAATTCGTAATCCGGTATAGTTTTTTCCTCCAACCTGTTTACCTGGAATTCTGTTTGAACTCCGTTGGTGATTACCATTTTACGAAGAGGGAAACCAGTGTTAAGCAAATCCAGATATTCCGGAGTATTCATATAAATTAGCGACTGGTCTTCCAATGCGGCTGCTTTCAGGAACCTGAAATATAACTTCCAATCAAATCCTTCACCCGCTTTCATTCCGGGTGCAAGCCAGACTCTCTCTCTTAAAATGCCATTTAAGGAAATTTCATATTTTTCAGTCTGCCATCCTACCATCTTAAATGTAACATCAGTTTTATTAATAACTAAGCTTCCGGGAGCTACTTTGGGAATTTCGAAAAAACTTTCAATTTGATCAAGGTAGGTCATGTTATAGGTATTTGCCTGCTCAGAAGGCATATCTGCGGTGGCCACCTTCAACGCTTCTTTTTTAAAGGCTTTAACACTATCCATATATTCAGAAAGACTGCCCTGGTAAAAAGTCAGTTTTATAGGATCCACAAGGATTATCCGCAAAGTTTTCATGTCGAATATAGCAATATACTCGGGCTGTTCAATTTTCACTTTATACTGCTCTATAAATATCTTTTCAGGAATTGCTCTTCCTTCCGTGTCGATATTTTTTCCTGTCAGCAACCATCCTGCCTGTAATTGGAAAAATGATATCAATAAAAGTGATAAAGTAAGGAGTAGGCGAAGTATCTTCATTTTATAATGGATCATTTTTGAATTTTAAGGCAGTTATATTGAGTATTATGTTGACATTCAGTTAAATAGAATGTGAAAAGGCAAAATTACAGATTCCTGTAGTGAATGTTTGGAAAAAAATATACTTTTGCACTTCAAAATTAAACTTAATATGGCAAAAAAGACGGATAATACTGAGGAAAAAATTCAAGTTGTTGAAGAAGCACTTGGAAAAACGGAACTTTTTATTGAGAAAAACCAAAAGTTGCTTACTATTATTATTGGTGCCCTTGTGCTGGTGGTGCTTGGTTACTTTGGATTTCAGAGATTTTACATAGCCCCCAGAGAAAAGGAAGCACAATCGCAGATGTTCATGGCTCAGAAATACTTTGAACAGGATTCGATCAAGCAGGCATTGAACGGTGATGGTAATTATCTGGGTTTCCTTAACATCATCGACGATTACAGCATGACAACTGCTGCAAACCTATCACACTATTACGCTGGCATTATTTACCTTAAAAAAGGCGAATTTAATACTGCTATCACGCATTTGAAGAAGTTCAGCGGTGATGATGAATTTATTGGACCCATGGCCACAGGTGCAATTGGTGATGCTTACATGGAACTGAAGGATACAAAGAAAGCCATTGACTACTATCTTGAAGCAGCTGATCAGAAAACAAATGACCTTACATCGCCCCAATTCCTTCTCAAAGCAGGATGGGCGCTTGAAATATCCGGTAATTATACAAAAGCTACCGAAACTTATAAAAGGATTCAAAAAGAGTTCCCAAAGAGCATGGAAAGCCGCGATATAGAAAAGTACATCGCAAGGGCCGAGGGAATGAGCAAAGAAGGGAAATAAGCTCTTCTTTAAGTTAATATATACAAGATACCTGAATGAAAATTCAGGTATTTTTGTTTTATAAAACAAAAAATGATGCCGGACTTAAGAATTATTTACATGGGGACACCTGAATTTGCCGTGGCTCCACTGCATGAACTGCGCAGGCATGGCTTCAACGTGGTAGCGGTAATATCGGCTCCGGATAAACCAGCGGGGAGAGGCATGAAATTGCGGAAAGCTGCTGTTGCCCGGTACGCCCTTGATAATAATCTTCCCTTACTACAACCGCCCAATTTAAAGTCCGGGGATTTTATCGGGCAATTACAATCCTTCCAGGCCAACCTACAGGTAGTTGTAGCATTCAGGAAACTGCCATCCATAGTATGGCAGATGCCCGAATATGGCACTTTTAACCTGCATGCCTCGCTACTACCTCAATACAGGGGAGCCGCTCCGATAAACCGGGCGATTATGAACGGAGAAACAGAAACAGGTGTTACTACATTTTTTCTGACTGATACTATTGACACTGGTAAAATCATTTTCAGCGAGACTGCTCCGATTCATTTTGAAGATAATGCAGGCCAACTGCACGACCGGTTGATGCATATAGGGGCATCCCTGGTGGTTAAAACTGCTCAGGCTATCGCAGATTCCAGTTTTGTCCTCACGGCTCAGGAAAGTATAGATAATGAATCTACGGAGCTTAAAACTGCCCCTAAGTTATTTAAGTCAGATTGCCAGATAGATTGGAAAAGAAATTCCCTTGAAGTTTATAATCAGGTAAGAGGTCTAAGCCCATTCCCAGGTGCATTTACGTATTTCAAAAAACCCGATGGCCATGTTTTCCAGGTAAAAGTATTTGCTACGCATGTTGAAGACGGAGATACTACACAACCTGGTAAATTGTTTACAGATGGTAAAACGTATCTGAAAATCGCAGCAGGTAATGGTTTTGTACATATAGATGAGATGCAGGCTGAGGGAAAGAAACGAATGCAGGTGTCTGAATTTATTCGGGGAACACATATTAATAGCATGTGGCAAACATGCAGTATGATAGAGATTCTGGGAACAAAAACGGCTATAAGTGACTAAAACAAGGCATAGTTATTAACAAAAATATCATTTTGTCAACATTTTCGGGGGTTACAGAAGATTTTTCTTGCTTTTTGCTACTTATAGCTTATCTTTGCTACAATTATCCAATTAATTACTAATTTAAAAACTTAAAAAGATGAACAAAGCAGAATTAATTGAAGCAATGGCTGCTGAAGCCGGGATGACAAAAGCTGATGCTAAAAGGGCATTAGATGCTTTTGTAGGTGCTACTCACAAAGCCCTCAAAAAAGGTGATAGAGTTGCATTAGTTGGTTTCGGTTCTTTCTCAGTTGCAAAACGTGCCGCAAGGAAGGGAAGAAATCCACAAACTGGTAAGGAAATTAAAATTGCTGCTAAGAAAGTTGTGAAATTCAAAGCAGGTACAGAGCTTACAAAGAGCGTTAAATAAATTTCTCTTTAAGCAGAAATAGAAAAAGCTCCGTTTTAACGGAGCTTTTTTCATTTGTACCCTGCATCTGCAATAGCTATTGTTTGAATGGCCTGGTCATAATTAGTAGTTGCCTATTACAACCGATAATACAACTGCTTTATTGATTTCAAAATTGTTTTGCGCATAAACTGTTTCCAGCATTGTTCACAAAATACTAACCTTCTTCAAATCATATTGCGTTTGCCCGGGAAACCTTTTCAGTAATGGCTGATAACAGGTTATTATTATTATACCTTTGCAAAAAAAATCAAAATTTTATTATTGATTGTAAAGCATTGATTAATATAGTTTTAGTAAAATAGCATGAAGAGAGTATTAGTAATTACAGGAGGTGGCGATTGCCCGGGCCTCAACGCAGTAATCCGTGCCATCGTAAAACGCGCTGCTAAAAGTAAAGAATGGGAAGTGCTTGGAAGTATCGAAGCTTTTAATGGTATTCTACGCGAGCCTTCCGAAATAATAGTTCTCGACGAAAAAGCAGTAAGGGGAATCCATTACCAGGGAGGCACTATTATACAAACTACAAATAAAGGAGGCCCTTTTGCCTGGCCTGTGCGTAACAACGACGGTACATGGTCAAGCGTTGATCGTTCCGATGAAATGATCCGGAAAATACAATACCTGGGTATAGATGCAGTTATTAGCATTGGTGGAGATGGTTCACAGCGGATTTCACAGGCGCTTTTTGAGAAAGGCCTGAATATTATTGGTGTTCCAAAAACAATTGACAACGATTTATCTGCAACTGATTCTACTTTTGGATTCCAGACTGCCATTCAAATAGCTACAGAAGCAGTGGACAAACTTGTGACAACAGCAGCCAGCCATAACCGTGTTATGATACTTGAGGTGATGGGGCGTGATGCCGGTTGGATCGCTTTGAATGCTGCCGTAGCAGGAGGAGCTGAGATATGCCTTATTCCAGAAATTCCTTATGATACCAGAAAAGTGCTCGATAAGATAGAATCCCGCTTTTTCAAGGACAGAGGCTTCGTGAACATAGTTATATCAGAAGGTGCCCATACAGTGCATGGCGAAGTGGTGGCTTCACAGAGTGGGGAAATCGGTTATGCACATAAACGTCTTGGCGGAGTAGCTTATAAATTGGCGAACGATTTGAAAGAATTGGGTTGTGAACACGATATGCGTGTTACTATATTAGGGCATTTGCAACGTGGAGGTATCCCTATTGCCTACGATAGGGTTCTTGCTTCCCAGTTTGGTGTCAAGGCTTTCGAAATGGTTATGAATGGCGAGTTTGGCCGCATGGTTTCCTATCGGCACCCTTACATTACTTCGGTTACATTGCAGGATGCAATTCAGGAGCCCAATCTGGTTGAATCAGAAACTTCTCTGATGCAAACTGCCCGTGGAATTGGCATAAGTTTTGGCGATTAGTATTTGCAGCTTTTTCGCATTTCTATATTTCCGACTTTTCTGATTACTGCTAAAGTCAGTTTTTTATTTTACGGCCTTTAGATTCCCTCATTGTAATTTTTCTCCTGGTATTAAGGTGAGATCTTAATCAGTTACTTCAATGCTGATGACCAAATAAATTAAAATTCAAGATAGATGAATGACCATAGTTTTCCTGAGACTTTTTTCTCTTAGGTGAAAAATTGTTGTCAATTTTCGGAAATTATATTTAGGCGAAATATATTTGGAATGTCTTATGTCTCAATTGTATTATAATAAATAATATTTTAAATATCAATTTATTAAGTAATAAATATAATTAACAAGAGAAGATACTCAAAATTGCTAAATATCATAAAGTGATAAGAATCATTGTCTATTATTAATTATATAATATATTTAACACCAGTGTTTAAATGGAATTACTTCATGTGATTATTAAGATATGATTACTGAGTAAATACACTGTTTATATTGTAAGCTTATTCAGTAATACTAAAATAGTAGGATGTAAATATAGTAAATATCACGACTGGTTAAAATATGATCAAATGGAGAAATATACTTATTGAAATCCGAAATAATAAATTGTATATTTCGATGTATGTCAATTATATATTCAATTTATATGCTTGGCGAAAATGAAGCTTGTTTATCATATTATCCTTAGATATGTTCTCTGAATGCAATTTAAATCAACCTAATAACTGCATGGTCATTAGCTTTTACAATCCTGCAGAATCAAATTCAGAGAATTACATTGGTAAGTGATTATTCAATAATTTTAGCCCTTTCCAAAAAACAGTATGGCAAAAGATCCTTGTATTCATTGTGGAGAAGAATGTGGCAGAAGCCCTGTAATTTCGGCTGAGAAACATTTCTGCTGCCAGGGTTGTGTGACTGTTTACAGTATTTTGGATGAAAAGAACCTTGGGCAATATTACGAAATTGCCCCAATGCAGGGAATCAAGGTTGAGACTGAAACTGCAGGCAGGCGATATGCTTTTCTCGACCTGCCTGAATTCCGTGAGCAGTTGGTTGATTTTTCTGATGGGGGAATAAGTAAAGTTACTTTCTTTATTCCTTCAATTCATTGCAGTTCATGTATCTGGCTGCTGGAAAATCTTCACAGGCTTAACTCATCAATCCTGTATTCGTTTGTAAACTTTGTCAGAAAAGAAGTATATATCACTTTTCGCGAACCTGAATTCTCGCTCAGGCAATTGGCGGAATTACTCTATTCAATCCATTATATTCCTGAAATAACCGCAGACAAAAAACGGGACGATAGCCGTTCCAAAATAGATAACCGCCTGATTCTTAAGATTGGCATTGCCGGGTTCTGCTTTGGCAATATTATGCTTTTAAGCTTCCCTGAGTACATGCCAGGCGGAGTGATACAGGAAACCACTCTCCGAAGATTATTTGGTGTTCTCGTGTTTATCCTGTCGTTACCAGTTGTGTTTTATTGCAGCACTGACTATTTCACCGGTGCATATAAAAGTATCCGGAAGAAAATTGTAAGCATCGATTTTCCGATAGCACTGGGGATTATCACTATGTTTATTTACAGCAGTGTAATTGTATTTACGCATACCGGGCCAGGGTATTTTGATTCGCTTGCCGGACTACTATTCTTTATGCTCATCGGCCGCTGGTTTCAGGGTAAAACTTACCAGGCGCTTTCGTTTGAAAGGGATTATAAATCTTACTTTCCAATGGCTGTAACCAAAATGGATGGCGATGTGGAAATTATTGTGCCTCTTAAGGATATTATCCCGGGCGATATAATACAAATTCGAAATCAGGAGTTGATACCTGCTGATGCAGTTATAACTAAAGGGCAGGCTTTGATTGATTACAGCTTTGTTACAGGCGAAGCTGCACCAATGGCCCGGAATATTGGCGAGCACGTTTTCGCCGGCGGGCGGCAAACAGGCAGCAGGGTGACATTACTTATTGAGAAATCTGTTGAGCAAAGCTACCTTACACAGCTTTGGAATGAGGACAAGATGCATGACAATGAAAGCAAGAATCTTGAAAAAGTAATAAACAATGTCAGCCATTATTTCACGATAATTATCCTGATGATTGCTTTCGCTGCCGGAATTTACTGGATGTTTATGGATCCAAACCTGGCTATAAAAGCATTCACTTCAGTGCTTATAATTGCCTGCCCTTGTGCTCTGGCATTGACTGTCCCTTTTACTTTGGGAAGTACCATGCGATTTTTTGGGCGTAAGGGGCTATATGTGAAGAATATGGATGTGGTGGAAAAGCTTTATAAGACTGATACTGTGGTTTTTGATAAGACAGGGACCATCACTTATGGTAAGTCGCTTGAAGTGGAATTCATTGGGGAAACACTTTCGGCCGAAGAGCAGGGATTGATCAGATCGCTGAGTCGGAACTCTACACATCCTGTTTCTATAGCTGTTACAGAAGCTTTACCCCTTGAGAAACTGTATGATGTAAGAAATTTTAGGGAGATTCCTTCCATGGGAATATCCGGAGAAGCTGAAGGAAGGCAAATCCTGATTGGTTCGCGTAAGTTCGTAACAGGTAGAGATGCCAGCGCTGATATTCTGGCTACGGAAGTCCACATTTCTATTGATCATAAAGTTCGTGGCTATTTCGTTATCAGGAACCATTACCGTAACGGGCTGGATAAACTGATGAAAGACTTATCCTCTAAGTATGACCTCCACTTGCTTTCTGGTGACAATGATTCAGAGCGGCTCTCCCTCGCACCTTATTTTACAAACGATAAAATGCATTTCAGCCAGACACCGGCAGATAAACTGGCTTATGTGGCCAATCTAAGGAAAGAAGGCCGGCATGTGCTGATGATAGGGGATGGGCTCAATGATGCCGGCGCGCTTATGGAAAGCAATGTCGGTATTTCAATTGCCGATGATATCTATCATTTTTCCCCAGCATGCGACGCTATCCTGGAATCATCCAGGTTTGCCAATCTGTATAAACTCATTCGGTTTACTACTACAAGTTTAAGGGTTGTGAGGGCAAGTTTTGTTATA
>Ga0268283_1001349_pt1 | contig 12169 bp, 12 predicted proteins | sample saktaG_13_FD_190140 | JGI IMG/M metagenome (GOLD analysis project Ga0268283, IMG submission 190140) | Saline water microbial communities from Sakinaw Lake, British Columbia, Canada - sak_2013_06_06_36m | ecosystem: Environmental > Aquatic > Non-marine Saline and Alkaline > Saline ... | reverse complement strand
ATATAGAGAATACCGGAAAAGCCTTTCTCACATTCACCTTCTTCAACAAGTTCAAAGGTGAATATCTGGCAGGTTGGAAGATCAACGTGATTGACAACAAACTCAAGGATGATGCTTATTTGCCGGATTCTCAGGCAGCAAATTCAGAAATATTGTTTGCTATCGGGGTTGATCCCTGCCTGGTAGGCTCAGGACTTCCCGGCGGGAACCTTGGAGCAGGAAGCGGATCGGACAAACGGGAAGCTTTCTGGCAACTCAATGCTGAGATGGGCATTTACCGGCAGATCAGTCTGGAACCCCTCTATTTCATCAGGGATTTCAATAAATGGTCTCCTGACATTGAGTTTGATTATGTGACCGTGGATACCTCCCAGACCATGCAGGACCATCCCACAAAAATTGACAAACGAATTGATAAGAACATCGCATGATAAGGTTCATTGATAATCTGTCACAGGTTTTGACCGCTGCATCCATAAATGTCAGCAACTCGATAGAGAACTGGTTCCCGTACATCGATGAAGCACAGGAAACGTTCATCAAACCTGTTCTGGGAGATGTTCTTTATGATCAATTGCAAGGTGCGATGAATCCGGATGATCATGCTCTTGAAGCACGACCGATCGACGGTCGTTTAGTTGATCTTCTGGCAATGATCCGCAAGCCACTAGCGTTATACGCTCTTTGGCTTGGCGCCGATGAATTCGGAGTGAGCATTTCAAGCCAGGGTATCCAGGTGATTGAATCACCAACCCATAAGACAGCTCCCCAGTACCGGGTGCAGAACCTAAAAGAGAATTGGATCCGCCGGGCAAACACAGCGCTGGACCTTGTCCTGAAATTCCTTGATGAACACAAGGAAGATTATACCGGATACGAGCCACAGGATGCAGACCTGTTTATCCGTGGTACCCTTGAGTTCAACAGTGAGGTGGATATACGCGAGAGCAGACGGGTTTTCGTAAGCCTCAAACCTATTATCCGCTCTGTGGAAAAGAAGTATATACGACCTACACTTTCGGCGGAATTGTTCGATGAGCTTAAAACAGCCCGGAAATCCGATGATGATTTAACATCTTCACAAATTGCACTTCTGGACTTGATCCGCCCCGCATTGGCTCATCTTACCATGGCCAGGGCACTGCTTGAAATCTCCATTGACATTCTCGATTGGGGTATTTTCGATACTGCCAGCAATACGTTTGCCAACGTATCTTCAAAGCAGGCTTCCAACAAAGATCGTATCTCCATCATGGCTGAAGCCAATCAGAGGGATGGAGAATCCGAGTTGAAAGCCCTCCAGCAGTTCCTGGATGAAACGGCCAGCGAAGATGTTTACCCGGCTTATTTTCATTCTTCCCGATACGCTGGAACAGTAAAAGCTGAAACCCGCAACGAATTTTTTAATAAATCCGATAACTCATTTTTCCTTGCATGAAGCCACTTGATTTTATCCTCCAGGATGTTTTTGACATCATAAAGATCATTGCAATTCCGGTCATCGGGTTTTTCCTGTACCAATTTTATATAGGTGTTATCGCCTTAAAGAAATCAGTCGATAAGCTCATCATCCAGATGCAGTGCCGGGAAACTTACTGCACTGAAAAACATAAAGAGATCGGTGAACATCTGTGCCGGCATGATACAGGGATCGAAGAGATGAAAGTCACTCTGGGCGATCATGGCGAAAGAATTTCAAAGGTTGAAGGTCAATTATCAAAATAAAAAGACATGAACGAGAGAATCTTTAAGAATTGGAAAACCACCTTGACAGGCATTCTGATGCTGGCCGGTGGCTTAGCATTGGTCGGAATAGGAAAGGCAACCCTGACCGAATACGTGGTATTTGCACCGGTTTGCTTTGCCTTGATCTTTGTCAAAGACCCATCATTCAAGAAGTAACATGGCAAAGGTCGAATTGTTTGCCCCGAAGATCCTTCGGTATGAAGGCGGGTTTGTCAATGATCCCAATGACAAGGGAGGTGCCACCAATATGGGCGTAACCCTTGCTACTTGGAGAATGGTGGGTTATGACAAAGACGGCGACGGCGACATTGACGCTGAAGATATCAAGCTGCTTTCCAAAGAAGATGCAGTAAAAGTCCTGAAGCTGAATTACTGGAACCGGTGGAAAGCAGATCAGATTACCAACCAAAGTATCGCTGAAATCCTGGTTGACTGGGTTTGGGGTAGCGGAAAATGGGGCATTGTCATTCCGCAACGGATTCTTAAGGTGGTTGATGATGGCATTGTCGGGATGGGAACGTTGTTCGCCGTCAATAACGTCAACCAGCGCGGCCTTCATGCCTCGATCTTCCAGGCAAGGAAGACTTTTATAGAAGAACTGGTAAAGAACCATCCGGACCAGCTCAAATTTTTCAACGGATGGATGAACCGATTGAACAATTTCAAATTCATAGCATGATGAAACCAGGTTTCCTGATCCTGCTCCTGGCCGCCTTGATGTCCGGCTGTATTTCCGAGAGAAGATGCGCTGAAAAATATCCTGCTGCAGAGCGATCGGATGTCTTTGTTCAGCACGATACCGTTACCTGCGTGAAAGATTCCCTGATCCCGCTTCCGGCTGACAGCGGCCTGATCAAAGCGCTCTTGGAATGCCAGGACGGGAAAGTGGTTGTAAAAGAGATTCTGGAGGTTAAGCCGGGAAAGCGGGTTATTCCTTTCTTTTCGGTTAAGAACAATGTTCTGACAACCGGCGCAAAGATCGACAGCAGCTCAATCTACTTTGCATGGAAAGAAACTCATATCCGGGAATCCAGGATTGAATCCAGGACAATTGAAAAGCCGGTGTATAAAGTCACCGGTCTTCAGAACTTCCTGATCTGGTCAGGAGGTATTGCCTGGGCGGTCATTGTCATGCTGGTTGCAATAAAACTGATCCGTTTCTATCTCAAAATGAAACTACTCCCATGAATCAGGTTGAAATAGATGGCAAAACATATTTCACACCTTCCGACTGGAATGAACTGACGAAGAAACAGGTTTTGTTTATCAGTCGCCTGTTTCAGGGACAGCTCACAATGGTGGATTTTAAGCTCAGAGCGCTTTTTGATTTCCTATCAGTCAAGCCGAAAGTCATCAAACGAATCCATCCGGAGGATGCATACTTTCTTTGTGAAAGCCTGGATTTCCTATTTAAGGAGGTCTCCCTGACCAGGAACCTAGTGCCTGTAATCAGAACCGGTTGGAGAAAATGTGTGGGTCCCTCGGATGCAATGATGAACTGCACCTTTGGGGAATTTACGATGGCAAATTCCCTGCTCGATTCTTTCTCAAAAACCAAAGAGCAAAAGTATCTCGATGAAATGGTGGCAGTTCTTTACCGGCCAAAGAAATGGTTTTGGTTCATCCGGAGTTCTTTTACTGATAACCAGGATCCCCGGAAAAGGTTCGTCAACCGGTCCCTGAAGAAACGAGGTACCAGGATGGCAGCACTGGATTACAATGTAAAGTATTCTGTTTTCCTTTTCTTTTCCGGTGTTCTGAATTCATTTGCCGAGTTGTACCCGTATGTTTATCACCAAAAAGGAGATGCCGGCAGCGAAGATAATGGCTGGGCATCACTGATCATCTCCCTTGCCGATGGCAAGACCGATGATAAAAGCCTTGAAACGGTAATGAATTCAAACCTTTACAATGTATTCATCGGGTTAAACAAGAAGGCTAAAGAGTATCACGAGTATATGAGCAAAATCGAATCCTATGACCTATGACCGACATTAACAGCTATGTAGAGTATTTCCGAATTCTAGCCAGGGAACATAAGGAGATCAATGACTTTTACATGATGGACATCAACGAGCCGCTTGATGCTCTGCGGTCGAAAATCAAATACCCGGCACTGATCCTGACAAGCCTTTCAGGGAATTTTGAAGCATCCAACCTGGATAATATTCTGGATGTTATTAATGGAGGGTTCCTAATAATCGGGCACTTGGTTCAGATTGATGACTTCTCAGGTGAAATGCAGCTTATCTCAAAAATGAAGCAGATCGGCACCGATATCATTGCCCGAATGTTATATGATTATCTGAAATGTGAGCCTCTTGCCCTGAAAGCCATTCCAGGGTTCAGTATCAATTCAGTTAGTTACGAGATGCTGGGCCCGGTGTTTGATAATGATTTTGGCATGATGTATTCCTTCAAGATACACAATTTGATTGATCTTGAATATGATGCATCAGTCTGGAGATTATCTTGAGTCTACATCCTGTCACTCTTTCAATTTCAATTCTTCTTCCTTGTAAAAAATAATAGGACTTTTCCTAAATATTTTTTACAAGATGTTTATTTGTTATAAAAATAACATATTTTTGATAACCCAATGTGGTTTTATAAAACTACCTATTTCTTCAGGTTTCCTTAGATGAAATATAGTAGACCAAGTTTATTAATATAAGTGAAAGAATAGAATTAGTAATAAATGCAAAAATCTCATCCCATGAAATTTTTCTTATTCTTAGTAACATTTATTTCAATAAGTATTCTAGCAGTTGCCCAACAAAACTATCAGGATGTAGTTTATTTGAAAAACGGGAGTATTATCAGAGGAGTTATTATTGAACAAATTCCAAATAAATCAATAAAAATAGAAACTGCTGATAAAAGTGTTTTTGTTTATCTAATAGACGAAATTGAAAAATTGACAAAAGAAGTTAAACCATATTCCACAAGTAATAATACCTCAAAACCCAATTATATTATAGGAATAGGCGCAGGCAAAGATTACCTTACTACTGAGTATCAAGAAGTAAAAGAATTACCAACCGACAAGGCTATCATATACATTTATAGACCCTATAAATATAGTGGAAGTGGCGTTCATTTTCTTGTTAAAGTCAACGGCACTCCAGTTAATGATTCGTATTTATATTCTTCAGGATACATGGTATTTTTTGCAAACCCAGGTATTATAAGTTTTACTGCATTCTACCTTGGAATGCCTGGCGAATTATCGGTTAAAGTTGTGGCTGGTCAATCTTATTATATTGAAGGGTCATTAGGAATGAAACCAAAATTTAAATTGAAAGATCAACAAGAAGCAATTAAGAAAATTAAAAAATGCAAGCTTATTGCAAATTATCAATAAAATAATGCATCAGTATTATCCATCCCATAATATTTTTAGGCTCACTTGAAAATAGACCACAATAAATTACCTAGCTTAAAATAATGAGGATCTGCTATTTTAACAATCAAGGATTTAGAAGAAAGTGGAGTCATGAAATCACTATAAAAACGGGGCGATACCGAAAAGCCTTATGAGTAGGAATCATTTGAAATAAATTACTATGAAAAAAATTTTTACAATTTTCTTGTTTTTGACCATTGGCATATTTGCCTTTGCTCAACAGAGCTATCAGGATGTTGTTTATTTGAAAAATGGTAGCATTATCAGAGGAACAATAATTGAACAAGTTCCCAATGTGTCTCTGAAAATTGAGACTGCTGATAAAAGTGTTATGGTTTATAAGATGGATGAGATAGAAAAAATATCAAAAGAACCCATTTTGAATACAAATCCTAAATCAGGCAGTAGTTCAGGAGTTAAGCCGGGTTATTGTGGAATTCTTAATATCGGGTATGGTTTTGGAATTGGCGAAAGTTCTAAAGGCATAAATTCGTTGAACCTTGATTTTATTAATGGATTTCAATTATTTCCCTACTTCTCAGTTGGTCTGGGTACCGGTGTAAAAGTTTGGTTTATCAAAGATATAACCGAAAAACCTATATTTATCCCTGCATTTGTTAACCTCCGGGGCCATTTTCTTAAGGGAAACATATCTCCATATTTAGGAATAGATTTAGGATATTGCTGGGAAGTTTCTCCTATAACACAGGGGTTGGGACTCTTATTTAGTCCAACACTTGGAGTTAGCTTTAAGGTAGGTGAAATGTCAAGAATTAATTTAGGTACAGGTTATTCTATGATACGAATTAGTAAAGCAGATGAAACTGCTAGTATGTGGAATTTCAATTTTGGAGTTTCTTTTTAAGATTTGTGTTAGGTATAAAATATAGGCTATCAGTTATTTGTTATCAAATAATAAATAACTGATAGCAGATTTTTCATTACGATTTAATCAGCAAAAATTATTAAATTTTATAGTGGAGACCATGAACCAATTTAAAAACGTGGAAATACCGTATAATCGCCTTTGTACTGTTTCACACGATACTTGAAAACATGAAAGGGGCAAACTCCATCAATTGTGCAAAAAACCATCTTTCCCTTATTCATCCTGGGTTTTTTGAATAAAGGACGACAAAACCGAATTCAAATCGTTGCTTAATAAAAAACTCAGCAAACGAAGATATATCAAGACTTAAATCAAGACTTTCAAAGAACGTTTAACATTTTATACGAAACGCTAGTGCCGGAGTATTGTTAATTATAAGTTGTAAAAATTACCACATGAGGGATTATTTAAGTAAAAAATGGCCTTATTATTTTAGTGGTTTAGTAATCCTTATAATTATTTTGTATGAAGCTAAAGGAATACAAGACTTTGATATTTATTTTGCTGCTTCGAGAGATTTATTACTTGGAAAAAATATCTATCGAATTCAATATCATGAATGGTATCATTATTATTATGATATTTTATTTACATTGATCTTGGCCCCTTTTACATATTTTCCCTTGTATATTGTAAAGGTATTTTGGCTTATTTTAAATGTTTTTTTTGTGTATCGTATTTGGAAGAACCTTCTGAATTGGCTTCCTGTATCATTATTGAAAAAAAACAGTAAAATCCTTTTTAATACTTTATCCTTTATTTTTATATTAAGTTTTTTACGAGATAATTTTCACCTTGCTCAAGTTAGTATATTAATATTATATCTAATCATAGAAGGATTAGATCTGATTAATAGACATCACAAAATTGCAGGAACTCTTCTAATTGCACTTGGTATAGATATTAAACTTTTACCAATTTTAATAATACCCTATTTAATTTACAGAAAAGAGTGGAAATCCGCATTTTATGTAATAGGATTTATTGTTGTATTTCTTTTTTTACCAATTGTGTTTATTGGGTTTGATTATAATAATAATCTTTTAATTGAAAGATGGCATTTAATTAATCCGATGAATCCAGAACATATACTTGATACTTCAGAAACAAGTTTCCATTCCTTAACAACTCTTTTAGCGACATTATTGGTTAAAGATTGTGGTGACATTCATGCTCTGACTTTGAAAAGAAATATTGCAAATATTTCAATTGAAAATTTGAATATTATTATTAATGTAGTTAGAGGAACGTTAATTTTATTTGCTCTCCATTTTTTAAGAACAAAACCCTTTAAAAGGATAGATAATAAGCTACAACAACTATATGAAATCAGTTATTTATGTTTAATAACGCCACTTATCTTTCCGCATCAACAATATTATGCTTTTTTCTTTCTCTTCCCTGCATCTACATATTTGTTATTCTATATGGTATATTTATATTTTAATTCGGAAAATTATTATATAATCAAATATTTTAAAATAAAAAAAATCATTTTAATCGTATTCATTAGTATAGCTTATTTTTTAACAAATAGCCATTTTATTTTGGGCCAATTTAATAATTTTTATGAGCATTATAAAACTCTGACATATGGAGCCCTTCTATTAATGATGTTATTAGCAATATGTAAACCAAAAGCAATTTCTAATACCAATGCTGAGTGAGTTTGCAAAATGATTAACAAGGGTTCTGTTAGGGTTATCCTTAATAGGATGCAAAAAAAGTAGTATTGACTGATTTTTTTGTCCTTTATTTGGCATAGCATTGTGCTTTTCTTTGCTCAATGCAAACCTCCCAAACCAAACTTTCCGAGCGTGAAATAGCCGAAGCCTGGGCTAAGATCACTATTATCAAATGGAAACGGAAACTCGCCATCAATCGGATTGGCGATTCCGGAACTCTCCTTAAAAGTTTCAAATACAATGTTCTTGCATCGGCACAGGGAAATGTGCTGAAAATCTCCCTTCTATTTGAGTATTACGGACGCTTTGTCGATATGGGTGTCGGCAAAGGTATCAAGATCGGTGATGTGAAAGAATCCATCACTTCACGTAAAATTTTCGGCAAAATGCTTGGTAATCAAAGACGACCGAAGAAATGGTATTCCAAAACCTTTCATGCAGAAGTCATGAAGCTGAGCGAAATATTTGCCAAAGAGTATGGACATAGAGGTGTGATCGCCATTACCGAGAATGTATCTGATAAATCAATTACCAATGGCTAAAAACGAGACATCCACGGCCACCGTCATCTTTAATGGTGAAAAAGCCAATGCCACCCTCAAGCAGTTGGAGGCCGAAGCAAGGAAACTAAATGCAGAACTGCGCCAATTGAATGTAAACTCCAAGGAATTTGGCGAAAAAGAGAGGGAGTTTCAGAAAGTCAATGGCAGGTTAAAAGACCTCCGGGGAGAAATAAACCAGACCGGAGGAGCTTTTTCAAAACTTGCCGACCAGGCAAATAAATATCAACAGGTTCTTCAGATGATCACCGTTGGCCTTATCGGGTTCGGCGCTGCTGTGGTTGGCATCATTAAAGGCAATGCGAAACTGGAAGATTCGCTTGCAGATATCCGTAAAACCACCAAACTGACAGTTGATGAAGTCAAAAAGCTGAATTCAGAACTGGGTAAGATCGACACCCGAACTTCCCGGAGTGACCTTCGCGAGATGGCTGTGGTCGCCGGTCAGCTCGGTATTGCTCAGAAAGATATCCTGCCGTTTGTCGATTCTATTGACAAACTAAATGTCGCTCTTGGCGCTGAAATCCAAGGAGGTGCCAGCGAGGTCGCAACCCAGATGGGAACCCTCAGAAATGTTCTCACTGACATGAAAACTTCTGCGGTTTCCGATGATATGCTCCGTTTGGGTAATGCCATCAATGTTCTGGGAGCAGATGGATTCGCCACAGCGCCGGTACTGGTCGATCTTTCAAACAGAATTGGCGGGGTAGGTATGTCACTCGGATTATCTTCTGCTGAAGTGATGGGCATTTCGGCTACACTCCAGGAGCTTGCTGTTTCAACAGAACGGGGTGGAACAGCCATGACGAAGATCCTGATGAAGATGACTTACAATACCGCTGACTTCGCTAAGGTGGCCGGAATTCCGCTGAAAGATTTTACTACGCTGGTAAATACCGACCTCTATGGCGCTTTTGTGAAAGTTGTTGAAGGTTCCAAAAGGGGTGGCGAGGGTGCCACAATATTAGGAAAGCTGATCCGGGAACTGGAGATTTCCGGTGCTGGGGCCTCGGAAGTCTTTGCCAAACTGGGGAACAATACCGCCATGCTCCAACAGAAAGTGGACCTGGCGGGAAAGTCTTTGCAGGGTACCGATGAAATTTTAAGACAGTTCAATGACAAAAACACTACCCTGGGCGCCACACTGGATAAACTAGGGAAAGAATTTTATCGGCTGATCACCTTGCCGGGAGTCACTGAATTTCTTAAATCAATGGTCGGTGCAGTTGTGAACCTTGTGGCATGGCTGAAATCACTTCCCGAATGGATCGACAAATACCGTATTGGACTTATCGCGCTCACCGGTGCTATCGGGGTTTACATTGCAGCCCAGACAAGATCGATTCAGGTTGCCATTTTGAACAACCTGACCTTAAAAGAAGGAATCCTTTTGAAGATGAAGGATGCCGTAGTTCTTGAATACCTGATCGTCAAAGAGCAGTTGCTTGCCATTTGGAAAGGAAACGGCACGATCGCCACAAAACTGGCCACAACTGCCCAGTGGCTTTGGAATGCCGCCATGGCAGCAAACCCGATAGGACTGGTCATTGCCGCCATTACCGCCTTGGTTGCAGGGATCAAGACGTACGAAATGTACAATAGCCAGGCTATTGCCCTGGAGAAATTAAAAGCTTCAACCACTGTTTTACTGGCCGAGGCCAATAAGAAGCTCAAAGATGCTTATGAAAAAGTAGCAGGTACTGTCAGAAACTTAAACCTACTTTCTGTCCAGGAGAAAAAGGATCTGCAGGAAAAGATCGACCTGACCATCAAACAGGCAGAAGCAGAACTGCTTTTGATGCAGACAAAACAGAAATCTATTGGCGAAGCTGCTGCGAAACCGACGATTCTGCAAAAGGTCTGGAATACTGTGAAAGGTGGAACCAGTCCCGGTGGAGCTGCTATGGCTGTTGCAGATAATGCCATTGATGCCCAGGAAAACCGGGCAGAAGCAACAAAACCCTATGATGAAGGTATCAAAAAGCTCCAGGACAAAATATCACAGTTCAAGGATGCAAAACAATCCCTTAGCGATGTCCTTAATGCTGAAAGCATCGGCGATAAAATAGTCGGGGAATCGCTCGACAACCTGGAAGCTAAACTTTCAAAATACCAGGTTGCGCTGAAGGCATCTGTCGCCGGTTCGGAAGATTTTATTCGTGTCCAGGGAAAGATAAAAGACCTGAATAAAAAGATTCAGTCGTTTGACAAATCAGATCCATCCACCGGAACGCCGGCAGATGTGGAATCCAAAGCAAAGAAACAAGCTGATTATCTTCTCGACATTAAAAAACAACTGGCCCAGGCCAGAGCGGCTGTCACTGAGGGAGAAATGGACAGGGAACTGGCCATTGAGGAAGAGAAACTGGGTGAACGCCTTGAAAAAATAAAAGGAAATTCTGCCGATGAGATAGAACTCAGACGAGTTCTCACAGATCAACTCATCGAAAAGCAGGACGAGATTCGTCGCAAATATGCTGAAAAGGAAATCCAGGCCCAGTACAAAATAGACAAGGAAAAAGCGGATGCAAAAATGGAATCCATGGACAAGGATTCTGATGAGTATTTACAGGCAGTCCTTGATTCGCTTCAGAAGGAAATGGAATATACGCTGTCGGTCACCAAGGCAACCGAGCAGCAAAAACAAGCCATCAAGGAAACCTTTGCTCAGAAAGGAACGAATGTCGTTGCAAAGCATAAGGATAACGAGGATCAGAATCTATACAATTATCAAGAACAGCTAAAAACTCTGCGCCTGAAATCCGATATCGACCTGGCAGAAAAGCAGGTAAAAATTCGCCTCGAAGTCGATGCAAAGTATCGGAAGATACTTGAGGACAATATAAAGGATGAAGCCAGGACTGCCGAAATCAAAAAGCAAATGGCAGAAGAGGTTGCTGCCAGGCAAATTCAACTTTCTAAAGAAACTGCACTGAGAGTTGCTGATGATGCAATATCTCTTGCAAAAGGGGCAGTTGATGGGCTGGCCCAGATCTTCGCCATGCAGACCGATGCTGAAAACCAGCAGTTAAAGCAAGATGAAGAGGCTAACAATAAGAAGAAATCAAATTTGCAGGCGCAGCTTGATGCAAAACTCATCACAAAAGCCCAGTACGATGCGCAGGTCAACAGAATGGATAAAGACCTGGACAAGAAGCGCAAGAAGATGGAGCATGACCAGGCTGTGCGCAACAAAGAAGTTGCGTTATTCAATGCCCTTATCAGTGTTGCCACGGCAGTTGCTTCAGCGCTTGGCGCCGGTCCCGGAGTCGGGATCGTGCTCAGTATCATAACTGCCGCCCTTGGTGCAATTCAGATCGGTTACATCCTGAGCCAAAAAGTTCCCGAAGCTGCCAGGGGCCGCTATTCGGTAATTGGCCAGGATGACAACAAGCTCTATAAAGATGTTCCGCTTGTGAATTCTCCCGAAACCGGTTTGTATTCAACGCCAACACTCATCAGCGAAACAGGCCAGGAGATCGTCATTGATCCCAAAACGACAAAGAACCTGATGGTAAATTACCCCCAGGTCATTGATGCGATCAATTTTGCCAGGGTTCCTCAAAGGGCCGTTGGCCGGTATATGGATTCTCCGGTATCCACACCGGCAGGAGTTCCCTCAGTGGTCGATCCTGAATTTACTGCCAGCATCAACCGGCTAAATTCATTGATTGAAAGCGGCATCCCTGCCTTCATTTCCTTTGATCATCTGAGAGAAACGACAAACCGGATCAACGAGATCGAAGCCGAAGTATCCAAATAACTGTAAATCCTTATGCTGTCCATCCTGATTGCCGACCAACCCCTTGACCTAAGCGATGATTTTTCGGTTTCACTGAACCTCAAATCTCCAATTTTTAATGATGTTGGGGATTATTCCTTT
>Ga0268283_1001348_pt1 | contig 12174 bp, 10 predicted proteins | sample saktaG_13_FD_190140 | JGI IMG/M metagenome (GOLD analysis project Ga0268283, IMG submission 190140) | Saline water microbial communities from Sakinaw Lake, British Columbia, Canada - sak_2013_06_06_36m | ecosystem: Environmental > Aquatic > Non-marine Saline and Alkaline > Saline ... | reverse complement strand
GTTACCGGGTCATCGTCCAAAAGGGTAAATTCAACAGCTTGGAGGAACTCAAAGGCAAGACCTTGGGCGGCACCGTGTTGGATGACACTGGTTTCATCGGCAAGATTGTCTTTGCCGGGAAATACCATCCTGAAAGCTTTTTCCAACTCCAAGCCTCCAATCAAGCCATTCGTGCATTGCGTTCACTGGACAAGGGTGAGATTGACGCGGTGATACTCAACGAGCAGCAATTCAACGGGCTGGCTTCGCTCAATTTGACTAACCCTATTGAAACCCTATTCACCTCGGAGGATATCCCGCTGATGGGCATGGTGGCTGATGGCAAAAACAGCACGGCTGAGGAACGCACACGTTTGGGCAATGCGCTGGCAGGCATGTGTACCGATGCCGAAGGCAAGAAATTGTGCGAGCTATTCGGCGTGGATTCCTTCGCCCTCGTGAATCCGGCTGCCTTTGAACCGATGGTCAAATTATGGAAGAAAGGGAAATAAAACCTTGAGCCACAAAAGTTTACTTTCGGCGGTTCTGCTACCGTTCATCTTGGCTGGCTGCGTGACACTGCCTCGGGATCAAGTCAAATTTGACCAACTCTCCGACTGCCCCAAACTGACGGCTGACAAACTGGTCGCCGTGCAGAATGAACTGGGTCCAATGAGCGAGACACACACCCTAGCCTGTGCCGTCGATTTTCTGCGCAGTTCCAAAGACCTGACACTGCGGCGAAGTGCCTTGGGAAGCAGGCTATGCCTTAATTTGGCCGAACGTGAAACCAACCAAGACCGGCGCGAAAAGCTGGCTGGCGAAGGCGTGGCCTTTGCCGGGACGGCTGTCGCCTCGGGCGGTGATAGCGACGGGGCAGTCCATTACTACCTTGCCGCCAATCTTGGATTGGCTGTGCGCGAACACCTCACCTTAGCCATGGACAACATGAAACGGCTTGAAGGGGAAATGATAAAAGCGCTGGCGCTTAGCCCGGACATTGACGATGGCGGTCCGCTGCGCTTGTTGGGGACACTCTACATCAAAGCCCCGGAATGGCCGAATGGCATTGGCGACCGCGACAAGGGACTCAGCCTATTGCAACAGGCCGTCAAGAAATTCCCAAACCATCCACTCAACCATCTGTTCTACGCCGAAGCGATATTGGCCATAGACGACGGGGGATCCGCCGAACGGGCTAAAGCTGAATTCGTGCTGGGTGAACAGCTACTGGCGAAAGGCAATTGGGGCTACAGCAAACCCTCCTGGGAAAAGGAGTTTGATGATTTAAGGGACGCGATTGGTGTGGAATCCGTAACCTCAAGCCATCCATCCATGGCAAATACCCACAAATAAGCCCGTCTTTTATCGTTCCCCCTCTCCGATGTCACTGCCATTAAGTTAGGCGTTGTAGAAGCGGGCTCACCCGCGACTGATATTGTCAAGTTACGGAGTTGCTGCAATGCCTGGGCTGTTCCCTCGCCCCAAAGCCATTTGGCTGGCGACCGGGCCGGTGCATGCGCCTCGGCGCGGAAGACCTGTCGCTGCATGTGCAGCAGGCGTTGCGGGCTTCCCTTAGCGACGGCAGCGCCTTCCTGTTCCGCAACAAACGCGGCAACCGTATAAAATACGCTCCTGAAATGGCTTGAATTGTGTTGACGCCGAATGAAAATTGACCATTTAAAGAGTCTGTACCGAACGAAAATTGACCAGGCAATTCACGTATCCTGCTGAGTTTTTGGCAGGGGCAAAACGAGAGTGCATGAAATGTCTTTTGTTCGCAAAAGTAAGACGGTTGTTTCATCGTGACCACCTATCCATCAGTGAAATCCGGCGGCGGACGAGCCTGTCGCGGAACACCATCAAGGCTTGGCTAAGGGAAACCAGGACTGATGTCCACCAGTATCCCAGGAGACCCAAGGTTGACGGCAAGCTGACGCCGTTTGTCCCCAGGCTGCTGTTGGCGTTGGATGCTGACTCGCGCCGGCCCAAGCGGGATCGGCGCACCGCATTGATGCTGTTTGAAACGATCAAGAAGGAGGGCTACACCGGCGGTTATTCCATCCTGACGGATTATGTCCGCGACCGGCGAAGGGGTTTGACTGCATCAAGCAAACCGGCTTATGTGCCGCTCAAGTTCGAACTCGGCGAGGCCTTCCAATTTGATTGGAGCCCGGACTTCTGCAATGTGGCGTCGGGCTGGGAAAAGGGCATTGTCGAGCTGTATTCGGGCAGGGTTGACATCCATGCCGGGAATGCCCTCGTTGCACGCCATCAGCGTTTGCCGGGCCGCGACCAGGCCAGCTACGACTGACAGCACTACATCCCGCTGATCGGGAAGAAGCCTGGCGCATTGCGCAATGGCGCGCCAATTGCCGGAAGCGGAAGCCACTGACCGGGGCATACGGACGATTCGTTATCAGATGAGTTCCGCCAAGTTTCCGATCCATCGGGATTTGTCGGGGTTTGACTTCGGGCAATCCAAAGTGGACCGGTTGTCGGTCAACAAGCTTGCCACGATGAAGTTTGCGGATGCCGCGCAGAACCGGGTGTTGGTCGGGGGGGCGGGCACGGGCAAAACCCATCATCACCACCAATTTGACGTTCTCGGAATGGGGCAGCATGGTACATTGGGGACAGGCAGCCGTTGCGCCCCTCGACGGCGGACGAGCTGCGGTGGAATTGCCGCACCATCCATCCCCCCCATTCGAGCCAGCGTTGCAGGCCGCTGTCGGACAACCCCGAATGGGACGGGTCTGCTTCAAAGGCTTGCACCGCCTTCTGCCATGCCTGCCGGTAACGCTTCCGGTGAACCGGGTTTTGGGTCTTGCGCATCGGGTGATGCCAATACACCACGGGCAACAGCTTGCCGGTCAGCCATTGGCTGGTCGCCGGGTCCACCGGCCATCCCGCCAGGATTTCCCCCACCCAAAGCCACCAGAAACTGACGTGGACGGCGAGGGTGTCCATCTGTGCGCGGAACTTCCGCAGGGCGGAACGGGTGTCCGAGATGCCCTGCTGCGCCGCGATGGCCTCCAGTGCCACGGCCCGTTTTTCAAGCCCGGCCGCCGTCCGGCGGTGCCGTCCCCGGCGAAAAGGGGTGCACTTCCTCCGAGATGCCCAGCAGGTTCCCCCTAGTAGCCTTTCTGCGCCGCCCCCACTGTGGAACGGGTGGCCGAATGCTGGCTCTATGTGATTTTTAGTGGAAAAATGCGATCCTATTAGCATGAACAGTGAAACATTATTCGCCATGGCCCTTGGCCTGCAATCGCCCTGGCAGGTCCAGGAAATCACTTTTGCCCCCAACGAATCCGGGCGCGAGGAATTGAACATCATGATCGGCTTTCCACCGGGTTCCCGGTTTGCCGACGGGTTCGGGACGCCCTGTCCTGTCCATGACACGGTGGAGCGGCGGTGGCAGCACCTGAGCTTCTTCGAGCATGCCTGCCATCTGCATTGCGCCGTGCCGCGCATCAAGACACCCGACGGCAAGGTGGCCACGGTGGCGGTGCCTTGGGCGCGCCCCGGCAGCGGCTTCACGCTGCTGTTCGAGGCCCTGGCGCTGGCCTTGATCGAGCGCGAGATGCCGGTCAACCGGGTGGCCGAGATCATGCGGGTCAACCCGCAGCGCATCTGGACCGTGTTCACCCATTGGGTCGGCAAGGCGCGGGCGGCTGACGACCCGTCCGCCATCACCAAGCTGGGCGTGGACGAAACCTCGACGCGTAAAGGCCACCACTACGTCACCCTGGGCGTGGACTTGGACGAGGGCCGCGTCATCCACGTCACCGAGGGCAAGGGCAAGGAAACCCTGGACAGCATCCAGAAACACTTGGAAAACAAGGGCGTGGACAAGGGGCAGATCAAAGAGGCCAGCATCGACCTGTCGCCCGCCTTCATCGCCGGGGTCAAGGAATCCTTCCCGTCTGCGGAGATAACCTTCGACCGCTTCCATGTGGTCAAGCTGCCCGACGAGGCCATGAACTTGGGTAGCGAAGGCCGAACTCAAGGAACACGAGGGGTTGAAAGGCCATAAGTACACCTTCCTGAAAAACCCGGAAAACCTGTCCGAGACCAAGCGGCAGGAGCTGGGCGAGATGATCCGGCTCTACCCGACCCTCGGCGAGGCCTACCGCCTCAAAACGCTGTTCAACGACCTGTGGTCCATGCCGGACAAGCCCGCCGCCGACGCCTTCCTGAAGCAGTGGTGCGCCGAGGTGGAGGAAGCCAATATCCCCGCGTTCATGAAGTTCGCCAGGACCGTCAAGGCGCATTGGAGCGGCATCGTCCACTACGTCGAGTCCCACATCAGCAACGGCATCTTGGAGGGCATCAACAACAAGGTCCAGTTAGCCAAACGCAGGGCGCGGGGATACCGCAACATCGGCAATTTCATCAACATGATCCACTTCCTCTGCGGGAAGCTCAAATACGACTACCCACGGTATTTCACATAGAACCCCAAATATGATGCTTAACTTAATGGCAGTGCCCCGCTGCCTAGGGCAAGCCAGTTGTGAAACCTAATCCATCCCCTTGATCCTTGCTCGGAAGAAAGATGCGTTAGCGGATTTTTGACAAGCCCAAACCGCGCTGATGTCCATGGACGGACTATCACGTTATTTATGCACCAACGCCAAGAGCAGTTAGAACAGCAGCGCGACGTTCCGGATCGGTGATTCTTTCAGCAATGCCTTTTTGGGTTCTGCCGGAATAGTCCTCAATGTTGTAAGACGCGCCATTTTTCATGAACCAACGAATCTGATCCAGATATCCTCCCAGGCGCTCAGCCCCGACCGTTGCCGAACGCAGAACCGTGTCGTGCAAAGCTGTCATGCCGTTTACCATGGGTTGTTCATTCAATGCCGCAGTCAGTCGTTGCTGCGAAATCCGGGTCGCCATGGACTTAAGTATATCCAAATGATTAAAAACGGCAGATCGGATAATGGCATTGACGGCCATTGGATGTTTTTCTTCAAGGGTCGGATCAGAGCCACAGGAAAGCAGATATTCGGCCAATTCCAATCTAATCCGTGCCACATTCTGATTTGCGGACTCACCGTTATTACCGGTCACCGCAATAATCAGCGGGGGTTGTTGCAAGGATCCGCATAGCCGGTTTATAGCTACTTTATTGATAGAAACAAATTTCTTGATTTCTGCCAGAATAGATGAAGGATATGAATCTTCTTTTGCAGCGGCCCTGATCCCGCTTTCAATCATGCGACCAAGTTCATCACTATTTTTTTGAATCTCAAGCTGTTCAAAAGGAATCACAGGGGCAATTTTTCTGAGTAAAGCTTCGATGTATGCCTTTTTCTCGCTTGCGGATTTATCGTAAGGTTCAATGATTTTTTCCATTTCCTTATTTTGAAATTGTTTTGCCAATTCCATCCCTCCTAGCCCCCTGACCGTGGTAATGGCAGTATCCGCGCCTTGATCCAGGGCAAAACGAGCCAGTGTCGTATGACCATAAAAAACCGCCTGTAGAAATAAGGTATGGCCGTTTAGCTCCCAAACCCGGTCAAGATGTTTCGGTTGTTCCTTCAAAATGAGTTCCGCTGTTTTTACGTCACCCGAGTGTCCGGCAAAATGAATGGGCAACGCGCCCGATGGTCTATGCGGCATCTCCATATCAGCCTTATACCAAGATTCGCTCAGCAAGTGTGCGACAACGGAGGAATGCCCCCTGACTGCTGCGGCCAATAAAGGTGTCCATCCAGATTTGTCGTATTGGTTGGGATTACCACCAGCCGCCAACCATGTCTTAAGCTTTTCCGCGTCTCCACTGCGAGCCAAATTCACTGCATAGTCTATGTCTATTGCTTTGTTCCAAACTGGAATTTCCAAGCCGATGTTTTCAGGCGCAGGCGGAGGGTTGGTATCGTCGTAATATCCCTCTATAAGTTCAATAATATTTCCAGAAGGATCGGCAATCCAGACAATTTTGGAACCCGGAATCAGGCCCGGACGCAATGTCTGGGTGATTTTTGCAGCATTTCCCATTTCCGCCAGTTTTCGTTCAACGTCGCCAACTAGGAATGCCAGCTTGCGTACGCCGGGATATAAGGGGCCTGCTCCGCCGCCGCCCGGATAAGGAGATTGTCCACCGGCCAAGTCCAAGCAAGGCGGTCTGGGTGTGAAAGCGGGAAAAATTTGAATATAGGTATTGGCGTTTCTGAGGACCACCACCTGATTGTCTCCGGGTAGATAAACCTTGGCTCTCTTGAAGCCAAAATACTTTGTATAGAACGCTTCAGTAGCTAACGGATTGGCGCAAACCAATGCAACCATGCTGTTTCTAATATCTGCACTTGGCACGGTGTATCCTGGGCCATAAGCCGAAGCGGTTGGTTCAAAAGTCAGAACATGCTTCTCTTTAATGTAAATCCGACCAGAATCGGGACACCGGGCTATCACAAACTTTTGCCTAGAAAGATGGGCTTCATACTTGCTCTTTGCATGTCCCGACTCCCAAGAGCGTGTCTCCCAACGTACAATAACCGTTGCTTCAGCCGTCTGACCGTGTAATATAATATCCAAGCGTTCCACTACATGTATCTCATCGAAATACTTTTGCAGCACATCCTTATACCATGCACGAAATGCGGCCACGCCAATAATGGGTTCAGGAGAATTGGGATAGCTCATGTGTACGTCTTCCGCCAACATGGCTTCCAAGCATTCTGATGGAACATGTTCATTGGTACCGTTGTACCAATTCAAGACCATATTTTTTATATTTTCTTCAGTTAGATCGAAATTCATTTGTAATCAGCCTATTCGATAACTTTTAGTTAATACGAGGTCATTTCCACAAAGTTTTATGCACCATGTAACACAGGTGTCTCGTTGGCACAATATCCAAGAAGCCGACGAGACACCAATGAACAGGGTATCTTGTTTGTCGAAAATGGTATTAAGGGTTGAAAATAGCCCTAACCGTTCATATTATCATGCCTGTAGCTTGATGATTGTACTGACAATGGCAGCGAAATATTCCTTGAGATTGGCGGCCGAGCGGGCGGTGACGAGATCGTTGTCAACCACGAGTTCACTCAGGACGGGTACGAATGTCGCGCCGGCATTGTGAATATCGGCAAGCACCACGGTATGGCAAATTACCTTCCGTCCCTTCAATAAATCTGGACGAGGGGTCAATATCCAAAGCGCATGGCACATCGCCCCCTTGACAATTTTTTTATTTTCCATCGCAGCAGCATAAAACTTGACCGCAGGCGCAAATTGGGTATCTTCAGGTTTGCCTAGACTGCCCATAGGCGGGATTTCGCGTAAGCGGACACTGCAATAATTGGCCGCCATGATTACCGCGTCATAATCTTCAACCCTAGCTATTGCGACTTCTTTATCGATGACCATTGACTCAAGGTTCTGCTCGCGGCTCGTCACATCACTCACTATGGTAAGCGACTCTTTCCCCCAAAGGTGGGCTAAAAAATCAACTTTCGCTCCGAGTACGGGAAACCCTATTTTATAGTAATTGATCTCCTCTGGAATATATTCACTTTCCACCAGTACGGCGATTTTTTTACCTTGTAATACTTTTTCATAACTCATGTCAATCTCCTGATCGTGTAAGAATTTGGTTTGCTTGCCAAATTAGTTACCCGCCAACATCACCCGGAAACGCATTGACGGATAACTAAGGCTTTATGTAGCGGTGAAGATAATTTGTCAGTCGGCTTCTAATCTTCGGCTTCTAATCTGATGTTTGTAAAGGTGTATTTTTGGTATTTCCAATTGCCATCTTGCGGCTGCTGTTCCTGATTATCTACTTTTTTGATTGTCCCTTTATAAACATACGGACGTACCGAACTAGAAACTGGCATTGGGGCCTTGTTATTACCAAAGGAATAATAAAGATCAACACCCTTATCTCCATTATTACGGTTGTCGTAGATTTGACCGCTGGTGATATAACCCACCAAAGCATGCTCGGTAGAATGCATCATGTTTTTCCAGGAATGTTGTTTGGGCAGGGTTGTATCCGGTACATTATTATTGTCCTTATCGAATTTGACCAAATGCCATACTTCGCCATATCTGCCATCCACCATTTTTTCTTTCCAATACTTCCAAGTATTAGGAAGTTTTGTTGCGTATTTCATGTCGGTCATGGCAAAAGTTCCGGCGGTTTGGTCCAATTCGCACAGGCTCCACCATTCTTTATGAGCGCTCGTGGGATCTCGATTCCATGAGCCGTTTGTATCGTCATAAGCCCGATCGATGATCTGGCTCGCATGGTCGTGGGCCCATTTTGCGAGGCTTTCATCACCGGCCATCTTGCCAACGGTATAAATCATCCACATGGCTTTCACCGAATGGCCATAATCATTATGGTCCTTACCAATAGCATGGGCGTGACCTTGCGTCTGATCCCCCCAGAACAGCCCACAGCCGTAAGTTGGGCTGCCGATTGTGGTTGCCTCCTTGTTGATTCCAGCCAAGTCTTTTGCCACGCAGTCGATTGCGTAAAAACGTTCTTTCATGACATAAGCCAGCTTAACCATGTCTTCTAACCAGATCTTCTTCTCAGCCTCCGGCAGCGATGGGGTAAGCCAAATCATATAACCGTAGATTTGATCAAGCTGAGCCGTTAGTTCCCACTTGTCAGTCGTCTCCTCATGGAAGTTTTGATTGGCCCAGTGCACGAGTTGCTGGCCTTCGTCATAGTAGGTGTCAAAAATATACTTTTTGACTGCGATGATTCTTGCGAGAACCTTCGGGTCACGCGTCAGATAATAATAAAAGCCAATGCCGGTTAGGGAATAGGCCATATCCTGGCTGGTGCGTTGCTCCAAAGCCGGCCCTGGAACGATGACTCCATTGCGGTCGGTTTCCCAAAAAGTGTACGGGGCAAACCTGCCATTGCCGAGGTCTTGAAACCCGTGTTCCATCAGAAAATCCACACCTTCCTTGGCAAAATCGAGGTATTTTTTGTCCCCGGTGACATGATAGGCGACACCGTAGCCATAAATCTGCCGGGATTTCATCCTCAGGTATTCCCTGTTGAGCCAAACAATGCCAGGTTGGGGTTTGCGCAGTTCTAGACAAGGTGTGGCTTGGTCGAATAATGTTCCGTCATTACAGCGATAGGTGGGGAAATTGCCCTTTTGGCCAAGTGTCTTGGGGAGTACCCAGAACTTCATCAAATCATCGACCAGATGTTTCTTCCAGTCTTCGGCAGTGGGCAAGTTCACAGGGAAAGCGGGCGATGCCTCGAACGCCTGACCCGCCCCGGTAGGTAGCAGCAATATCAAAGCAAGTGAAACACCCGCCCACCAAACACTATGAGGGCGCATTGAGTCATGCACAGATTTTTTTAGCATTGTCATCTCCATTTGTGGTGAAAGTAAAAACTTAATCGCCTATGAATCACCAACCCCAGCGGCGCAGAGGTGGGTTGCCGTCCAACACCTCAATCAACTTTTTACCGGTGAGGGTGCTGTCCGGCGTTGACCGTCCGGTAATGAAGGGATAATCAACGATGACGCTCGTCGGATGTCCAAAATTGCCGTGATAACCGCCATTTGGACCGGTTGCATCGCGCAGGATGAACTCCAAAGGATATGGAGGCGGCCCCATATTGAAATTGAGGAAGCGGCCGCGTGCTTCGACGAAGCCGGTGCCATCCTTGTAGTCGTATTCCAAACAGTGGCCGGTGACGTGCTTGCCCCAGATAATGCTTTTGCGTTCGTTCATGTCGCGTGCGAAGGCGAGACAGGAGACACCGTAACACTCAGCGGCAACTGGCTTGTCGGCGCGGACGAAGGCGAGGATCAGATCATGGACTCGCTGGTTGTTGGCGAGATCGATGAGCGGGCCCGAGCCGCCAACGATCAGCAACGCATCGTACTTCACGATTTCATGCTCGGCATCGACCAATTGACGGTTATACGCCTCTAGCCTTCGCACAAAAGCCGCAGTAGAGAAATAGGGGCGATCAGGGAACCAGTCGGCAAGGCTGATTGGTTTTTCAAGACGCCTTCCCTGGGTAGTTGATGGATCATCAATCGCCTGAACCCGCAGTGCCATTTCCGGTGTGGTCACTGGACGCTGGAGCGCAGCATCGAAAAAGTCGGGGTCCATGCTCACTGGAATGGCGTTTGGCCGCTTGCCTGTCGGTGTGCAGAAATCAACATGGTAACCAGCGCTGTCGAATTCACTCAAGGGGCCAACCAACTCCTCACCCCAGTAACCCCACTCCGAAAGCGCCACTAGTATTCTTCGCTTGCCCGGTGACACAGATTCCGTTGGTGACGGTTTGAATTCGGGGATGGGCGGGGGATTCAGAATAAGATTCTTAATCTGATCAACCAATTCCTCGGTGGCATGCCATGAATTATTGGTGACTAGGTCTCGATCCACCACGACCTGTTTCTCGGGCGGTGTGCCGGGTGGGCACGGTGTGTAGATAGCGCCTGCGTTGATTACGTCCGCCAGCACCACCTTGTTGCAGATGACTTTTCGACCAGCGAGTATGTCGGGGGCCGGCGTTAGCAGCCACAACGCATGACACGCTGCCCCCTTGATGATCTTAGGGTTTTCCATGGCTTTGCGGAAGAAGCGCACTGCTGGCACATTGCGTGCCACCTCGGCGGCGTTGCCGCTGTTGACATCCTCCCGTTCGCTCCAGCGCAGCCGGGTGCTTGTGTAATTTGCCGCCACTATCACCGCAGCGTATTCGTCGGGGTTGACCTGATCGAAGTCCTTCGTGACCTCGATCCACTCAAGATTGTCGACCACACCCGGCTCGACCGTGCTGTAGAAGCACTGTGAGGGCTTGCCCCAAAGCCGGGATATGAGATCCACGCTGGCCCCATAGTGGGCGAACCGCTCTTGATAAATCTTGATTTCTCCGGGAATGTATTGGCTTTCCACTACCACGGCGATTTTTTTGTTGTTCAAAGGACTACTATTCATGCTTTCCTCCATTTGAATATCATTGAAATACAAACAGCCCAATAGAACCGCTAAACGGCTCCAATTTGTGCAAAGTGAACCGGAGCTTGAAATCCCGGCCGTAGGGTTTATTTATGAGCGGCACAAGCATCAAACATTGCCGAGCGTCGTTTCTTCCCCCAAAGTGATTGGTTTATATTTCGGCTACCGTTGAAGCAATGAACCGACTGTCAACTGCCCTAGTCATTTTTTGGCAATCAGACCAAGGTAGTTGAATATACCCAGATTCGGACAATCCCCAAGAAACGTAGCGTTTATACGCCTTGTATTTTCGGAAATATATAACTAAACAGTTAAAACACTATTTTCAGAACACCTGTCCCCTTCAGCAATTCTCATTTTGGCTCCGAAACTGTGAAAGTATTTCGTCACCGGCATCCAGAACGGGTCGTGGCGACCATGAAAAGCCCGACGTGCTGCTGTCCTTTGGCCGGAAATCGATATCGCACGGGCTGGCAAACCCCATGAACGGCCAGCCATGGCTGTTCATGGGCATGTCCCGCGCCTTTACTCGCAAACCGCCGGGTCTTGGGCGCAGCGTCCCGTGGAAGCCTCGGCCCCAGGCCCAAAACCATCCCCGCCGTGGCGGGCCTATCCGGTTTTTGGCTCCGGCGGGGGCCGGTTGAAGCTTTCCAGCATGAAATCGATCAATGCCTCCCAACTGTCAAAGCACAGGTAGCTGGTCAGGGTCTTGATGTCGTCGAACAGGCGTCTGCGCGAGGGCAGCTTCTGGCGCAGCAGTTGGAATTTGTCGTCCACCCACTCCATCACGGTGTGGGTCAAAAAGTATGTTGTTTTCCTCTTGCTTGTTTTCAATGATGCGGTCGGCTAATTTAGCCTCCCCGCGTTTGATCGATATCACTTGCGCCCCGGCTTTCAGAGTGTCCAAATAATCCGCCCATGCTTTCATCATTTTTTTCGTTCCGGTAAGTGCGCCGTCCGGTTACAGGTCCGTCCGTTGGGGTCTTTCACGGCTATGGACGTGTGATGTTCGATGTAATCCGCGCGAAAGCCTAAAACTTCATCCAATACCGTCCGTGCCATTGCCCTAAATCCATGCCCCGTCATTTCCCCCTTGGAAATGACCATGCGCCTTAGCGCCGAGAGGATTCCGTTGTTGGATAGGGGCCGGTCTGGTGTGCGCGGGCTTGGGAACAGATAACGCCCATTGCCGGTTAGCGGGTGAAGTTCGCGCAACACTGCCAAGGCTTG
>Ga0268283_1001347_pt1 | contig 12175 bp, 7 predicted proteins | sample saktaG_13_FD_190140 | JGI IMG/M metagenome (GOLD analysis project Ga0268283, IMG submission 190140) | Saline water microbial communities from Sakinaw Lake, British Columbia, Canada - sak_2013_06_06_36m | ecosystem: Environmental > Aquatic > Non-marine Saline and Alkaline > Saline ... | reverse complement strand
TGTGGAGGTTGGTTATTCCCTTCCTGCTAAATTACTTGCTAAAATGAAATTACGACAAGTCAGATTCTTTGTTAACGCATACAACCTGTTAAGTTTTGATTCTCTGAAACAGTACAATCTCGATCCCGAAGTTCCCGATGCAGGCGTATCCGGTTACCCGGTGATGAAAGTGTATAACACTGGCGTTAACGTAAATTTTTAATTTTTTAAGTCGAAAGCGGATATGAAAAAGATATTCTACATACTGTCAATAGGGCTCTCTATATTGGTTTTTAATTCATGTAAAGACTACCTGGATAAAGAGGTGGATACAAATTTAACCGAAGAAAAGATTTTTTCAGATGTGCATTATGCTCCGGGATTCCTCTATAATATCTATAATAACCTTCTCCCCGGTTATAACCGGTACGATGGGGCTATGTTAGCCTGTGGATGTGATGAGGCAAAAAACTCGTATTCCGGTTCCCTGGTTCAAACCTTTAACAACGGCGCAGTAAATTCGTCCCTCAATCCCGATGATATATGGAACCAAATGTACAGCGGTATCCGTAAAACCAATATTTTCCTCGATAAACTGAACACCACCATAAAAGAAACCAACAGCATACCTGTAGCCGACCGCCCAAGGATGAAAGGCGAAGCCTTGTTCCTGAGAGCCATGTTCCATTTCGAACTGATAAAACGCTACGGAAGCATCCCTTATGTGGATAAAGTGTTAACTACCGAAGATGCCGGCAGTATGCCCCAGTTAACCTTTGAAGAAGTGGTTTCGAGAATTGTAAATGACTGTGACAGCTCAATGGTTTATTTACCCGACGCAAACGATGACGCAAATAAAGGCCGCGCAGTTAAGTCCTCAGCCATGGCGTTAGAATCGCGTATCTTACTTTATGCCGCGAGTCCGCTCAACAACCCTGCCAACGACCTTACGAAGTGGAGTAAAGCAGCGCAGGCGGCCTTAGCCCTGATGAATATGAAGGGCGCCACCATAGGCCTGGAGTCAAAATATCAGATCGCGTTTTATACCCCTTATTCAAAGGAAGTTCTTTTTGCCACCCAGGCAGCAAATACCAATGAGGTCGAAAAAGCCAATTTCCCTGTAAGCTATGGAGGAAGCGGACTTACAAATCCTACGCAGAGCCTGGTGGATGCCTTCGACACTAAATTGGGAAAACCAATCTGGGATGATGTAACCTATAATCCTGCCCAACCCTACGAAAACCGTGATGCGCGCTTCTACGAGATAATTCTGTACAACGGAGCCTCCTTAAAATCAAGGCAGGTCGAAACCTACATTGGAGGTAAGGACGGGCTTCAATCGGGGCCAACGGCAACACAAACAGGGTATTACCTCAAAAAATTCGTAGATCCTTCCGTAGATCTGGATAAAGGAACCACCGTTAGAAAGCCATGGATCATTTTCCGTTTCGCCGAAGCCTACCTCAACTACGCCGAGGCATTAAATGAAGCATCCGGCCCTGTGAAGGAAGTATATGATGCCGTGTATGAATTGCGCAAAAGAAATTACGTTATTACCAGCAGGGCCCGATATCCGGCAGGCATGACGCAAAGCCAGATGCGTGACAGGCTTAAAAAAGAACGCCAGGTGGAATTAGCCTTCGAAGAACACCGCTTCTGGGATCTGCGCCGCTGGAAAGACGCTGAAACCAAACTCAATCAACCTGCTATGGGTATGAAAATTACGCTCAACCAGGCGGATACAACTTATACTTATCAGACTTTTGAGGTCGAAAACCGCGTTTTCTATTCCAGGTTCTACTGGTATCCCATCCCACGAACAGAAGTCCTGAAGGGTTACCTGAAACAAAATCAGGGTTGGGAATAAGTATGAAAAACATTTAAAAATAAAGAATTATGAAAATTGGATGGATTGTAGTTTCATTTTTGGTCTTACTTTTCACGGCTTGTGAATCGACTGATGATGTTTTAAATACATTGGACCATACTGTTCCTGTCGTGCAGTTCACGCCCGACACCTTAGAAGTAACAGCGGGTGAAAAAGTTACCATAAATGCGCTCCTTAGTGATGAGTCCGGAATTCAACGTATTGAATTTACGTATGCCAATTGGAGTTTAAATACTATAGTTGACCTTTCAGGGGAATCAACTCAGGTAGCTTATACCTTTACAACAGAGATAACCGTGCCTGTAGATGCACTGAAATCATGGGAAGAAAAAGAGTATTATAATGATGGTACTTCCTTGGTAATTACTCAGACCTACCATAAACTGCTGCTCACAGTATGGGACAAAAACCGTAACCTGCAAAAAGGGTATTGTTATGTGAAAGTGAAATAGCAGCCTGATTTCTTTGCCCTTTAACATCTGGAAAATTCTGGAAATTCCGGGATCATTTGATCTGAAGATGATCATAGGATCGCATAGTATAATTATTCTCCTTTAATACATTTCTCTATGAAACTCAAGCCCCTTTTTTTTATACTTGTTATATTCCTGACCGTTATACAGCTTAATGCTCAGCCAGCCCGCATCCGGCAAAATTTTGATGATCAATGGAAGTTTAATCTTGGCGATGTTTATGCAGCCAGGAATCCGGAATATAATGATGTGTCGTGGAGGATTCTGAACCTCCCTCACGACTGGAATATTGAACTCCCTTTCGATGCTAAGTATGCCAGTTCAACGGCCTATCTTCCTTCCGGGATCGGGTGGTACAGAAAATCCTTTCAGGTGCCGGATTCATATAAGGATAAGGTTGTCAGCATCCTTTTCGACGGCGTGTATAACAACAGCGATGTATGGATCAACGGGCATCACCTTGGCAACCGACCTTCAGGATACACAAGCTTTTCTTACGATCTTACACCATATCTGAATCCGGGAAAAGGGAATGTGATTGCTGTAAGGGTTGATCATAGCCAGTTTGCTGATTCACGCTGGTATACCGGGTCAGGGATTTACAGGCATGTGTGGCTGAATGTAACAGACAAAGTACATGTGGCTCAATGGGGAACTTTTGTCACAACTCCTGTTATAAAGAATGAAATGGCCAAAGTATCTGTTGAAAATACAATTGAGAATACATCAGGGAAAGCACAAAACCTGGAGATTCTTTCAATCATATTTGGGAAAGAAGGAAAAGAAATCAGCCGGGACAAATCAGTTAAAGTGCTTCCTGCAGGCCAAACTTCTGTTAAACAGGAAATTGTTGTTAAAAATCCGGTTTTATGGGATGTTGAGGCGCCAAACTTATATTCGGTAAAAACCATTATCAGTTTGGATGGAAAGATTGTTGATGAAGTGTCAACACCTTTTGGAATACGCAGTTTCAACTTTGATAAGGAAAAGGGATTTTTTCTGAACGGTAAAAATATGAAGCTTAAAGGCGTTTGCATCCATCACGATGGCGGTTGTGTGGGAGCTGCCGTTCCTGAGAAAATATGGAAGATCCGTTTAGAGAAACTGAAAGCCAGCGGTTGTAATGCTATCCGCACCAGCCATAATCCGGTTGCACCCGAGCTGCTCGACCTATGTGATCAGATGGGATTCCTCGTTATGGACGAAGCTTTCGACGAATGGGAATATTCGAAACGGAAGTGGATTGATGGCTGGAACCAGACCATTGCCGGTTTTGACGGAGCCAGCCGCTACTTCGACGAGTGGGGTGAAAGGGATTTGAAAGATATGATCAACCGCGACAAGAATCATCCTTCCATCATTTTATGGAGTATAGGTAACGAAATTGATTATGCCAACGATCCTTATGCCGATAAGCAGGATGTGAATTATACCATTGCACGGCCTGATGCGGCACGTATGCTGCCTGTCGCCAAAAACCTGTCAGGAATCATCAAAGCCATTGACACAACGAGACCAGTAACAATGGCTTTGGCCAATATCCGCAATTCAAATTCCATTGGTTTGCCCGAAGTACTCGATATTGTCGGGTACAACTATACCGAAAGCCAGTATGCAGCTGATCATAAAGCATATCCAGACAGGCTGATTTTTGGAAGTGAAAACCCGCAGAATTATACGGGCTGGCTGGCAGTAAAAAACAATGATTATATCTCAGCCCAGTTTCTCTGGACAGGAATTGATTACCTTGGTGAAGGCGGCAAATTCCCTGCACGCTCGGCCTACTCGGGCTTGCTCGATCTGACTAATGATGAAAAAACAATCTATTACTGGCGTCAGTCGATGTGGTCGGATAAACCAATGATCTCACTGGCTGCCCGGAAGAAAAAAGCTACCGATACTCTCGATGCCGACCCTATGGGCAAAATGGCCTGGTTCCTGAACGAAATTGAAGAAAAACTCCATTGGAATTATTCGGCGGGCGACACGGTATTGGTTATGGCTTATTCCAATTGCAAAGACGTGGAATTATATATTAACGGGAAATCCTACGGGAAAAAGCTCCGGGACGAGGCCAATTCCTGCTTCTGGTGGTATGTACCCTACCAGGCTGGAGAAGTTAAAGCAATAGGCACCGGCAGCGATAAAAAGAAGTATCCGGCTGTGCTGAATACCGTTTTTGAGCCGGCTCAGATTCAATTAATTCCTGATACAACGTTTATAAGTTCTGATGGGAAAGATATGGTACTTGTGGAAGCGATTTTGAAAGATAAAAATAATAACACTTCCTACCTGGCAAACAACAGGATAGAATTCACAGTTTCAGGCGAAGGCACTATTATTGGTACCGACAATGGCGACGCCAAATGTTTGGATAGCTTCAAACTTCCGTGGAAGAAAGCGTATGCCGGAAGATGCATTGTTATGGTTCAATCCACAAAACAAGCAGGGAAAATATCGATAAGCGCAACTTCAGAAGGATTGCCGGTTAAGACAATTCAGGTTGAATCAGGATTGAAGTAAGCATTTTTGTTACCGAATATTTAACTGAAATGTTACTTTACAAAAGCCAACGCTATCAGTTTCATCTGAGAGTTTTTTCTTTGCGTTCTTTGTGAAAACCATTGCGTCTTTGCGTTTATTTTTTTATCGCGAAGACGCAATGAAAATGCAACGGGCGCAAAGTTGTTCAGTATTTTTGAATGAACCTTGTCACAAAAACACCCAATAGATGAGCAAAAATAATTTCCATTCTTCTGTTTTTGTCACTTTGCTCCTGTTCCAGTGTTTGTTCCTGTCAGGTCAAACAAATAATACAACAGAAAATTCTACTGATTATCTCAAAGATATAAAAGTTGAACTTAAAAAAGAGTGGCCAAACAACAGGACCATTAATCTCGTTTTTCACGGGCATTCGGTACCAGCCGGATATTTTAATACACCGAATGTTAGAACTTTTGAATCGTATCCGTACCAGGTGTTGAAACAATTGAAGGAATTCTACCCTTACGCAGTTATCAATATTATCAACACTTCCATAGGTGGAGAAAACTCATTAAGCGGTGAAAAAAGGTTTGAAGCCGATGTTTTAATTCATAAACCCGATGTTCTCTTTATCGATTATGCGTTAAATGACAGGACAGTTGGCCTGGATAAATCGAGGGAAGCCTGGGAGAAAATGATTGAAAAAGCTTTGGCAAAAGGAATTAAAGTTATTTTGTTAACGCCTTCGCCCGATCAGAGTGAAAACATCCTGGACCCAAATGCTGCCTTGGGAAAATACGCTCAGCAAATAAGAGATTTATCCGGTAAATTTGGTTCCGGACTGGTTGATAGTTATGCAAATTTTAAACAAGTTGTGACTTCCGGTGATACCTTGTCAAAGTATATGGCTCAAAGTAATCATCCGAATGAAAAAGGACATTTGCTGATAGCCAATGAAATAATGAAATACTTTAAATAATAATCAGATGCAAAGAAAGGCATTAACTGTATTTCTTTTTTTAACACTGTTCTCCTGCTTTGCACATGCGCAGAAGGAAAAGATCGATTATGATACCAAAGAAATAATTATTGTTTTCAAAACACATTTTGATATCGGCTATACCGATTATGCCGAAGCTGTGGTGCAGAAATACAGTACTTCCATGATTCAGGGTGCGCTGGATATAAAGGAACAAACCAAACTTCTACCTAAAGAAAACCAGTTTGTATGGACCTTACCCGGCTGGCCTATGATGCAAATCCTGAATAATTGCACTCCTGAGTTAAAACCGATGATAGAATCATCCATAAAGCAGGGATATTTTGCGGTTCATGCCCTGCCGTTTACTATGGAAACCGAGTCGGGCGATGTCGAAAACCTGGCCCGCAGTTTTATATTTTCTTCAACTATTTCGAGGAACCTGGGCTTACCACTTCCGGTAGATGCAAAAATGACGGACGTGCCAAGCCATTCCTGGTTTATCCCAACGCTGTTAACCAATGCGGGTGTTAAAATACTTCACCTGGGCTGCAATCCGGCTTCACAATCTCCAAAAGTTCCGTTTTTATTCTGGTGGGAAGGACCTGATGCCTCACGGCTTATGACCATGTATTGGGGCGGAGATTACGGAACAAGTCTTATCCCGCCTAACGAATGGAAATATAAAACCTGGCTTGCCATTATTCATACTACGGATAATCATGGAGCTCCCACCACCGAGGAAGTAGCTGAGGTGTTGAAAAACGCCCACAGGTTAGCGCCTAATGCGAAAATCAGGATTGGGCGGATTTCAGACTTCTATTACTCTATGATGAAAGAGAATGCAGATATTCCGATTGTTCGGGGCGATATGCCCGATACATGGATACATGGATTTATGTCCATGCCCAGAGAGGAGAAATCATCACGCGCCCTGAGTAACGATATGTTTTCGCTAGAATCATTAAATACATTGTTAAATATCTGGAATGGGAAACCCGATACGCACACCTCCACCATTTCCAAAGCTTCGGAGAATTTGCTTTTATTTTATGAACATACCTTCGGAATGGCAATAAGCCATGGACATTCGGGGTATTGGTGCTATGGCGACGAATTCAATATCCAGCGGGCAAATGGAGCTTTCAACCGTATTGAAGGCTCATGGAAGGAAAAGGGTGATCGCGTTGCCCAGGTTGAGAAGACAATAATTCCGGCGTACCAGATTAAAATTCAGCAACTGGCAGATGCAGTAAAAACCGAAGGACAACGTGTGGTAGTTTACAATCCGCTGGCCTGGCAGCGAAATGGAATTGTGACAATACAAGCCAGTTCCTGGTCGTATCCTATAAAAGCATTGAAGGACTTACAAACAGGAGAATTGGTACAGGTTGAAAACAAAGGCAACATAATCCGTTTCCTGGCAACGGATATTCCTGCATTGGGTTACAGGACGTATATCCCAGTAAGTGAATCCACTGCAGTTAAAGAGTCAAGTTTAAAACTTATCGCAGGGGCCGGAATCATTGAAAATGAATTTTTCAGCATTAAGATTGATTCAATCCATGGAGCAATTGCATCCATCACGAATAAAAAGACAGGTCAAAGCTGGATCAACAACAAAACTGCAAATGGCTTTGGACAATACCTGTATGAAAGATTCAGCAAGGAAAACACCGATAAATATGCCAACGACTACATAAAGAACAAAGAAAATACCTGGCACTGGGCATACCAGGAACTGGGCCGTGTTAACCTGACCAATGAACCTTATCGTGCTGTAAAAGGAGGCAAAGCAAAAGTAATTTTGTCGAAAGATAAAGTTTCGGTGAGTGCAACCATGCTATTTAAAGCTGATTCCATCCTTCCGCAGGATTACCTTCTCACAATTAACCTTTACCAGGGAAACCCAAACATTGAACTTATCTGGTCAATCAACGGTAAAAAAGCAGATTCCTGGCCCGAGGCCGGCTGGATAAGTTTTCCGTTCAATATTCAAAATCCTTCTTTTAAACTGGGAAGACTGGGAGGTATAACGGACCCTTCAACCGATTTCGTGGAAGGTTCTAATTTTGATTATTGCTTCTTAAATACGGGTATGGCGATCCTCGACAAACAGAACAACGGCATGGGCATCTGCTCTCCTGACGCGCCGGGAATCAGCCTCGGTGAACCCGGGTTATGGAAATATACCGGCAAATACGCGCCAAAAGAGGCAAATGTATTTTTCAATCTCTATAACAACCAGTGGAGCACCAATTTCACTGAATGGATCGAAGGTTCCTGGTCGGCCAGGTTTTATCTCTGGGATATAAGCAATTTTAGTAATCTGGATGACATTACCATTCCTTCAAAAGAAATAATGGCTCCGCTGGTGGCAGCCATTTCTTCATCCAAATCCGGAACTTTGCCGGGAAATAATTCGGGAATAAATGTTTCGATGAAAGGTGTTTGGATTACTGCATTCGGACCTAATCCGGATGGTGAAGGGACACTCCTGCGCCTTTGGGAACAATCCGGCGAGCATGGAAACTGCAAAATTGAACTTCCTGCAAATTCTTCGTTCACAACTGCAATTCCCTGTGATTTGCGTGGACAGGCGTTTAAGGAAGCAATAAAAATCAACAACCATCAATTTTCAACTGATGTTCATTCGTATCAACCTCTGTCATTTATTTTAAAATAAAACTTTGCTATGGCCACATTCTCAACAGCTTCATCCAATCCGGACACAACACCCTCGGGAAAAACAAACACATTTTATCTCTTTGGACTTGCATTGGTGGCTGCCATCGGAGGTTATCTTTTCGGTTTTGATTTTGCTGTAATTTCAGGCGCTCTGCCCTTTTTGCGCGATCAGTTTGGTTTAAATGAATATTGGGAAGGATTCACAACAGGTTCCCTTGCATTAGGCTGCATTATTGGTTGCCTGATCGCTGCTAAAACATCCGAGAAGTATGGCCGCAGGCCTGCATTACTATTAGCGGCCATTGTTTTTGCATTTTCTTCGGCAGGAATGGCAATGGCACCCGGGCTCTTCTTTTTTATCTTCTCCCGTTTTTGTGCCGGGATCGGAGTAGGTATGGCATCCATGCTGGCGCCCATGTATATTGCTGAAGTGTCGCCGCCACAGGTTCGTGGCCGACTGGTTTCCATTTATCAGCTTACCATAGTTTTAGGGATTTTGATTACTTCCGTTGTAAATTATTCGCTACGTAACCATGGTGTGGATGCATGGCGATGGATGTTTGGCATGGGCGTAATTCCTTCGGTGATATTCTTTACCGGGGTTTATTTTTTACCCGAAAGTCCCAGGTGGTTGCTCAAAGCAAAAAAAGAGGAAAAAGCAAAAAAAGTTCTGTCAGCCATCGGTGATGAGAACTATGTAAAAGCTACAACAATTTCTATCAAACAGTCTTTGGAAGGAGCTACCGTAATGAATTACGCCGCCGCTTTTAAAAAACCATTTCTCACTGCCGTTGCACTTGGAATCGGATTAGCCATATTTCAGCAATTCTGCGGTATAAATGTGGTATTCAATTATACCTCAAATATTTTCGCCAGCATTGGTGCCAGCCAGGACGATCAGTTATTACAAACCGTTTTTATTGGCGGAGTGAATACTGTTTTCACCTTACTGGCAATTTCCCTTGTTGATAAACTTGGACGCAAACCTCTTATGCTTATCGGTGCCGGAGGGCTTGGAATTCTTTACATAGTCATTGCACAGGTTCTGGATGCAAAATCAGCAACCTATTCAGCTATTTTTCTTTTAGCCGCCATTGGCCTTTATGCCACCACCCTTGCTCCGATTACCTGGGTACTTATTTCCGAAATCTTTCCCAATAAAGTACGCGAAGAAGCTACCTCCATTGCTGTTATGAGTCTTTGGGGAGCCTATTTTGTTCTCACCTTTACTTTCCCGATTTTAGCAAAACTGCTGGGTGGCGTTAAAAATACATTCTACGTTTATTCAGTGATCTGCTTTATTGGCCTGGTCTTTATTTATTTCAAGGTAAATGAAACCAAAGGCCGAACACTGGAAGAAATTGAGAAAGGGATCTGAAATAGATACTGTTCAGCAAACAAATAAAGTATTAAGATGCAAAAACAAAAAACTATCCGTGTATTGTCAGTCATAGCCATATTATTTCTGATTTTGTTACCCAATACGTCGTTTTGTTTAACAACCCAAAATCAGGCAAACGGCGACACAGTTGAGATATACACGCCGCATCCTAAACCAGCACCCCGCATCAATGGCCCTCTGGTTTACGGATGCCATCCCGGAAACCCTTTTTTATACCGTATTCCCTGCCAGGGCGAACGTCCCATCCACTTTTCAGTTGACAGATTGCCGGCCGGATTAAAACTTGATCCCATAACCGGTATCATCACAGGCACTTCTCCACAGAAAGGAGAGTATAATTTATTAATTAAGGCAAAGAATCCGAAAGGAACTGATACCAGGAAATTTAAAATTGTGGCTGGTGACAAGCTAGCCCTGACACCACCAATGGGCTGGAACCACTGGTATGCGCATTACGACCGTATTACCGACAAAATGATGCGCGAAGCTGCCGATGTAATGATCAGCAGCGGAATGGCCGATGTTGGCTATCAGTATGTGAATATCGACGATTGCTGGATGAACGCGCCTGCAAATAATGATCCCCTTCGGGTTGGCCCTTTGCGGGACGATCAGGGAAATATTAATCCAAACAAGCATTTCCCTGATATGAGGGGGCTTACCAATTATATTCATGAAAAAGGACTTAAGGCTGGAATTTATACTTCTCCTGGACCTTTAACATGCGGCGGATATACAGGAGCCTACCAGCATGAAGAACAGGATGCAAAGCAGTTCGCATCCTGGGGATTTGATTTCCTGAAATATGACTGGTGTAGCTATGGACATATAGCTTCCGGAGGAAAACCCGATGATAAAGACATCCAAACCTGGGGCGAAATAGCCCCGACTCTAGAGGCATACCAGCTGCCTTACAGGCAAATGGGTAAATTGTCAAAACAACAAAACCGTGACATTGTGTTTAACCTTTGTCAATATGGTATGGGTGAAGTTTGGAAATGGGGCGGCGAAGTGGGAGGCCATAGCTGGCGGACCGGAGGAGATCTTGGCTTCGAACTCGATCGTATTTTCGATGTGGCTCTACGCAACAGCGAATTCCGGCAATATTCAAAACCAGGAGAATGGAACGACCCGGATTACATTCAGATTGGATGGATAGGCAATGCCAATAAAATGGGAATTCCTGAGCTTACACCAATGCCTGCTGACATGCAGTATGCCTATATGTCACTTTGGTGCTTGATCGCATCCCCCCTGATTTATAGCGGCGATATGTCAAAACTGGATGAATTTACCCTTAATGTACTTTGTAACCCTGAAGTTATCGAAGTTGACCAGGATCCGCTGGGTGAATGTGGAATGGTAATTCATCAATCAAAGGACTGCTTCCTGATGGTGAAAAACCTGGCTGATGGTTCCAAAGCGGTTGGTTTGTTTAACCGGGGAAAGGAAAAAACAGAAGTAGCTGTAAATTGGTCCGATCTTCAAATTTCCGGAAATCAATCAGTCCGCGATCTCTGGCGGCAGAAGGACTTAGGTAATTATAAACAAAAATTCAGTGCCCTGGTTCCGGCTCAGGGAGTGGTGATGGTAAAAGTCAGTAAACCATAAATCGGGATAATGACGAGGATACATTTGATTTATTAATTGAAATATTTTAAAAATGTCAGTAAAAGCCTGGTACGAAAAAGTGATTATCCCGACCTATGGAATTGGGAAACCTGAGAAAAATCCTATTTTCCTTGAGAAACGTGTTTACCAGGGAAGCAGCGGCGTTGTTTATCCACACCCGGTTATTGAAAAAATTCTGGACGAAAAAGTTGACCAGGAATGGAATGCCGTTTATCTCGAAAACCAGTATCTCAAAATCATGATCCTACCCGAGTTGGGAGGTCGGATTCAAATGGCATATGACAAAACCAAGCAACGTCATTTTATTTATTACAACCAGGTAATCAAGCCGGCGCTGGTTGGCTTAACAGGTCCGTGGATATCGGGCGGACTCGAATTTAACTGGCCGCAACATCACCGCCCAAGTACATATCAATCAACAAGCAGCAGTATTGAGAAAAATCCAGATGGCAGCATCACCGTCTGGTGCAGCGAGGTAGAACGCATGTTCCGCACCAAAGGAATGGCCGGATTTACCCTTTATCCAGATAATGCCTATCTCGAGATCAAGGTTAAACTCTACAACCGCACTGCACAGCCTCAAACTTTCCTTTGGTGGGCCAATCCCGCCGTAAAAGTAAATGATGCGTATCAGAGTGTATTCCCGCCCG
>Ga0268283_1001346_pt1 | contig 12188 bp, 11 predicted proteins | sample saktaG_13_FD_190140 | JGI IMG/M metagenome (GOLD analysis project Ga0268283, IMG submission 190140) | Saline water microbial communities from Sakinaw Lake, British Columbia, Canada - sak_2013_06_06_36m | ecosystem: Environmental > Aquatic > Non-marine Saline and Alkaline > Saline ... | reverse complement strand
TAGTGTCTGAACGGAAACCCCCTTTCTGGCGATGTGGTAGACAACAGTCTTTTACCTTAAATGAATTATTTAAGGTAGTTGAAATGTAAGCATGGTCAATTTATTTCGGATTTTAATCGTTTTTTATATGAAAATTTTGCGAAGATTTTTCAATTATATATTTAGTCATAAAGCAACTATGACTCATCATTTTAAGATATAACATGATCTATCAGAATGTTATATCTTATTTCTAACATTATTAGTTGATAATAGTTAGCCAGACCTATTATTAGTCACTGAAATCTTCGTTTGCGATAATAGATATTACATGCTGATATTATTATCAATTATACTTTCCGTTCAGGCACTATATATTCAGAAGAGATCTTGCGACCGGGTTTTCCTTTCTCTGCTCCATTCGCAGGTGCTCGTGACGCTCGTGAGCCTCGCGGATGATCGGTTCGATTTCAGCCGCTGTAATGCCGAGGCGTTCCTGCAAGACCTCCATGGATGCTCCAGGGTACTCTTGAGTACAGCGTTCCTCCAGCAGGCGCGTTTGGGCCTGATCCAGTGTCATTTCACCCATGCGCACAGCCGTGCTCAATTCCAGAGCCAGCAGAGAGAAACCGAGACTGTGATGGCAAAGGTAGGCAGACGCATCATGAATGGCACAGTCGTAATGTCCCAAGATGATATCGTCTTTCGGTCTCTGCCAACCGGTATGCGCCTCCAAAGTCCGCTTCAGGGCTTCTTCATCATAGGGATGGTACAGGAAGTAGGCTATCCAGTCAGGCACACGAGCGGCGTTCCGGAATTGGTCCTTGTTTACAGTCCATTCACGCTTTGCCCGGGCCAGCAATGTCTGGTCCGTGAAGACCTGGTTCAGGAAACCATCCATTTGCTGCAGTATGGAATATCCGAGCGCCTTGATATTCTCCGGAGCCGGTGGGGCAAGGTTGGAGGATATGCAAGGGATAACCGGGTCTTTCGATCCCGCCGTCAGATCTCTGAACATCTGATCCCCCGTCCGGCCGTGGATGGCTAAAGGTATGCCGCGTTCAGGAAGCATACATCGGGAACACTTTTGCATAGGAATCCTCCGTGTAAATCTTCAATTGTTGCCGAGCAAATCTAATTCTTTTCGTTCAACTCCTTTAATTCCCAGCCAAGGCATCTCATGACAAATGCGCGCTAACGCTGAACTGTGCGGTGGTCTTTTGCATCCGCACCAGTGACAGGTTCTGTTCCAATTTACGCTTTCGGAGATAGCGAACCATTTAAATATTTATGAATAATACTTGAAATAAATGTTTGATAAGGGATACCTTCTTCAATCGCTTTTATCTGGATTTGATGATAATCCTTTTCGCTCAGCCTGAGGTTGATTCGTTTATCTTTTTTCAGAGTATTTCGAGCCGCGATAACAGCCTTTTCTTTTTCCTGTTTCATATTTTTAACAGGTTTCCATTCGTCCTGCTCAATTGATTCCATCAATTCTTTTTCTTCTTTATCAATCGGGTCAAATATTTTTGTATTTATTTTTTTCATAATTCCCCCTTTAAGCCGTAGCGCTTTGTATATTTCCGACTTGGGAAGGCCGTTTTTAAAAAAATCTCATTACTTTCTTCCACAAACGGTACAATCACAGCATAGCCTTCAATCTCTAGAATATAGATTTTTTGATTAGGTCGTTTTGGGTTTTCTTCAATTCCGAGTATATGACCTGACTCGATTAAAAAGGCAATCTGTTCGAAGGAAATCCCGCGCTTAGCCTTCAAAATTTCGTTTTTGTCAAGATTCCAATTTAAATATTTCATGTCGTCAATATGGGCTAATGTCTGCCTTTTGTCAATACGAGGTCAGACTTAATAAATTTGATTCAAGATGTTGGATGGAACAGAACGCCCCGGATGAGGAGCGCGCGGTTGGCGCGTCTGCTCAATCCGGATTGAGTACACCCGGCACGGGCGTGAACTTACGGGGTGAAAGTCCCCTGTATGTGAATCCTGTCGGTGATTTATATCACTGACACAAACGTACCAAAGGCAAGGGCGGAACCGCAAGGAACCGTCCGAAGGCGGAGCGAAGCGGAGGCTCGCCGCAGGCGAGAGCGACCGCAGGGAGCGTCCAACCCTGAGCGTAACGCTATGAGCCGACGAACAGAAACGGCATATAAAAGGCCAAGTCTCCGGGCAAGTTAGCACAACATAACGAAGCCCTGGATTCAGGAGATATGGTAAATGTCGCGGTTGTGTAGCAACAGTTCACGTTCTTATCCGGGGAGACCTGCCCGGCAGAAGCTGGGGGATAAAACCCCCGGCTACCCGATTATGTGCATACACAACTCAATGTCTCACATTTCGATACTACCTTACGTCCTTTTGCCCTTCCAACGACCGAAATTCCTATATATTCAGAGGAGATCTTGCGACCGGGTTTTCCTTTCTCAGCTCCATTCGCAGGCGCTCGTGACGCTCGTGAGCCTCGCGGATGATCGGTTCGATTTCGGCCGCTGTAATGCCGATGCGTTCCTGCAAGACCTCCATGGATGCTCCAGGGTACTCTTGAGTGCAGCGTTCCTCCTGCAGGCGCGTTTGGGCCTGATCCAGTGTCATTTCACCCATGCGCACAGCCGTGCTCAATTCCAGAGCCAACAGCGAGAAACCGAGACTGTGATGGCAAAGGTAGGCAGCCGCATCATGAATGGCACAGTCGTAATGTCCCAAGATGATATCATCTTTCGGTCTCTGCCAACCGGTATGCGCCTCCAAAGTCCGCTTCAGGGCTTCTTCATCATAGGGATGGTACAGGAAGTAGGCTATCCAGTCAGGCACACGAGCGGCGTTCCGGAATTGGTCCTTGCCTACAGTCCATTCACGCTTTGCCTGGGCCAGCAATGTCTGGTCCGTGAAGACCTGGTTCAGGAAACCATCCATTTGCTGCAGTATGGAATATCCGAGCGCCTTGATATTCTCCGGAGCCGGTGGGGCAAGGTTGGAGGATATGCAAGGGATAACCGGGTCTTTCGATCCCGCCGTCAGATCTCTGAACATCTGATCCCGCGTCCGGCCGTGGATGGCTAAAGGTATGCCGCGATCAAACGCCAGTTTGTAGAGCAATCCATAGCCAATCTGACCACAAGCGAGACAGGGGAGACCCCAGGTGCGGGTCGTGGACCTAAAACACTCCCGGAAAATCGACCATTCGGGCGCATAGAAAAAGTGGTCAACCCCCAGCGACTCGACGACCCGCTTCACACTTTCCCTCGCGAAGTCGGTCAAGAAGCCATTTTCCAAGGTAACCGTCAATATCTTCAGTCCATAAACCTCCTTCAAGGCATAGACGAGATAAGAGCTATCCTTGCCGCCCGAGAGTCCCACGAGCGCGTCGTATTCCGCCTTGCCACGGGCACCTTCGATGCGTTCCTGGAATAGCCTTTCCAGGTGACCAAAGTCCTCGAGGCGCGGCCGCAGCTCTTCATAAGTGCGGCAATAATTGCACACACCTTCTTCATCATAGGTAATAGCGCGATAGTTCGCAGGAAGCATACATCAGGAACACTTTTGCATAGGAATCCTCCGTGTAAATCTTCAATTGTTGCCGAGCATATCTAATTCTTTTCGTTCAACTCCTTTAGTTCCCAGCCAAGGTATCTCATGACAAATGCGCGCTAACGCGTTTTTCAGTGGGCGGCTTAGCCGATCCCCTGCAAAAAAATGTTATGCAAATAAACAATACTATTTAATTCCAATCTTGATACTTGCCAGAGATGGAAAATCTATAGATTTTATATTCGCATTTTTTAATAATTCTTCAACCGCCTCTGGTCTAATGTCAATGTTCTCATCCTTAAGTTTACCCAATATTATTTCACTTGCTTCTAAAGCGATCTCTTTGTTTCGAATATCAATTTCAGAATGCCTGATGTAGTTGCCGAGCCATACAGACAGTAAAATTAAACCAAACGTTAGACCAATTGTTCCAAATACAGAAAGGATTACAATAGCAGGAGATAGCTGCTGTGCACCAACTATTTTGATAGTTTCAGGTTTAGAATCCCTGGCCATGAATCTAAAACGCTGTAATGCTTTAATCAAATATTCGCGTTCATTTATTGATAATTCATTAAGATCTAACCATCCTCTTATAAATGAATGAACAAGTAATACTGTTGACCTCCTTAAATAGCTTAAATCGAACTTGTAGTTTCTTTCTAATGGTTCATACGGTTGATAGTAGTAATCATAATGAAATGGTTGATAAAGATGACTTTCATAATCTATTTTCAATCGGTGATATTCTTTCATGAGCAATTCTTCTAAATTTCTCCAGATTACAATTTCAGACTCGAAAGTTTTTAGAAATAATAATTGATTTTTTTGTTCTGGATATGAGCCTGACCTGATATGATGTAAATATCGAAAGGTCTGTAGCTGTGTCGTTTCGATCGCGGTTATGGCTCTGTTTAGCAAAAATAACCCTTGAGGTTTTTTCCCATCCCGCTCTTCATATTCATACGACCTCTGCTGAAATTGCAATTCAATCTGAAAATGATTTTCATTCATTTTTTATAACCTATTGTTAAAATTTCATCCCTACATAACGGCGCCGGGGCTGACCGGCCCGGTTTTATAAAGGGCCGGTCCTGCCTCCTGGTTGGCAAATCCCCTTTGGGGCTAATTTCTCAAAATGGAAAATGTAGAGTTGATCTCCCATCCTCCTTCTGATCACTTGCGCCGTTTTCCGGATTTGGTTTTACGTTTTTTGACTTTTTTCCTGAGTTTTTTTACTTCTCCTGCAACAGAATCCATCTCCTTGCGAACAGAGGCATATGGGATGCCAGCTAAGTTCGCAAAGGACTCAACGCTCATCTCTTTCTGTGTATGGTCCGTGGAGACGACACCATGAGATTCTCCTACTGCGAAGTCAACAATACCCTCCTTCGTATGGGCAGCAATTAATTTGACTTGAAAAGGAGATTTTAGCTGGCGAAGCAAATCCTTGGGGCTTGGAGTTTCCGATGACCATAATGAATACATCGCGGTCCTATGCAGTAGCTTCAACTTTTCGTGGATCTGATATGAAGTTTTAATATTGAAATATCTCTGTTCAAAAAACCTTTTCAGAGCCGAGGAATCCGTGACATAAACACCATCAGTATCACCCGACAAGGAGTACGGTAAGGCATTGAGAAGACAAGGTACAATTGTCTTTTGTGCGACATCTACTCCGAATTGATCTGCAAGTATGTCAGGATACCGGCGAAGTGCATCAGCAAGCCGTTTAACTTGTTTTATATATTCCTTGATTCCTATATTGAAGTAATAAGCTTGGATAGGGTTGTGATTTGAAAGACTATGGTTTTTACATTCGAATACGAAGACGTAATCGCCCCAATTTAGAACGACATCATACTCGTATTCCTCACCATCCTTTGTAACCTTAAATGCCTTGGCATCAAGGTTTTGACGTTGAAGGAAGGAAAGGATGTCACGTTCAAAAGCTTTACCTTTACGTGCTAAAGGTTCTCCAAGATTGCCGATTGACGACAAAATAATTCTAGCAAGATTGGCTCCGATTAAGGCGGGACCAAAAACCAACATCGACCCACCTGCAACCTTAATAACAGGACAATCAAATAAGTCGTAACTTCCCGCCTTTAAAGTCGCTAACGCTATGAATCGTTTAGCGGCGTCCGGGTCGAGACCACAGGTATGGAGAACATTTACTAATTCATCAAAGGGAATGGTAACGATTAGGCTCTCCCTCCCGCCGCCTTTCTCTCCATGATCTTTGGTTAACTGTTGCAGAACCGAAAATCCTCGCAACCATTCTACAAGTCGTAGTCCACCAAGTCGCTCTTCATCGTCAGCTATTCCATAGCTAAGGATCTCGCTGAGAGAAACTGCCGCATGAGCTTCTGTTGAACTGACGAAATTAGTTGGTAGCAAGCCGATACCTTCTTGTATGCCAGTCGCCTTGTCTTCGACGTTAGACGTAAGGAGCATATCTAAATATGTTTGACCGAGGCGCTTGTTGAGCCGCTCGTTTGCGGCATAATCATAAAAGGTATTGCTAGGAGGATCGTAGGTCGTTAGATATTGAAGCCCCTGTGGTACCCAATTTGGCATGTTGGGCGCTGCGTAATCTGTGAACGTACCGCCAAGATACCGTCGCCGTCTCTCGGTGCGTTGCCACCGCCGCCAACACATGGCAAGCAGCTCTGTAGATCCAGCTTTATATAGTTCTTCTTCAGAAACTTTAGGCAGAACTGGCAACACCAGATTACCCTCTTTGTCATACCACTTGTTTTTATAGCCTTCCATCAACAACGTTATTGATAATGACTCCACAATAGCTGTATGTGCGGCATCAGGCGAAATTTGCTGACCGTTTTCCGATAAGAGTAGAGATCCAGCGGGTACGATGTTCTCTTTACTGTTTAGGAGAGCATCCAACTTGTTTTGAAGGAAGCAGAATTGTTCTGCGGCTCTGCTGATGTATGCTGCTGCCCTGGCTTCTGCCGGTAGTCGCGAGATGTCACATTTCTCCAAAAGCCCCACTATGCCCCTATATCCGGCTTCAATCTTCTCAAGCAGTGATAACTCTTGATCTATGAGGGTAGCTGCCGTAGAACCCAATGCGTCTGTAGTATAAGACATCAAGGCTTCTCCAAAGGCTCTTCGGCTTGCTTCTCTTTTTGGATTGGGATAAGGCATAACCAAAGAGTTACACCTACGCAAATAGCCGACAAGTGATTCCAGTGCTGCTTTATCTAACGTGATGCTGTCGAGGTGGTTCTTTAGGTGCTGCCAATCGAGACGGTCAAGGGCGTCCTTTACGATGTTCTCCTTTAGCCTAGGCACCCCAACACTAAGACTTCCCATTTTATTACTACTCTCTTTCACTTCGACGTCTGACATTTATTTATAGCCTCTTCAGAATGGACTTTTCTAAACGAGAGAGACACTCTCTTTTCCCTTTGTCTTAGAAATAGCCTCAGCCATTCGGGTCCGGAATCACTCTCGACTATACCTCTCAGCCAGAAGGCACATTCCATTTAGTTCCCCTCGCCAACGGTTAAATAACGGGCGCTATCTCGATACTCACACACCGAGAGCAGTCTTTATTGCAGCCGTGGCAACACTGATACCGATCTTTGTTGACACATCGAATGCCCACTTACCCGCATTTTTCAGATGCTCGATCACCTTCGATCCGTTGCCCGCCGCAGCTGCAGTCTGCGCCGCAGCGACCTCACCGATAGACACATCATGGTCCGGTGTATTTGCTTCTTGCCGCATGGCCGTGCGTAATTCCTGTAGGCCGTAAATCAGAGCGTGGAGATCGATATCGGCGCGGTTATGCTGTGATTCATCAGAAAGCTGCAAAAAGTTAGTTGCGCCGCCCTTCCTTCCTACAACTCCTTGATTCCCTCCAATTATGTGATAAGTATCGTTAGACATATTTGGCAGCTCCTTTAGTAAGCTTTGAAAATCACTCGTAAGTTGTTGATACATGCCTTTCATCACTAATTCCGAATCTCTATAACTGGCAAGCATTTTCTGAATTATAGGAATGTCTTTAGAAAAAGACTCTATCTCCTTTAGTAATTCTTCCGGATTTCTTTTATTGGTATCGTAAACAGCAATTACAGCTTCAGCGGATTTTCCTGGAATTATATTGATGGATTCGAGCTCAATCGGGCAATCAGGATATTTATCGTTTATATGCTTTAATAGCAATGGCAAGGTAAAATATTCGAATTCGCTTATTCCGCCCTTATACTTTATTGAAACCTTTATTGTTTTTCCATGTAACTTTTCAAATTCTCCAGGGTAATAATCAGTCGGGATTTTTCCTTCGCTGTCCCAATACACCCTGTTGCATCGAATATTTTTTATAGACCAATCAGATCTTTGAGTTTCATATAGTTGAGCATCATCTAGTATTGCATCATCTAAGACTGCTGATGCTAAAATAGCCATTGCTAAGTCAACTTTTTTTAAATTAGCTCCTTTAAGGCTGCAATATATCATAAAGGCTCTTACTAAATCAGCGCCTTCAAAGTCAGCATGGTTTAGGAACGCTTCACCTAGGCTAACTCCTTCAAGATATCCATTTTTAACATTTGCCCTCTCAAGGTTTGCATTTGTGAGATCTGCATCGCTTAAATCAACATTTTGCAAATTTGCAAAACTTAAATCTATTCCGGTCAAATCTTTCTTCTTTAAGTCTGAGTTACTCAAGTCTGGATTTATCATAGGATTTTCTTGGCGCCATGTGTTCCAAAATTTAACGCCTTGGCTCAAAATGTTAAGATGCTGTTCATTTGCCATACGAGTGGTTCTACCTTTTTATACATAGCCCTAACAAGATCATCAGCGGCGGGCGCGAACTGGTACAAGAGTTGGCTGGCAATACAGATTTGAATGCACCACGTGGTCGCTCGTCCGCTGGATGAAATCGTTATGCCACACTATCCTGTTCAGAGTGTTTATCGTTCTTCTCACTTCCCGGACTTACCCGTTGTTACAACCGTTCCCACTCTTTTGGTAACAAGACTTCGTTTCGAAGGAATGGGTTATCTTTCGCTCCGAAGGCGAACTCCCCCGCAATTTCGCCGACATCACGATTAAGCAACCACGACGAACCCTCCAATCCTTCGCCATCACCGTCAATTAACTCAATGTCCTTCAGAAGACGAACCGTCTCGTCAGAATCCGCCCAATCCTTATTAGGGCAGTGAGGATTTATTACAGAATATCCCAAGAATCTCCGCGTCCAGAGGGTTAGCTTTATCAGACTTTCTTGTACATTCGTTGGGAGCCGAGAAATAAGACCAAGTAGATGCTCCCCCTCTTTTAGTCGTGTCACTTGCTCCTCTTGGAGACGTGGGGCAAGCTTGCGCCTCATATATTCGATGATGACGAAGTGCGTCAGTCTTTCAAACCAAGCAAAAGGCGGCAGGTATTTATTCTTTCCTCTTAGGTTAAACAATTCACCCATCATATTGGACGGGTGCGTGCGACGGATGCCGAATTCAACATAGATGGGAAACGGCTGGCCGCCGTGTAGGTATTTTGAACGTTGGTCATAAATGAGCTTGAGGCAGCTCTCGAAATTGGATTCGTTCAAAGCCGGAAAGACATTTTCATAATCGTAGATTTCGTCTCGTGTGGTCCAAAACTGGTTCGGCACGAACTCAACCAAGAACTTGACAAATTTCTTTCGCAGAAATCTCTCGGCCCGCAATAGCTCGGATTTCAAATCGGATACTAAGCTCAGCCCACCCTCCAATGCCTCGATTTTTGAAAGTATTTGATTAGATCGTTGGAACTTTTGAACATCGTCGAAACTGAATGTAAGGTCCTCGTAATGAAACCCTGCCAAGCATTCAATCGCAGAGACAAGGGATGTATACGCGACCGACCTATCGAAGGCCGCCAGTGATAAACCTGCGTGATAAAATTGTACCGCGCCGATTATTGCTTGAGACTGCGGCTCTGTAGTGGCGGAAAAGCCTTTAAGTATGGTGACGAAGGCGGGAGAATTAATGCCAAATGGTGGCGGAGATACACTACGATCTACTCCACGGGGATAGATTTCGTGGGGCTCAGCGTAGATCGGTTTATCGCCCACACGACGAATACCCAAGGGAATAATTGGTTCCCTCGCAAAAACAGAAAGTAAAACGGAGAACTCTAAGGCTACTTGATCCATTGGCTGATCGACAGACAGGAATCGGCCACCTTCTGATTCTATACTTTCTTCTTTGGTGAAGCAGTCAAAGGATAGGCAAAGCCTTTGAGGAATGATGTAGAAAGGACGAGAGAGGACAGTTACTTGATAAAAGTCCTTTGTACTCTGCACAACCCATTCGCCCGCACTGGAACTATATCTGTCTGCGGTTAATATCGATTTGTCATAAAGTTCTCGCCAGCTGAGCAAGTGGTATTCCACAGAAACCCGTTTTGACGGGTCTCTAGTGCTTTCAGTATATTGCTTTATGTTCCATGCAAGGCTCATGTAACATCCTCAGAGTATATCGCCAGCCATCGCCAGCCCGAACCACGCCGCCCATGAGCTTGCAGATAGTACCGAACAAATGTGACCGGCGCGCGGTTCGGGTCCGTGTGCATGGCCTTGTTCGGCGATTGTTACCAAGGAGAAATCTGTTGGTCAAAAGAGGAGCGGAATTTCTCTTTGATCTCCAAAGACCGTAGAACTTCTCTACCCAATTCGTTTATTGCCACCTCTCCACCAACGGCCCCATACTGGGAGACGAGGCCCAGGGATGACAGATACCAGCAGGCGTATTTCGAGGCATGGTCCCATGCCTCTTCAGCCTGTGGAGCATAATTGGGCGACGGCCTCGTATTTCCAGCCTCCACATAAGCCATCAAAATCCGTCCGTATTTGTCAGGATACCTTGCATCGCCTGTCTGATCCAAATATCTAAGCAAATAGACCAATCGACCCGTCAGAAGATACCCGTAGTCTTTCATACATTTTTGATCTTTCTTCTTAAATTGAATTTTTTGAAGAATTTCCGGCGTATGATCAATTAAAATGCCGATCACTTTTTCAGCTATTGTCTCCAGCATCTCATCCCTCCTTCAGTCTCATGGCGAACGCCAGGCATCAGCGGGCGCCCGCTTTTTGCGCTCCGCTGGATGCCCTTGTTCGGCGCAGCCGGGGCTATTAAATACATTAAAGCTGTCAAGAATGTAGGTCTGACCCACATGTTTTTCCTTCTTTAAAAAATTTCTCAATTGGTACATATGTCTCCCACCCTTTACTTGGCGAGACAACCAAGCCGGTATAACCGAGCTCTACAATTAATACTAATTGTAGGCCAAATTGCGCTGATGAAAGTAGCTGAGAATTATTATTCTTAGTCGAGGTCATCTGTTTTATCAATTTGCCTGTATGCGCAACACTATCTCTTGCTTCTTTCAAGACTTCCAAATCAAGTCCAATTTTGGAAAAAGCAATATTTCTACTGGCAGCCAGTGACTCCATTTGTCGTTTTGCTAATGGCCATTGGAATGGGAAGGCAACACGTCCTCCCCAGAATCCATTTGGATCTGCTTCAGGGGCCTCTTTCTTCCATTCACGGTAGCTGGCTTTAATTCTTGCTCGTAAATTTCTTTCACTATCATTCAGTTTGCCTTTGGGGACCCAAGACGCAGCAAGAAATTCCCAGGCTTGACTGATCTGAAATAGACGGGTGTCAAGATATCCCGTAGCTGAAAGATTTATATAGGAGATAGCGAGGCGGACATCAGATTTTTTATCTGATTCCCATTGGCTCCATAATGGAAGCGCTTGTGTTAAGAACTTATCCAACTGAAATGAAGGAACTATCGCGCCAGGGCCAATTTCACCCCCTGTCATATTGCGCCAAACCTCCATCATACCCAGAGCACCCCAATTAGCGATTTGCCTGTGGCAGGTCACACCATTGCCTGTAGCCAAGGATAAGAGCAACATTATTCCTTTAGCTTTTTGATGATATTCTTCAAGCGTTTTCTGAGGGTTTGCAAGCCTAAGTGTAAGGCCCTCTAAAGGTATTCGCCATTCTTTTGAACGCCGCTTAGCGACGAGTGAATTTTGATCAGATTCAAGAATTTCAATTTTCCACCCAGAATATTCAATTGATAAATTTCCTTCAAACATGCCAACAAGAGGATATTGAGCTTCAATCAGAGGCGACGAGTTTGATAACCCAATGACAACGCCAGTCAACGGATAAAGCTCTGTAAGCCCGTCACTGCCACCGGTTCGGGCTATCATGAGTTTTTCTGCGGAAATAGGACGACCGTCTTCAAGTTGCCCAGATAAAGAGTATAGGTCTAAAATATTGAACTGACTAGAAAATAAACCAGCGGAGTCCTCTTCTTGTATTATCAAAAGAGTATGTGAAAATTGTCTTTGAATAATGAAGTGTGATTCGACCCGGGAATTATCTGAAGTAAATATGCCCTTACCTTTAAAAATTATAGATTCAGATCGGTCCATTGCATCCTCATTCCTGCCGAACAAGTTATTATCTGGACGGAACCGTCCCGCTAATACCTATAATTGAGTTATTAACGATAAAAGCAAATAACGTGCCTGTTCTTTTTTTTAATGATACCATAAGTTCAAAAGTCCAGTGGACTTTTTGCTTCCTTTGCTGTTTTGCTCGGCACGCAATGCGT
>Ga0268283_1001345_pt1 | contig 12189 bp, 11 predicted proteins | sample saktaG_13_FD_190140 | JGI IMG/M metagenome (GOLD analysis project Ga0268283, IMG submission 190140) | Saline water microbial communities from Sakinaw Lake, British Columbia, Canada - sak_2013_06_06_36m | ecosystem: Environmental > Aquatic > Non-marine Saline and Alkaline > Saline ... | reverse complement strand
CCAAGAACTGCTATAAAGCAAAAACTTGATGATCTGGCTGCAGCACTCCAGGTAAACGGAATTGAGATAATGAATAGAAATCCGGATGCAGAAGCTAATCTTTGGGCTGGTAACACAACCAACAAATATGATGGTTACCTGAACATTTATGACCCAATTAATAATCCAAATGGTTTGACAAATAACCCAGGCGGTTCTTTCCAAAGCGCAAGCACCACAGGTTGGTCGCAAGAACAGAAAGATATAAATGCAGCACTTCCAAAAATCACTCTTTCAAATGCTCAAATGGGTGCTATTATTAACTTCCAATTGTGCCTGAGAGATTTCAGTTTAGGTATACATAATTACAAATACACAAAAGCATTATTGGACAACTCACTCGCTGTACAATAAGTGTCTCTTACAAATTAGTCTTAGCGAAATTGCTGGCTAATTATATTAAGATTTCCTTAAAAAGAGAAGACCTCCGGCTATTATTCCTGAGGTCTTCTCTTTTTAAGGACTTTAATGATTAAGATAAATAATTATGTATTATGTAAATAGCCTGTTGCAGCATAGAATATGTCCTTTGTAACTTTCACTGTCGAAATCCACACAATAAGAAGCGGATTTATTCCTGTCTGATCTTCTATAAATCATCCCAAGTCACTTTCTACAAGGCTAATAGAAGGTTTCCTTCAGATTGTTTAACTTTTTTTAGCAAACCCATTTAACAATTTTTAACAACGGATTTGCTTCTGAACGTATTACCAATCCTTACTTTTGCCGCATAAAATCGCAATAAACCATGCTAGAAACCGATATCAAGGAATTAAATGACCGCATACAGCGCGAGAGTGCGTTTGTTGACATTGTCACAATGGAAATGCACAAAATTATTGTTGGACAAAAGCACATGATCGAGCGAATGCTCATCGGCTTGCTTACCAACGGGCACATATTGCTGGAAGGTGTCCCGGGTCTCGCAAAAACATTAGCCATCAAATCACTGGCTAATATCATTGATGCAAAGTTCAGCCGTATACAATTCACCCCTGACCTGCTCCCTGCTGACCTTGTTGGCACATTAATCTATAGCCAGAAAAAGGAGGAGTTTTTAGTTAGGAAAGGCCCGCTATTCGCCAACTTTATACTGGCCGATGAAATCAACCGCTCACCAGCAAAAGTGCAAAGTGCACTACTCGAAGCCATGCAGGAGCGGCAGGTAACCATTGGTGACCAAACTTATCCGCTGCCAGAGCCTTTTCTGGTATTGGCCACTCAAAACCCAATCGAACAGGAAGGCACCTACCCTCTACCTGAAGCACAGGTTGACCGTTTCATGCTTAAAGTGGTTATCACTTATCCTCAGAAAGCAGAAGAGAAACTGATAATGCGGCAGAATATTGCGCAGGAACCAATGCATACACGTGCAATTATAAAACCTGATGATATAACAAAAGCCCGCAATATCGTACGCGAAGTTTACCTCGACGAGAAAATTGAAAACTATATCACCGATATCGTTTTTTCATCCCGTTTCCCGGCAGAGTATAAATTAAAGAAGTTTGAAAACCTGATCTCCTACGGGGCTTCACCGCGCGCTTCTATCAATCTGGCCCTCGCATCAAAAGCATATGCCTTTATTAAGCGCCGAGGATACGTTATTCCTGAAGATGTTCGTGCTGTAGCCCTGGATGTTATGCGCCACCGTATAGGACTCACCTATGAAGCTGAAGCTGAACAAATCACAACTGAAAATATCATCAACGAGATTCTGAATACCGTTGAAGTGCCATAATCTGATAGCGAAAGGCAAATAAAGTGGAAACATCGGATATTCTTAAAAAAGTCCGTAAAATTGAGATTAAAACCAGAGGACTCTCCAGGCATGTGTTCTCTGGTGAATATCATAGTGCTTTTAAAGGCCGTGGCATGGCCTTTAGCGAAGTGCGCGAATATCAATATGGCGACGACATCCGGAATATTGATTGGAATGTTACTGCCCGTTTTAACCACCCTTATATTAAAATATTCGACGAAGAACGGGAATTAACAGTGATGCTTCTCATCGATGTTAGCGGTTCCAACGAATTCGGCACGAATAAATTAATGAAAGAAGAACAAATGACTGAGATTGCTGCTGTTCTGGCATTTTCGGCCATTCAAAACAACGATAAAGTCGGCGTAATCTTTTTCAGTGATAAAGTAGAGAAATTTATCCCTCCAAAGAAGGGAACTTCTCACATCCTGCGAATCATTCGCGAACTAATTGATTTTAAAGCTGAAAGTCTGGGCACAAATATATCAGAAGCATTGCGCTATCTCACAAATATCATAAAAAAAAGATGTACTGCATTTATAATATCTGATTTCATGGATGAGCAATTCGAAACTGCTCTCAGAATAGCCAGTAATAAGCATGATGTTGTGGCTCTCCGGATATTTGACCAACGTGAAACTGACATTCCGGATATAGGACTGGTTAAAATTTTCGATAAGGAAACCGGGCTCAAAAAATGGGTTGATACATCCGACACTTCATTGCGTATGAACTACCGGAAATGGTGGATTGATCATGAAAAAGAAGTTCAATCTGCTTTTACACGCAGTGGAGTGGATTCTGCGCTTATTGCAACTGATCAGGATTATGTAAAGCCAATAATGAACCTTTTCAAACAACGGGGGGCAAAACGATAGCCCGGATGAATATGCGAAGAAGTTTTTCTGAATCTGAAATACTAAGCTGTAATTTTTCTCCTACCTGTGGCATTCTGCGCCGATGGTGGCTGATTGCGGTATATATTTTATGTACTGCACTTTTTTCGGCAAACGGACAAACGCTGGAGCTAAAAGTTACTATTGATACAGCTACTATTACACTTGGTCAGCAGGTATTCCTGAACCTGAATTTTACTGCACCAAAAGAAGCCTCAGTAATATGGCCCAAGCTTCAGGATTCACTTACCGACCATGTTCAAATTGTCCGCAAATCAGTTATTGACACAACACTAACAGAATCGCTGCGCACATACCATCAAAGGTTTATAATAACTTCCTTCGATAGTGGAGCTTATACAATTCCTCCTATTACACTAGGTTATAAGCTGGCAAATGATTCTGCTATGCAGTTTGCTTTATCTCAGTCAATTGCATTCAAAGTACTAACCATTCAGGTTGATACTACACGGGCTATAAAGGAAATAAAAGGTCCGATGGACGCACCACTTACATTTGCTGAAATTCTCCCTTGGTTACTGGCTGCGCTGGCTCTGGCAATTGTTATCACTTTACTGGTTTACTACTTGCGAAAACGCAAGAATAACAGACCGTTTATAAGCTTGCCTCGCAAACCTAAAGTTCCAGCCTACCAGATTGCACTTGAATCGTTGACAACTCTCAAATCCAGAAAACTATGGCAGGGTGGCCGAATGAAGGAATATCATTCTGAAATTACTGATATTATTCGTTTATACATTGAAAATCAGCTTGGAATAGCTGCAATCGAAATGACAACGGACGACATATTAGATGCCTTTACCGAAAACAATAGCAACTCAGATATTTCACTAAAACTTAGGCAGATACTTACAACTGCTGATTTGGCTAAGTTTGCCAAAGCCGAACCATTGCCGTTGGAAAATGAACTTAGCATGGAGAATGCTGTTACATTCGTAAAAGATACAATGCCGGCACAACAAACACCCGACCTGGCTAAACAAACCATTGATACTCAAATAAACAAGGCCTGATGTTAGAGCATATTCATTTTGCCGATCCTGAATATTTATACCTTTTAGTGGTTATTCCACTGGCAGGAGTATGGTATTGGTTCCGGTCAGGCAGAATTTACCCGGAAATGCGAATACCAGTATCAGGTGCGTTTGCCGGGGTTAGGCCCAGCCTTAAACTCAAGCTCAGGCCCTTGCTGATAACATTACGTTTGTTGGCGATCACTGCGGTAATTGTGGCACTGGCCAGGCCGCAGTCCAATATCAGCCGACAGGACATCAGCGTTGAAGGAATTGACATTGTCCTTGCCACTGATATATCAGGTAGTATGCTAGCCGAAGACTTTAAACCAAACCGTCTGGAAGCGTCAAAGGATGTAGCTACCGAGTTTATCCGTGAACGGCCAAACGATCGCATTGGACTTGTGGTTTTCAGTGGCGAAAGTTTTACACAATGCCCACTCACTACCGATCATTCAGTGCTTATAAATCTATACAACAGCATTAAAAGCGGAATGATTGACGATGGTACTGCATTGGGCGATGGCCTGGCAACAGCAGTAAGCAGGCTAAAGGAGAGCAAAAGTGTTAGCAAAATAATCATATTACTCACTGATGGTGTAAACAATATGGGAGCTCTTGATCCTTTATCAGCAGCTGAAATTGCCCAATTATACGGTATCAGGATATATACTATTGGAGTTGGGACTATAGGAACAGCGCCATACCCGTTCGAAACGCCATTCGGAATTCAATATCAAAACGTGGAGGTTAAAATTGATGAGCCCTTGCTAAAAAAGATATCGCAAATGACCAATGGAAAATACTTCAGGGCAACAAATAAGCGCAGCCTGACCACTATCTACCAGGAAATTGACAAGCTAGAGAAATCAAAGATAGACGTCACTGAGTTCAGACGTAAAAAAGAAGAATTCTTACCCTTGGTATTTCTGGCCATCATATTGCTTTGCATGGAAGTAATTCTGCGTCAAACCTATTTTCGTTCCAATCCCTAAGATAACCGGCTAAATATTAAAGAACACAAATGCTTAGATTTGCCCATACATATTATTTCTTCGGACTACTGGCAGCACCGGTTTTCATTCTGCTTTTCTGGCTTTTTATACGCTGGAAAAAGCAATCACTTGCGCGTTTCGGACAACCTGGGATCGTTTCGAAACTAATGCCCGAAACATCGGCCAGCCGACTGGTTTGGAAATTCATATTGCTATTACTGGCCTTTGCAAGCCTAATTGTGGCTCTTGCGGATCCCCAAACCGGCTCCAAACTTGAAAAAATTAAACGCCGCGGAGTGGATCTTGTAATTGCGCTTGATGTTTCTAATAGCATGCTTGCACAGGACATACAGCCTAACCGGCTTGAAAGGTCAAAACAAGCTATTTCAAAGCTTATTGACAATCTTGATAATGACCGTATCGGGCTTATTGTTTTTGCTGGAAAAGCATATACTCAAATGCCAATAACTACAGATTATGCTGCTGCAAAACTATTCCTTGCTACTATCAACCCGGGGATGGTACCTATGCAAGGAACCGCCATTGGCGAAGCCATTGATCAGGCAATGGAAAGTTTCGGAACTGACAAACAAAGTAAAGCTATTATAATAATAACTGATGGTGAAAACCACGAGGACGATGCAGTTTCCAAAGCACGGGAAGCAGCAGCCAAAAGCATTGCAGTTTACACTATAGGAATGGGGCTGCCAGAAGGCGGGCCAATTCCTATTTTTAACGGAGGCATACAGATTGGTTATAAGAAAGATCAGGACGGCGCGACTATAATCACGCGTTTGGATGAAAAAATGCTTTTAGATATTGCTGTTGCCGGAAAAGGAATATATGTACGCGCCAATAATTCACAGGCTGGCCTTAAGAAAGTATTCGACCAGGTGAATAAAATGCAAAAAAATGAATATGACAGCCAGGTATTTTCTGACTATGAGGATCGTTTTCAGTTGTTCCTGTTCATAAGCCTGTTATTTTTACTGGCTGAGTTATTCATCTTCGAGCGCAAAGGTAAATGGGCAGAAAGATTCAGGATATTCGGATCAAAAACGCTACAAATCAAATGAAAAGAATAATAATCACCGGAATCTTCGTTACTTTGATGGGATGTACTTTTGTTACAGAAGCTCAGCAGGCATCTAAATTTATCCGCAAAGGAAACCGAAACTATGATGCAGGAAAATTCAAAGAAGCCGAAATTGATTACAGGAAATCTCTTGCCCGCGATCCGTCTTTAATAAAGGGATCGTACAATTTAGGGAATGCGTTGTATAAGCAGAACAATTTTACTGAGTCTACTTCAGCTTATCAGGCTATAACTGAATCGAAAATCGGAAAAACCGACAAGGCAAAAGTTTTTCATAACCTTGGTAATTCGCTTTTCGAGAATAAAAAATATGAAGAAAGCATTGATGCTTATAAACAATCATTGCTTCTAAACCCTAAAGACGAAGATACGCGATACAACCTGGCTTATGCCATGTCGAAATTGAAACAACAACAACAAAACAAGGATCAACAAAAAAACGATAAAAAACAACAGAAAGAGCAGCAAAAGCAACAGCAGCAGCAAAAAGATCAACAAAAGCAACAGCAGCAGCAAAACAAGCAAATGTCCAAGCAGGATGCCAACCGTATGTTGGAAGCCTTAAAAAACAACGAGAAGAAAACAATGGACAAGCTAAAAAAAGAAAAATCAAAAGCAGCGAAGATACTGGTGGAGAAAGATTGGTAAATTCCAGTATGGAATTTAAGAATTGAACACTAAACGCCACTGAAAGCCAGCTACCGACTATGAAAAAATATCTGATTTTCGGAATTCTGTTCAGCATACTATTTGTAAAACTGGAAGCCCAGGAGGTTCAGTTTGTTGGCTCTGCCAATAGTGTTGTAGAAACTGGCGAGCAATTCAGGCTAACATACACACTAAACACAGAAGGAAGTAATTTTATAGGTCCGGCTATTCAAAATTTCTCGGTGCTTGCCGGCCCAAGCCAATCGAGCAGTTCGAGTGTGCAATATATTAATGGACGCGTAATGCAGTCCTCCACAATATCCTTTACATTTATTTTGCAGGCAATACAACCCGGAACTTATACACTTTCCGGGGCCTCAGTTGTGGTTAATGGCAAAAAAATCCAATCCAATCCTGTTACTATAAAAGTTGTTAAAGGGAATAGCAGTTCTCCACAGGGGAACAGTAATAACACACCCGAAGCTGGAGCAAACCTTGATGGCAACGACCTCTTTCTTAAAGCTGTCCCCAGTAAATCAAATCCTTTACAGGGAGAACAAATAACAGTTACATACAAGCTTTATACGCGTGTGCCGGTTTCTCTCAACGGCATCGACAAAATCCCTTCCTATGAAGGATTCTGGTCACAGGATCTGATAAAGGATAAAGATAAATACGCGCAATATAATGAAACTATCAACGGCCAAAAGTACATGGTAGCTGAAATACGGAAAGTTGCGCTGTTTCCGCAAAAAGGAGGCAAACTGCTTATAGATCCACTACAGATTGATATCGTAGCACAACTTCAGACTAAGAAAAAGCGCAATTCTTTTAACGATCCGTTTTTTGATAACTTTTTCAATGATTCTTTTTTTGGTTCATCTGTCCAGAATGTAAAAAAAACACTACGTTCCAATTCTGTTACTGTAAATGTGAAGCCCCTGCCTGCACAGGTCAGACCTGCTGACTTCAGCGGTGCTGTTGGCAGTTTTGAACTTAAACCATCTATTGACCGTAAAGAACTTAAAGCGAATGAAGCCCTCACATTGCGCCTTAATATCTCTGGAAAAGGAAATCTAAACCTAATAGAGAAACCCAATGTTGTATTTCCTCCTGATTTTGAAGCATACGATCCAAAAATAATAGACAACATATCATATACAGCCAATGGTGTAAGTGGTTCGCGAACCTTTGAGTACCTGGTAATACCAAGGAATCCAGGAGAATTTATTATAAAACCTGCTTCATTTAGTTATTTCGACCTTGCAAAAAATACGTATGTCAGGCTTCAATCACCTCAATACACCATCAAAGTGCAAAAAGGTGACGGAAGTGAGGCTAATATAACAATATCCTCCGCAAATCAGGAAGACATCAAATACCTTGGGCAGGATATCCGGTTTATACGCTCTGCTCCTTTCGAGCTTACCCCTGTGGGAAAATACTTTTTTGGTTCTGACCTTTATTACCTGCTATTAGTCTTACCTGCCTTATTATTTGCAGTAATGATATTTGTTTGGAAAAACCAGATAAAAAAACGTAGCGATATCGCTTTCATGCGTAATAAGAAAGCTACCCGGATTGCTACTTCCCGTTTGAAGAAAGCTAACACCTATCTGAAAGAAGCAAAACAGGAAGCATTTTATAACGAAATATCCCATGCACTCTGGGGCTACCTTAGCGATAAATTCAACATCAGCCTGTCCGAACTTTCAACAGAATCTGTACGCATGGCATTGCAACCGAAAGAAGTGGATGAGAGTATTATCACTCAGTTTACTGATACACTTCACCACTGCGAATATGCCCGTTTTGCCCCAGGGGATAAATCCACGATAATGGAGCAAATATACAACGAGGCCTTAACAATTATCACCAAAATTGAACATGAGCTCAAATAGCTGATTATGAAAAAAATATTTTTAGCATTTGCCGGTTTGCTGTTCTCGTTCCAAATGATTGCTGCTAACGACACACAATTAGTCGCAAAAGGAAATAAAGCATATATGAACGGTATGTTTAGCCAGGCTATAGCATGCTACCAGGATGTTTTGAAAAGAGGCTCCGCTTCAGCTGAATTGTATTATAACCTTGGCAATGCCTATTATAAAACCGACGACCTGCCTTCAGCTATCCTTTATTACGAAAAGGCAAAAAAACTACATCCGAATGATGCTGACATCAACTTTAACCTTTCGGTAGCCAATAACAAGATAGCAGATAAAATTGAACAAGTGCCTCAACTTTTCATCAAACGTTGGTGGACAGCTGTCTTCAACCTGTTTAGCCTTGAAACCCTGGCTACTGCCAGCATAGTTCTTTTCACACTATTCTTATTATTAATAAGCATTTTTCTTTTTGCCAGACCGATTTGGGTGCGAAAAGTAACTTTTTGGTGCGGAATCGGAATTCTTGGAGTTTCCATAAGTGCCTTTGTTATAGCGCAACGTAAGCATCACGCTCTAAAGGAACAAAAAGAAGCTATTGTTTTCACCCCTGCTGTAACAGTGAAGAGTTCTCCTGATGCTAATAGTGTTGACTTATTTGTTGTTCATGAAGGCGCTAAAGTAATCATCCTCGACACTCTGGCTACCTGGCAGGAAATCAGGATTGGCAACGGCAGTGAGGGCTGGATCAAGGCTATTGATACCCGGAGAATATAATCCCGCATTTCTTTATAATATTTTTACATCGGAATTGTTCAACTTTCCTAAATACTCCTTATCTTTACACGGAGAGTGCTGATGTAGCCTCTAAAGGTGAAGCTATGCCACATTACAATAATGCTGCAACCAGGAATATTTTATGTTTATTGATTCTCATACTGGTAAATGCTTATTCCAGCCCTGCTAATGCACAGGAATTTTTTCCGGCTTCGCCCTATGGCGGCAAACAGCAATTAAAGGAGTTCTTCAATGAACACCTTGTTTACCCGCATCATGAATTAATTTCAGGAAAAGAAGGAGATGTAGCCCTTGCCTTCGACATTGATGCTAAAGGACAAATATCCCAACTAAAGGTCCTGCTACAAGTAAGTCCTGAATTTACCAAAGAAGCTATCCGATTGTTTAACCTTCTTCTTTGGGAATCTGCCAATTACAGGGGGAAATTAGTAAATGACCACCAGGAAATAACAATACCTTTTAACATAAAGCATTACCAAAAGATTTGCCGATTGCGTGGTTATGATACAATTACTTACCCTTTTTACCAGGTTGACACTTCATTGAAAATATATGCATACAAGCAAACAGAGAAGCCCCCTGCACCAGTTTTCACTAAAAAGGATATTACATACGAATCTTTTATGAGAAAATATTTTCACTATCCTGAATTAGCGTTTAAACAAAACATCACTGGAATTGTTAATGTTTACTTTATTGTTGAACCTTATGGTATTATTTCAAACGTAAATGTGGATAACCGTTTGGGCGCAGGATGCACGGAAGAAGCCATTCGCCTTATCAGGCTTATTAAATGGATGCCCGGTATAGTAAATGGAAAGGCCGTGAGGGTTAGCATGAACCTGTCAATTACTTTTAGCCTCGATGGCAAAAATAAATTTGAATATCAGCCTAACCAAGCTTCCAATTCGATGAATTGAGATATTTGTCGAAAAAATCTAATTCATAGTTAATTCATTTAATATTCTCTAAACACCATTTACGAATTATAACAAATTACCAATCACTATTTACTATTAATTAATGACCTGGAAATGACAAAACACTTTTTTACGCTATTACTTTCTATGCTGCTTTTAACTGGACTATTAAAAGCTCAAACAATTGACACGGTTAAATACTGGAATTTCAAGGGGGAAGGAACCCTTGCATTATCCCAGGTTTCACTCAATAATTGGGCTGCCGGGGGCGAACCTTCTACTGGTGTTAATGCTATGGGAAATCTTTTCTCAGCTTATAAAAAAGGCAAATTCAGCTGGGATAATAGCCTGGAGCTTGCATACGGGTTTCTAAGCCAGCCTAAAGCAGTAATTAAATATAAAAAGACTGATGATAAGATTGATTTCTCATCTAAAGCAGGGATTTATGCTTTTAAAAAATGGGATTACACTATTTTATTCGGTTTTAAAACGCAGTTTTCGGATGGTAAAAATTATCCAAACGATTCCACTGTTATATCGCGTTTCATGGCACCTGGTTATTTTCAACTGGCTCTTGGTATGAATTATAAACCAACCGGGTATTTTTCGTTGTTTATTTCCCCACTCGGCATGCGCTATACTATTGTTAACGACCAAAAACTTGCTGACTTGGGCGCTTTTGGAGTGGATCCAGCCACCACCACCAAAACAGGCGATATTATTACCCACGGCAAGAATACTTTATGGGAATTTGGTGCATCAACAAAGGCTGCATTCCAGAAAGAAATTGCAAAAAATGTAACCCTTGGTACAAAACTCGAATTGTTCTCAAACTACCTGAAAAACCCTCAGAATGTTGTTGTTAACTGGGAAGTCCTGCTTTCTTTAAAAGTAAACTCATTTCTTACAACCACTATAGCGACTCAACTCGTTTATGATGATAATATTGATATTCTCAGCAAGGAGGGTATAACATTAGGGCCACGTACACAATTCAAGGAAATTATTGGTGTAGGCCTCTCGCATAAATTTGGTAAATAAAATTGCATCAAAATAAAGAGATTATTCTGACAATTAAATAACAATCAAACCAATACTTCATTTAAAACGTAAAACACATGAGCATTTTAAAAGAATTTAAAGCATTTGCCATGAAAGGCAATGTTGTTGATCTGGCAGTAGCAGTAATTATTGGTGCTGCCTTCGGCAAAATCGTTTCATCATTTGTAAATGATATTCTTATGCCGCCACTCGGTGTATTGCTCGGAGGTCTGGATTTCAAAGACCTCAAGTTCACAATGATAGCTGCGATAGGCGACAAACCTGCTGTTACACTTAACTACGGGATGTTTGTTCAAACTGTTATCGACTTCATTATCATTGCATTTGCTATTTTTATGATGATTAAAGCTATGAATATGGCCAAGAAAAAAGAAGTGGAAGCACCCTCAGCTCCGCCTGCTCCTACTACTGATCAGGCGCTTCTCACTGAGATACGTGATATCCTTAAATCGCAGAAATAATACAGTACTGGGATATCTGTCATAAGAGCATTACCTTTGAAACCGGAACATATTTAATCAATATGTTCCGGTTTCTTCTTTTAATTCATGATTATGAATCACCAACCTAAACAACATAGCAAGAAAGCCGGACTGCCACCCGGCACTCTTGTATATACAGGCAATCATCCCGAGCCTACTAAGGTCGTACTTTACCGCTTCGATCAGGAAACAATCGAATCTTTTCAGGGAATAGAGGCAGTTTCGCAAATAAACCCAAAAAAAGTTAACTGGTTCAATATCACAGGTTTTTCGGACACTTCCCTTATCGGCGAAATTGGCGAAAAATTCGGGCTTCACCCCCTTATGTTAGAGGATATCCTCAACAGCGATCATTTGCCAAATGTGGAAGATATGGATGACTGCCTTTTTATAACGCTGAAGGTTATCAGTCTGAAATTAAATGCAAATGAGCTGGATGTGCATCATGCAAGCTTTGTGGTAGGAAAACATTACCTGCTATCTTTCTCCGAAACAGACAACCAGCTTTTTCAGCCTGTTATCGAAAGGCTCGAAAATAACAAAGGTAAAGCGCGGATGAACAAAGCCGACT
>Ga0268283_1001343_pt1 | contig 12192 bp, 8 predicted proteins | sample saktaG_13_FD_190140 | JGI IMG/M metagenome (GOLD analysis project Ga0268283, IMG submission 190140) | Saline water microbial communities from Sakinaw Lake, British Columbia, Canada - sak_2013_06_06_36m | ecosystem: Environmental > Aquatic > Non-marine Saline and Alkaline > Saline ... | reverse complement strand
CAGATGTATGTTGATATCACTGCTGCCATCCGGCAGGTTGATACAAAACATATGATCATTATTGAAGGAAATTGCTGGGGCAATAATTACAACGGCATTTTACCCGCCAACTGGGACGACAATATTGCTTTAAGCTTCCACAAATACTGGTCAAACAACGATCAGGGTTCGATTGCAGGAATTATCGGTTTACGCAATCAATACAATATCCCGATCTGGTTGGGCGAATCCGGCGAAAATTCAAATGCATGGTTCACCGATGCTATTGAGCTGGTCGAAAATAATGGAATCGGCTGGGCGTGGTGGCCAGAGAAAAAAATAAACTCGGTAGTTGGTCCGCTGACCATCGTAAAAACCCCGGCTTATCAGGCTTTACTTACTTATTTCCAATCTGGTGGTACAGCACCTTCAGTTACTTCTGCCACCAACACATTAATGGAAATGGCTGAAAATGCAAAAATAGGAAACTGTATTTATCAGAAAGATGTTATCGATGCCATGTTCCGACAGGTAAATGATACAACTACATTGCCTTTTAACGAACACAGTATTCCCGGAGTTATTCCAGCTCCCGATTACGATCTCGGTCATAATGGCAAAGCGTACCTTGATGTGGATAATGCCGACTATCATGTCACAACTGGAACCTATACAGCATGGAACAGTGGTTATGCTTACCGCAACGACGGTGTTGATATTGGTACTTCCTTTGATTCTGATCCGTCATCAAATGGTTATTATGTAGGCTGGACTGCGGATAATGAATTTCTGCAATACACCATCGATGTTGACTCAACGGCAGCATACACAGTTATTTTCAGATACGCAGCATTAAATGCCGGTTCTAAAATCAAGCTTTTATTGAATGATGCTGTAATTACCGGCTCTCTTTCGCTTCCTGCCAGCGGTGGGTACCAATCGTGGGTTAACTTCCCAATAAATGATGTTATCTTATACAAAGGCCGGCAAAAAATTAAAATCCTTTTTGAGAAAGCTGGTGCCAACTTTAGTTCCATAGGTTTTTTTTTAAGCAAAAAGATTGACGATATTTTATTTGTACCAACTGCTGCCGAAACATACCTGCAAACTGAACTTATTTACCTGAGTTGCAACAAAAATCTTAATAGTTCAACTGTTTCAAACAGTAGTTTCAGTTGTACGGTTAACGGGCAAGCTGTAAGTATAACGAGTGCTAAAGTCAATGCCGGAAATCCCTCACAGATTATTTTGAGTTTAAGCACACAAATATTTGATATTGATAATATCAAGATCAGCTATTCCGGAGGAAATGTTGGAGCCGTTGACGGATCTCTACTTCAAAGTTTCAGCAACCTGCAGGTAAAGAACAATTTGCCGGTATATACCTTGATACCAGGTAAAATTGAATCAGAGTCATTTAGTGTTAACCAGGGATTGGTATTCGAAACCTGCTCCGATGCAGGAGGTGGACAGAATGCAGGCTATACCAGCACAGGTGACTTCCTTGATTATAGAGTACGGGTTGTGAAATCATCAAAATATGACCTTGAGGTAAGAGCGGCTTGTTTGAGCGCTGCCGGAAAAATAGAGGTGCAACAGCTCAATTCCTCGGGTGCGGTGGTAAATTCTGTTCAGGTTAATATTGCGGTTACCGGTGGATGGCAAACCTGGCAGACTTTTAATGCCTCTATTGAGCTTACCGAAGGAATATGGACTTTACGTGTTAAAATTCTTCAACCTGAATTCAATCTCAACTGGTACCGGTTTACTCAAAACAGCACTGGTATTGAGGACGCTGACAATTCCGGTTTCCTTGTATTTCCAAATCCAGCCAATGATGTGGTTACTGTGCTTATTCCGGGATCAACCGGCCATACCAAGACTATAACATTATGGTCGTCCTCAGGGGCATTGGTACAAACAATTGACGCAGCAAATACAGAAGTATCCAAAAAGCTTTTTGTTGGAAACCTGCCTAAAGGCTTATATGTTGTAAAACTGGAAATGCCGGGTAAAATAGTCCGTAGTAAGTTGATCCTGAAATAGTAAAGCTTTTTGTTTTTGAAAATTTAGAATTCAATAACCAAAAAATGCTTAATTCGTTTGTAATATAAATTGGATATGCGACACTTGTCTTTTAAACAGGCTTCTCTGATTATTTTAACTTTCCTGGGGATTTGTATATCAACGAATTGCAGAAGCCAGGAAAGCAAAACGAAATCTGTTGCTATTAATGATTTACCAGAAAAAGTCGATAAAAGTGGCATTTCCTGCTGGCTTACCAATCCTGATAAATCAGCGCTACTTCAGAAACAGGATTCAAAGCTGATTTTCAATACTTCCGCTAATCAGCATTCAACTATTACGGTTGATGATGCTAATAGTTTTCAGGTAATGGACGGCTTTGGTATCGCGCTTACCGGTGGAAGTGCATACCTGATCAATAAATTAGCTCCTGAAATTCGCGATGCATTGTTGAAAGAGTTGTTTGCGCAGGACGAAAATTCGATTGGCATCAGCTATCTACGGATCAGCATCGGGGCTTCTGACCTGGATGCAGCAGTATTTTCATACGATGATTTACCGGCAGGTGAGACCGATCCCAAACTCGAAAAATTCAACCTTGGCCAGGATAAAACTGATCTTATCCCGGTTTTGAAATCAATACTGCAACTGAATCCGAAAATTAAAATTATGGGTTCACCCTGGTCAGCGCCGGTTTGGATGAAAAGCAATAACAATTCTAAAGGAGGAAGTCTTGTACCTGAATATTATGAAGCGTATGCAGAATACTTTGTCCGCTATATCACCGAAATGAAAGAAGCAGGCATTCCAATTGATGCCATCACCATTCAGAATGAGCCTTTGTATGGTGGCAATAATCCAAGTATGGTGATGGTGGCGACGGAGCAAAGGGATTTTATTGAAAATAACCTTGGACCTGCGTTTAAGTCGGCAGGAATAAAAACAAAAATTATTGTCTACGATCATAATTGTGATCGTCCGGATTATGCAACCGATATACTGAGTGATCCCAAAGCTTTTGAGTATGTTGATGGCTCTGCTTTTCACTTGTATGGAGGTGAAATTTCCGCTTTGTCACAGGTTCATAATGCCTATCCTTCGAAGAATGTTTATTTTACCGAACAATGGGTTGGCGGTCCAAGTAAATTCGGTCATGATATGAAATGGTACATGAAAAACGTAATAATAGGAGCAACCCGCAACTGGAGTAAGAATATAATTGAATGGAACCTGGCGTCGGATTCATTGTACGATCCGCATACTCCCGGAGGTTGCACTTCCTGCGAAGGAGCCATTACAATAAGTTCCGGAATTTCCCGTAATGTATCGTACTATACGCTGGCACATGCATCAAAATTTGTTCCGGCAGGATCGGTAAGGATTGCATCAGATTCACTTACTGATTTACCAAATGTAGCCTTTAAAACACCCGATGGGCGGAAGGTACTTATCGTTTTAAACAGCAGTAACAACACTGAGACATTTAATATATCGTTTGGCGGAAAGACAGCGACTACTTCATTAAATGGCGGAGCAGTAGCAACTTATGTTTGGTGGTGATAGAAATTATTAAATAGAAAACAAAATTTTAATGAAAAACCTGACTTTCTTTTTCAGCTCACTAATCATCCTTGCAATTGCATCTGGCGCTTGCAAAAAAAATGAATCAGTAACACCAGACCTCAAAATTACCGATACCCTTAGTGTTGTGGAAGGCACGTATTTTCAGTATAAAGCAATTATTCCGGTAACGCTTAGTTCGACAACTGATAAGCAGGTTAGTTTTGTTTGGTCCACCAGTAACAATACTGCAACTGCCGGCGAAGATTATTCAGCTGCAAATGCTTCATACATTGTTTTTAAACCCGGAGAAACCACTAAAAATATTGAGGTTCAGATTTATAGTGACTCTACATTCGAGCCCGACGAAACTTTTAATGTTACAATCAGCAACGTTCAGAATGCTAAAGTGACAACTTCCCGGATAACAGTTACCATTAAAAATGATGATATCTATGATCCGACGCCGGTGCATTCCGATATTTCTTTCTGGCTCACCAAACCTGATAAATCGGCCTTACTCAAGAAACAAAGTGCTGCCATGAATTTCTCTGCCACCACAAATCAGTACACTACAATAAACGTCGATACAACGCTCACGTACCAGGTGATGGATGGTTTTGGTTATGCAATGACAGGCGGTAGTGCTTTTCTAATCAACAGTCTTACTTCCGAAAACCGTGATGCGTTATTGAGGGAAATGTTTTCGCAGGATGATAATGCAATTGGTGTGAGCTACCTCCGGGTAAGTATCGGGGCTTCCGACCTTAGTACTACGGTATTTTCGTACGATGATATGCCAAGTGGTCAAACTGATGTAAATCTCACAAATTTTAATCTCGGACCGGATAAAGTCGACCTTATCCCTGTTTTGAAAGCAGTATTACAACTTAATCCCAAAATCAAAATTCTGGGTTCGCCATGGTCGCCACCTGTTTGGATGAAGACCACCAAAAACTCAAAGGGAGGAAGCCTGCTTACTGAATATTACGATGTTTATGCGCGCTATCTTGTCCGCTATATCACTGAAATGAAACTGCAGGGAATACCATTCAGAATGAGCCATTATATGGCGGAAATAATCCAAGTATGGTTATGCAGGCAACCGAACAAAGGGATTTTATTAAAAACAAACTTGGACCGGCTTTTAAGTCCGCGGGTATTACAACGAAAATCATTCTCTATGATCATAATTGCGATGTCCCGGATTATCCTATTACTATTCTCAGCGATCCCGATGCAGCGCAGTATGTCGATGGATCAGCCTTTCATCTGTATGGCGGGGATATTTCGGCTTTATCGACTGTACATAATGCGTTTCCTGAGAAAAACCTTTATTTTACGGAACAATGGGTTGGTGGTCCTGGCGAATTTGCCGGGAATATTAAATGGCATTTGCAGAATTTAATTATTGGAGCTACACGTAACTGGAGTAAAAACGTAATTGAATGGAACCTTGCTTCCGATCCAACATACGATCCGCATACCGATGGCGGTTGCTCCACCTGTGAAGGTGCCTTGACTATAAGTTCAGGATTTACGCGCAATGTGTCCTACTACATTGTTGCCCATGCTTCGAAATTTGTACCTGCAGGTTCAGTCAGAATTGCATCAAATCTACAGACAAACCTTCCCAATGTCGCTTTTAAAACTCCTGATGGCAGGAAAGTGCTGATAGTATTAAACAGTGGCAATGATACTCAAACATTTAATATAGGTTTTAAAAATAAGGTAGCCATTACTTCTTTAAGCAGTGGATCGGTTGCAACCTATGTTTGGTAACAACCAGGGAGATTTCCGGGTAAATTGTACCGGTGAATTTGAAATATGAATTGAATAAATTACAAAGAAAAAATAATTTAAATAATTCAATATGAAATCTTTGATCTTTTTAGCTGGACTGAGTTTGCTTTTTGCAACGAATAGTCTGACAGCCGGAAACGGAACTGTTACTCCTCCAAAGGGTAAAAAAGTGGTTGTTTATACCACTGCCGAAAATACAAAACTGCGGATTTCTCAGACTGAAACAATTCAGTTTGTTGATTTTGGCCAGCCAAAGGAAACACAACCTTGTGTTTTTGTGGATCCATCAAAAACCTTCCAGACATTGGTGGGTATTGGTGGCGCCTTAACTGATGCTTCTGCTGAAACGTTTGCAAAACTGCCCAAAGATAAGCAACAGGAATTATTGCAGCAATATTATGATGTGAATAAAGGCATTGGTTATTCACTGGCCAGGACTAATATTCATAGTTGCGATTTTTCGAGCGGCAGTTATACGTATGTCACAGAAAATGACGCTGCACTTAAATCCTTTAGTGTAGCACACGATAAGGATTTCCGGATTCCGTTCATTAAACAGGCTATAGCAGCTGCAGGAGGAAAGCTTACTTTGTACGCCAGTCCGTGGAGCCCGCCGGCCTGGATGAAAGATAATAATGATATGCTTCATGGTGGAAAATTGTTATCAAAATACAATCAGAGCTGGGCAAATTATTATGTGAAGTTTATCAAAGCTTATGAAGCTGAAGGTATTCCGGTATGGGGACTAACTGTACAGAATGAACCTATGGCAACTCAAACCTGGGAATCATGTGTTTTCACAGGCGAAGAAGAACGGGATTTTATTAAGAAATTCCTCGGGCCAACATTGCAAAAAGCAGGTATGGCTAATAAAAAGCTTATTGCCTGGGACCATAACCGCGATTTGATGTATCAACGTGCCAGCGCGGTTCTCGACGATCCTGAAGCTGCGAAATATGTTTGGGGAATTGGTTACCACTGGTATGAAAGCTGGACCGGCGGCGGCAATATTTATGAAAATGAGAGACGTGTTGCTGAAGCTTATCCCAAAAAGAATCTGATTTTTACTGAAGGTTGTGCCGAAGTCTTTGACATTGCTAAATTGGGGGATTGGAAATGGGGTGAAAAATATGGTATTTCCATGATAAACGATTTTAATATCGGAACCGTTGCCTGGACAGATTGGAATGTGTTACTCGACGAAAAAGGAGGACCAAATCATGTTGGTAATTTCTGTTTTGCACCTGTACATGCTGACACTAAAACCGGCCAGCTGACATACCTGAGTTCATTTTATTATATCGGGCATTTTTCAAAATTTATTCGTCCCGGTGCTAAACGGATCATCAGTTCATCAAGCCGTGGTCAACTGCTTACTACTGCTTTTTTAAATACCGACGGTAAGATTGCTGTTGTGGTTATGAATCAAAGTAATGATACAATTCCTTACCGCTTATGGATGGCAGGACAGGCAGCTGAAATTACAAGTTTGCCGCATTCAATTCAAACATTGGTTGTTGAATAACCGGATTTTTTGGAAAGCCATCTTGTTCGGACTTTGACATTTGCAACTAAAATAGCCGAAAAAAATTTCGGCTATTTTAGTTTATTCTTCTGGGACTGGAATTCAAGAAGAAACCTTTGCTGAACCTTGTCAATACTGTATTTATTAACACAATGCTGAAACTAAAACAGAAGGCTTTACATTTGTTTATCCTTAAAAATTGCGTCTGATATCTATTACTGACTTATTGTAATAAAATGAAAATATCCGCCATTATTCTATTTTGCTTTCTGATGCTAAATAGCAATGTGTTTTCTCAAAACAGAGTAGAAGCAGATCTTGGTGCAGGTCTGTTCGAAGGAATAAGTCTGAAGGTTAAGTATGGTAATAACGTGCAGGTTGCTATATGCCAGGGATTTGCGCAGCGATCGTTCTGGATGACTGGAGTTGAGGGATACTTTCATTTTGCAGGCTTATCCAAGCATCTTGATCAACGTACATTTTATGTATTGATGGGGTTTTCGGGCACTCTATTTGCAGGTGGTTACGATAATTTTGAAAAAATAATTTTGTACTCAAGAGTGGGTAAGACATTTAACTTTTCTGAGAAATCAGGTTTAAATCTGGATGCAGGTGCAGGAATCTTTTGGGCTGATGATATCGACGGTTATCATCCATCTGTTGCTCCAACATTTGGTTTTCATTATTTCAGGAGATTTTAAAAATTAAATATGAACTTAAAAATCTCTTTTTTTTGTGGGATATTGGTCGTGTTTTTTTATTCAAGATCATTTGGCCGTACTGAATTTGATGTATTTAAAGGCATTACTGCAGTTAAGATTCAAGAGATTAAACAACTGAATATTTTAGAAAATGATTCAATAAAGAAATTACAAAGATCAGGGGAATGCAGCCCGGGATTCATCCTTAACACATATACTCAAGCTTGCACCGGAAGCACAATAGAATTGAATAGCCGCACCGCACTTATATATCAGTGGTCGCCCTCCGACCGGTTCAGTAATTCAACCGCGCAGAATCCTTACATGAAGATTGATAGTTCGCGAACCTATTATCTTGATATAACGAATTATACGAATAACCTTATAGCTAATCCTGGTTTTGAACTTGGAAATACAGGTTTTATAACCGGCTATACCAATTGTGATGGTAGTGATTGCCTGAACCCGCTTGGCGATAACGGTTATGCTATTGGCAGAGATGCAAATTATTTTCATATACGGTTTACGGGAAATGGTCACACCAGCGGTTCAGGAAATTTTATGATTGTTAACGGAGCACGTCCATCATTAACCGTCTGGCAGCAAACTATTACTGTAAAACCTAATACTAAATATGCTTTTGGTGCCTGGATCAGTACAATGATAACGTTAAGTCCGGCTCAGATTCAATTTACTATTAATGGAAGCCAGATTGGTTCTTTATATGACGCCCCGGATTATGCTAACCAGTGGGACCAGATTTTTACTACCTGGAATTCAGGTTTATCAACATCTGCGACTATAAAGATTGTGGATATTCTGCCAATCCTGGTAGGGAATGATTTTGGCCTGGACGATTTGTTTTTTGGAGAAATCATAAGCTGTTCCGATAGTATTTCCATTACGGCTTCACAAAATGTGAATCTTGGCAGTGATACACTTATAACCCCTCCTGACCAGCACATGATTCTTGCTTCTTCAGTTGGACCTTTTGACCGCTATCAGTGGAATACAGGCGAAACCACACAATCAATTTCTATATCTGAACCCGGAAGGTACTGGCTAGCGGCAACAGACCAGAATGGCTGTAAATCTGTTGATACAATCATCGTTAAGAATTCAAAAGACTTTATTGTATTCCCTAATGCCTTTACTCCAAATGCGGATGGGTTGAATGATATTTTTCGCCCATTATCCAGCAATATCAGCAAATTCCACATGTCGATATACAATCGCTGGGGGCAGTTAATGTTTGAAACAAACGACATGATAACCGGATGGAATGGAATTATCGGGGGAGAAAAGTGTCCTTCCGGCCTTTATATTTTTGTTGCTGATTATGAAGTGCAGGATGATGCCAAAATAAAATCAGTAAGAGGAAGTTTTACGCTAATTCGGTAACCTGTTTCTCATTAGGTTGTATCCTGGAATGTTACATTATTTATGAATTATACATATCAGGATAGCAAAGAATAAGGATCCTCTGCTGCCAAATATTTATTTCTTTCAAATGCGAAATTACAGCTGAAAATATCGTATATTTAGTGGGCAATATTATGGTTATGAGTACTATAGTAATATTACTTATTTCTGTTTTTATAGTTTTAGCATCCAAAACTTCGGTGGCACAAGTTGTTGTTACCAGTAATGATCCCAAAGTGTCATCTCTCAAAGATGATGGATCAAAAAAGAATAATTCCAAAATAAGTACTCCAGGCTCGGAAACTCAAAATATAAATTTACCGCATAACGGTTTGCCAAATCAGATTTATATAGGCAATGATTGGCTAATGGGCAAAATAGTGTTTCACGATGGAGGTGTAATAGATAATTATTTCCTGAGATACAATTTCCTAACCGATCAGATTCAATTTATTGCCGGGAAGGATACCCTTGTTTTTGCTAACCCGCTGGATTTGAATACAGTGACTTTTGGTGGCCATACTTTTATATACGAGAACTACATATACCAGGATAGTGTTCGCCAGGGATATTTCGAACTCATAGTTCCCGGCAAAAACAAGTTGATGTTAAAAAGGGTAGTTACCAGCCGGAAACCAGATTCGAAAAATCCTCAGGATGAGTCTTTAACAAAATACGAATTTGATGAATGTTATTTTATAAGCAAGCCGGGTATGCCTGCTAATAAACTGGCATGTAACCGCAAAAGTGTTTTACAATGTTTAAACGGACATAGTGAGGATATCGCAGAATACCTTCGGATTACCGGTAACAAAGTCCGAACTATCGAAGATCTTAAGCTTCTCGTATCCTATTACAATTCTCTCGATGAGGAATATTAAAAACGGGTTCAAAACCTGTATCTTTGGTGTCTCATCGCAATAAAGTGAATAATTATCTGCCTGATTCACGGCTTAGTTTCTTATTTGAACCATTAGCCGAATGCAACATTTGCCCGCGCAATTGCAATACCGATAGGTTGAACGGGGAAGTTGGAGTGTGTGGAAGCGATGCCGGTTTCAATATCAGTTCCATTTGTATTCATCATGGAGAGGAACCGGTTATCAGCGGCGAAAATGGGATTTGCAACCTGTTTTTCAGCCGGTGTAACCTTTCCTGTATTTATTGCCAGAATTACCAGATCAGCTGCAACCGTGGCGAAGTAAATGACATGCGGATGCAGTTGAGCGAAGTTGTCGATTCAATTATAGAAAAACTGGACCAAGGCTGTCATGCTGTCGGTTTTGTGTCGCCTTCACATTATATTCCTCATGTAAAAGCAATAATCGAAACCCTGCGATTGTCGGAGCACAACCCTGTATTTGTTTATAATACAAATGGTTACGATAAAGTAGAGGAGATTGAATCCCTTGAAGATTATATTGATATTTACCTTCCGGATTTTAAATATTCGGATAATAACCTGGCACGAAAATTTTCAAAAGCTACCGATTATCAGGAGTCAGCACTTTCGGCCATTAAGGAAATGTACAGGCAGAAAGGTTCCACGCTTGTGATGAACGAAAACGGATATGCCGAAAAAGGTTTAATTGTGCGTCACCTTGTATTGCCGGGGAATATTGATAACAGCATTAATGTATTACGCCAGGTTGCAGATATCTCAACTTCGATTGCTGTTTCACTAATGGCTCAGTATGGGCCAACACCAGTTGTGTTGAATCATCCTGTATTGGGTAGGACTTTGTCGAAAGAAGAATATGGAAAAGTAAAAGCCGAACTGGATAATCTTGGTTTTTACAAAGGCTGGGTGCAGGATCTCGAAAGCAGCGATAATTATCTGCCTGATTTTGAACTGGATAAACCATTCGGCTGATAAACAGTTCCATTGAGCCAATAAAACTGTTTTAAAAGTTAACTAAAATTTAACTCTTCATTTCAGATCGCTCTTTGTACTTTTGTATTTAGGATCAGAATCCGATCTCAGGAATTCTTGTTTCGAATTCCAGATTCATAAAGCCAACACCAGAGTAATGAACGTACCTTTTAAAATTATTAAGCTAACAAAGGAATCTTTAGAGCCAATTTTACTGAATCCAATCCCTTTGCATCGGCACGACCACGAGGAACTGATTATTGTTACTTCCGGTAAACCTGTTCATACTCTCGATTATACAAAAGAAGTGCTTCAACCACCTGTAATTGTGTATGTTGCTCAGGGGAAAGTGCATAATTTTACTCCAGATATTGAAACTGGCGGTTGGGTTATCCGTTTTAAAAATGAACTCGTTCCAAATAGTCGTTTTAACTTTTACTCCAATTTTCTTGACCAGATCAATTACAAACTCAATGAAGATTATTGCAGCACGACGTTGAATTCGTTATGTGAAATTATGTTGAAAGAGTATGAGGAGGAATCTATTAATTACCAGGTAATTAAACATTTATTGAGTGCGCTGTTAACCAAACTTGAAGCCGACAGTAAGCAAGAATATCTCGACGGCACAGCAGCTAACCGATCGCAGATGATAACTTTCAACAGCTTCCTGAAAATATTGGAATTTAATTATATGCGACCTGATGGCGCCGATTTTTACTCTGAAAAGCTTAACATGAGTACCCGCAACCTGAACCTTATCAGCCAGTCAGCCTTTGGGAAAAGTGTGACTGAGATTATCGAAACCCGTAAACTTATTGAAGCGCGTAACCTCCTTTTGAATTCCGGAAAGTCGGTTTCCGAGATCGGTTATGAACTTGGATACAACGAAAAGTCCTATTTTACAAGAGTTTTCCGCAAGCGTACCGGCGTAACACCTACCGAATACCGCGAACAGATGCATACCGACATTTCCTGATTTTACCACACATCTTCCTGAAAGTGTAACCTCCCATCCCGCGAGGAGTTGTAATTTTGCATCATCAAATTAATCATTTAAAAACATAAAAAAATGTCAGCAAAAACAACCTGGGCAATTGACCCTACACATTCAGAAATAGCTTTCAAAGTAAAGCACCTTATGATCTCAAACGTTAAAGGATCGTTCAGCGAATTCAGCGGACTCGTATCTACTGACGGTGACGATTTCTCCTCTGCCGAAATTAGTTTTCAGATTAACCCGGCTTCAATAAATACTGGAGTTGGTGATCGCGATGGGCACTTAAAGAGTGCTGATTTCTTCG
>Ga0268283_1001342_pt1 | contig 12196 bp, 10 predicted proteins | sample saktaG_13_FD_190140 | JGI IMG/M metagenome (GOLD analysis project Ga0268283, IMG submission 190140) | Saline water microbial communities from Sakinaw Lake, British Columbia, Canada - sak_2013_06_06_36m | ecosystem: Environmental > Aquatic > Non-marine Saline and Alkaline > Saline ... | reverse complement strand
CAGACTCTTCCTCATCCAAAAACTCGACGGGGTTCTCCGGCACTTCGTCAAAGCTGGTCGGTTCGTCGTAGACGGGCGTTTCCCCGGCGCGGACATCGAACTCCACTTTCCAACGCTCGCCGTTGCTGGTGGCGACGGCTTCCAGTTGCAGGGTTCCAACTTCGGTTACCTGGGCGGCGAGGTGGACGGGCACGACTTCGCCAGCGCGGCGGTTTGCGGAAGACAGGTGGACCTCGATTTCGTTGAGTTCCTGCAACTCGTCCCCGTCCCAGTAATCCAAGCGCGTGCCAACCACGTCGTCACGGCGCACGTTGGAGCCGAAGAAGCGGAAACGCACCGGTTCCCCGACCACTAGGCCAAATTCGTCGTGAGGCAACTCCACGCCAGTGCCTTCCTCCATGCCGAAGGGGGCGATGCACAAGGCTTCCAAAGGCGGTGGGAAGCCGGGTACCGACGGCATCGCACTTTCCACTCCGACATAGTAAGCCGCCGCCGTGCCGCCCCGAATGCGAACGCCTTTGCCTTGGCGCACATAGCCATAATAAGCCGCGCCCCGTGCCACCGCCAAATCCAGATCGGCACCGGCCAGTAGACGGGCTTCCGGTGCGCCCTCGCCGTCTAGCCAGTCGTTCAATACTTCCAGCAGGCGGTGGGCAAGGGATTCGGACTTGAACACGCCACCGTTGAGCAGCAATGCGGTGGGGTGGATGAAAGCGGCATCGGGCGGCGGGTTGAAACCGGCAAGCTCCTCCGTTGCATTGACCTGCCGGGCCAAGAAGGCAGCCAGATGGCAAGTGATGCGGGCATCCTTGGCATAGGGCAAGCCTAGGGTGGTCAGGCCGGTGCGTGTCTGCGCCGCCGGACGCTCGGACGCTTTGACCTTGGGGAAGAAGCCTTCCACCAAGGTGTGGCTGACTTCCACGCGAGTCAGCGCGGTGCGCAAGGTGCCGCCGATTAGCGAGGAACCACGGCTAGGCACGACCACGACAATCTCCTCCGCTTCCGGGTCGGACAGCAAGGTTTCCTTGGCATCGCGACAACCGTGCATGAGTGCTTGCAGTTGCCAAGGCTCCAGCCGTTTGCCTTCCTTTTCCAGCTTCGTTTTCAGGACATAGGCCAAGGCCAAATCCATATTGTCACCGCCGAGCAAGATATGGTCGCCGATGGCTATCCGATTAAGCTGCAAATTGCCCCCTTCTTCCGTGACAGCGATCAGGGAAAGGTCGGTGGTGCCGCCGCCGACATCGACGACAAGGATCACGTCGCCGGGTTTGGCTTGCTTGCGCCAGCCACCTTCACTGGTTTGAATCCAACTGTACAGAGCCGACTGCGGTTCTTCCAGCAAAATAGCCTGGCGCAGACCCAAAGAATGGGCCGCTTCCACAGTCAATTCGCGGGCCGCAGGGTCGAAGGAGGCAGGCACGGTGATGACCAGTTCCTGCTCGCTCAGGGGATCGTCGGGGAAATGGTCGTTCCAAGCATCGCGCATGTGGCGCAAGTAATCGACGGAAGCCTCCAAGGGCGAGATGCGAGGCACTTCTTCCGGCGATTGCACCGGCAGGATGGCGGAACGGCAGTCCACACCGCTGTGGCACAGCCAGCTCTTGGCGCTGGAGACCAAGCGGATGGGTGTTTTGCCGCCCAGTTGGCGGGCAATTTCACCGACTATCGCCTCGGGGCTATCGTCCCAAGGCAAGGCGATGTCGCCTGCGGCCAGTTCCGATTCATGGGCTTGGTAAACGAAGGAGGGCAATTGATTTTTTTCACCGACAGAGCCGGGGCCAGTCAATTGGGGGATCGGCAGCACTTCCAGCGGGGCATGTTCGCCGTCGCACTGGCTCAACTCCAAATAAGAGACGACGCTGTTGGTTGTCCCTAAATCTATGCCTACGGAAAAACGGGAGTTTTCACTCATAGCTCAACCTCCGCCGGACTGATGATTTTCACGTCATGGCCTTCAGTGACTTTTGGCAGCTTGACCTCGGTGGCTTTCCAACCGCGATGCACCAGAGTGCCGGTGAATGGGGCAACGCCTACGATATTGCCGGTGATGCGGATGCTGCCTGCGTCGAAGCCCTTGGGCAGGGTGATGCGCTTGCCTTCGGCTTCGGTGCGCACGGATTCCAATTCGAAATGTTGGCGCAACACTTTGCGGCAACCCTCATGGACCACCCGCGCCGCCGCGCCGATGTCGGCATCGGAGTATTTGCCGACATCTTCCTGGGCAAAGTCGATGAAGCGGGCCTCTTTTTGCAGCAAACCCAATAGTTGCAACGCCGCATCCGGGGTATACTCTTTGATGATCACGGTTTCCGGTTTGACCCGCGCCGGTTCCGGCTTGGCCTCGGCGATGGCCGGTTTCGGGGCCACGGGCAAAGGGGTCGGTTCGGCGGGCCTTTCCACGCTTAAGCGGGCAGGGGTGGTTTCGCGTTTTCTGAACACAGCCATGAATGCAATGGTCAGGAAGAGGATTTGCAGCACCAGCAATCCGGCCACTGTCGCGAGCAGTCCGGCATGGACTGCGTCAAAAGTGGAGGGAATCAGGGTAAGGTCGATATTCATTCGGGTTCTCTATATTAATGAACGGTTGGGTTGCTTAGTTTTTCTTAAGGCTTGTTGGCTGCGGCTTCGGCTTCCTTGCCAGCCCGTTCGGCATGGACACCCATGACCGTCCGCAAAACGCTTTGGGCGCCATGGCTGCGAGTCTTGCGCATATAACGCTCGCTAATGACGGCAGGGACATTTTCCGTATCGAAGGCGGCCTTGATGGCTGGAAGCAGAATCTCGCAATTTTTCAATATGGTGTTGGTGATCTGGCGAGGGTCTCCCCTGTCACCGGCCCTGGCCTTGGTTTCCTCGCCTAGGCATTTGCGATATTCCATCACGGCGGCATTGGCCTTGGCAATGGTTTGCTCTGAGAGCGTGGAGGGTTTCCACTCCTGATCGATCGGGGCGGACTCTGTCTGGGCGGACGGCTGGGCCGGACTGGCGGGCGGTTTCACTGCTTCTTGCTTGGATTGGCAGCCTACGAGAATTAGACCGGCGAAAAAGGCAAACGATAAAGGCTTAAACAATGGGGTTTCTCCAGTTCGGCTGGGTTGGACAAGATTAATGTTGATTTTACGCTATATTTTGCCATCGCAAGAAATGGTTCACTGAAATGAAAGGCAAAATTCGGCATGAGTTGCCCGGTTTTCGTTGGACATTCTGGTTTGAAGTGTAATATGACGTGTGATACCCTCGCCTCGAACCGTCCAGTACACTGCGTTCGGACTAAAAAAGTATATTAAACCAAATGAAAGGGTCGGTAGGTAAGCTCAAACGAGAGTCAAATCTTTACGCCAATAAAACGAATTAGAAATGCACAATTCAACAATTAACATCAACGAAGCATGTGGAACCCATACCGGTTTGGTGCGGGAAGCCAATGAAGATGCTTTTTTCGCCGACGCCGCGCTCGGATTATGGATCGTGGCAGATGGCATGGGCGGGCATCATGCGGGAGAGGTCGCCAGTGCCATTGCCAGTGCGGAAATCCCCCGCTGCGTCCAACAGGGCAAAAGTTTGGTCGATGCGATTGGATCCGCACATCAGGCCATTCGGGATGCAACCGCACAAGGCAAAGGGGGTTGGAACATGGGTTCCACCGTGGTGGCATTGCAGCTCAACGGCTTGCATTACCAAATAGGCTGGGTGGGGGACAGCCGGGCCTATCGCTGGGACGGAACGGAATTGCGGCGTTTGACCAAGGATCATTCTTATGTACAGTTGCTATTGGACCAAGGCTTGATTGGGGAGGAAGCCATTTCCACCCATCCTTCCCGCAATCTGATTTCCCAAGGTCTGGGGGTGGGGGGAGTGGATTGCGAGACGGTCAAGGCAGGCTGGGTGGAGGGGGAATTGACCATTGGCGAAACCCTGCTCCTGTGCAGTGATGGATTGACTGGCGAGGTTAGCGATGAAGCCATTGCCTTGATTTTGGCCGGGACGAAAGACAATCCTGAACGCCTGGAACGGTTGATCAGGGCGGCGCTGGATGCCGGCGGCTCTGACAATGTCACGGCCATCCTAGTTTCACCCGAGGAGGCTTGATCTTGGAGTTGTAGGATGGGCATTGACACCACAGGGTTGGTGCTTATCAAAGTTTGGGGCTGAAGACGAAAGTTCAAGGGTTTGCAATCGAATTTTTGCGCGTGGTTACTTTGTTGGCGGGAAACCTATTGCCTAATCCAAGTTTTTATTCTTTTTGTGTCGTTCCAACGCCCACAACACATGCTCCCGGACTAATTCCGAAGGATGGCTTTCCCTCGCCGTTAAAGCCGCAACGACTTCCCTGCCGGTCGGCGCATTGCCCAAAGCCACGGCTAGATTGCGCAGCCATCGTTCGTAACCAATGCGCCGGATGGCCGAGCCCTCGGTTTTATGCAAAAAAGTATCTTCGTCCCATTCAAACAATTCGACCAACTGGGCTGTCGCCAAACCGTGGCGAGGCAGGAAATCCGCCTCCACGGTTTGGTGGGCAAAACGGTTCCACGGGCAAACTATTTGACAGTCATCGCAGCCATAAATCCGGTTGCCCAGGGCAGGCCGGAGTTCCTCCGGTATCGACCCATGAAGCTCAATGGTAAGATAGGCTATGCAACGGCGGGCATCCACCCGGTAAGGCGCGACGATGGCGCGGGTTGGGCAACCATCCAAGCAAGCAGTGCAGGTTCCGCAACTCTCCTTGACCGGTGAATCGACGGGAAGGGCTAGATCGGTGTAGATTTCACCCAAGAAAAACCATGAACCGGCTTCCCGGTGGAGCAGGTTGGAATGCTTGCCGATCCACCCCAGGCCGGCCTTGGCGGCTAGGGCTTTTTCCAATACCGGCGCACTGTCGCTGAACACCCGATAACCGAAAGGGCCAATCTTAGCCTCAATGCGCGAAGCCAGTTTTTGCAGGCGGCCACGCATCAGTTTGTGGTAGTCCCGCCCCAAGGCGTAACGGGAGATATAGGCACCGAGCGGGCTTTCCAACTGTCCCCGCATCGCCGCACGGTCTTCAGGCAGATAATCCAAGCGGACACTGATGACCCGGACAGTGCCGGGAACCAGTTTTTCCGGGTGGCTGCGCTTGCTGCCGTGGCGTTGCATGTATTCCATTTCGCCGTGAAAGCCCGCTTCCAGCCAGTTTTTTAGATGGCCTTCTGCCTCGGGCAGGTCGGTATCAGCGATGCCCGTGTGCTGGAAGCCCAGTTCTTTTCCCCATTGCTTGATGTTTATTGCAAGAACGGTAGTATTTATGGGTAGAGTGGGTTCGGGCATGGTCTTGATTTTTATTATGCGGTAGGATTATGGGCGAATGAATTCACTATTTCATCATTAATTTGGAGTGAGGCTACCAGTAGTGAGCGCAATAGACAAACCTGAAAAAATCCCCCGCCTTTACCGCGCCGGACAAGTGCGTGCCATGGATCGTTTCGCCATCGACCAACTGGGCATTCCCGGCATCGAATTGATGAACCGGGCCGGTGCCGCCGCCTTTGCCGCGTTGTGCCAACGTTGGCCCGAAGCGCGAAACGTTTCCGTGGTTTGCGGTTCAGGCAATAACGGTGGCGATGCTTATGTGCTTGCCCACCTGGGCATTGAGGCTGGCATGGATGTCCGGGTCTATCCACTCGCCTCGCCGGAAAAATTGCAGGGCGACGCCCTAGCCGCCTACGAGAAATATAAGGCCGCTGGCGGGCCGTTGCCGGACTTCGTGCCTACCGATTTCGATGGTGCGCAAGTGTTGGTTGACGGATTGCTTGGCACGGGGCTAGACCGGGAGGTGGAAGGGCTTTATGCTGAAACCATCCGGGGCATGAATAAATTTAATGGGGGGGTGTTGGCACTGGACATTCCTTCGGGACTCCATGCCGACACCGGACGGGCCTTGGGCGAGGCCGTCAAAGCCGATCTCACGGTTACTTTTATCGGCCTGAAACAGGGTTTGTTTACCGGCAACGGGCCTGAGCATTGCGGGGAAGTTGTGTTTGACGATCTGCAAACCCCGCCTTCTGTTCAGGCCAGCCAACCGCCCTCGGCTTGGTTATTGCCGACTTGGCATTCCGGCTTGCCGCGCCGGGCGCGTGGGGCGCATAAGGGGAATTTCGGCCATGCGCTAATAGTCGGCGGTGCGCCGGGGTTTTGTGGTGCGGCACGCATGGCTGCGGAATCTGCGGCGCGTGTCGGGGCCGGCCTGATCAGTCTGGCCACGCACCCGGACCATGCCGCCTTGATGAACATCAACCGCCCCGAATTGATGTGCCATGGGGTTGCCACTGCCGACGAACTGCGCCCATTGTTGGCCCGGGCCAGTGTGATTGCCGTCGGGCCAGGGCTGGGGTTGGGGCAGGCTGGTTGGGGCCGGGTGTTGTTTGAGGCGGTATTGGATTCTGGATTGCCCTTGGTGGTGGATGCAGACGCGCTTAACCTGTTGGCGCTCGCGCCCCTCAGGCGTGAAGACTGGGTGCTCACCCCTCACCCCGGCGAGGCTGCCCGCTTATTGAAAACCACCTCCAGCGCGATCCAAGCCGACCGTTTTGCCGCAATCTCAGCCTTGCGTGAAAAATTTGGCGGCACGGTGGTGTTGAAAGGATCGGGCACTCTGGTTCTTGGCGGGGGTAAGTCCGAGCCTTCCGTTTGCACCCAAGGCAACCCTGGCATGGCCTCAGGCGGCATGGGCGATGTCCTGACCGGGGTAATCACTGGCCTACTGGCACAGGGCTTGGATTACACTGAGGCTGCCGAAATTGGCGTGCGCCTGCATGGCGCAGCGGGCGACAAGGCGGCGGAAGACGGCGAGCGTGGACTGCTGGCGGGGGATTTGATGCCGTGGTTGCGCAGGCTGGTAAACCTATGATCCGAGAATTTTATCTAATGATTGATGTTACGCATGGAGCGTCAAAGCTTGCTTTGACCGCCTGTCGCAGACAGGCATGGGCAAGCCTTGCCTGTCAAAGCCAACCCCAATGTTGATTCATTTGCCCGACGAAGCGGCAACACTGGATTTCGCCGGGCGATTCTTCCGGGGTTTGCCGGCAGGGTGCCTAGTGTTTCTGCGCGGCAATCTGGGGGCGGGTAAAACCACTTTTGTGCGTGGCTGTCTGCGGGCGGCAGGTCATCAGGGCAAGGTCAAAAGCCCCACGTTCACCTTGGTGGAGGAATATTCCCTGCAAGGCCGCGCCGTCTACCATTTCGACCTGTACCGCATAGCTGATCCAGAGGAATTGGAATGGATGGGGATGCGAGATTATTTGCGCCCGGATGCTTTATGCTTCATCGAATGGCCTGAACGGGGGGAAGGCGTGTTGCCCGAAGCCGATGTTGAAATTTTTTTATCCATTGAGGGCTTTTCCCGGAACATGGCCGTTTCCCCGTTTTCCGACAAAGGCCGGGGAGTCTTGCGAGAGTTGGGTGTGTAGTGACATCAGTAATCAGGTTATTGCTTAGTTTAATCCCATTGGTAAATAAGGGGTTCAAAAATGCTTAAGAACACTATCATTGCTTGCTTGGCTGCGATCTTCTCCATGAATGCCGTCAATGCGATGGCTGTTTCGCATCGGCATAAGCCGCATCACTCACCCCGTGGGACTCATGCGACAGACCGCCAAGCGAAGGCCCCGCACTCATTCGTTGTGGCCATTGACGCCGGGCACGGTGGTAAAGATGTCGGCGCGATAGGCCCCAATGGCACCTACGAAAAGCAAGTGGTCTATGCCATCTCCCGCAAGTTGGAGAATTTGATTCGACAGGACGCGAATATGAAGCCGGTCTTGGTGCGCAAAGGCGATGCGTTCATCGGTTTGCAGCGGCGCGCTGAAATCGCCCATGATGCGAAGGCCGACTTATTTGTTTCCATCCACGCCGATGCCTATCAGGACGGCGCAGTGAAAGGTTCGTCGGTGTTTACTTTGTTGAACCGCAAGGGGCGCAACGGGCCTTCGGCATCCACCCGCAAAGCCAGCAACCGTGCCGCTGCAAAAATCTTGGGCGAGTTCCGCAGCCAACAACATCTGCATTGCCGCCAAGTGAAACGGGCACGTTATGCGGTGCTGAAATCCCCGGATGTTCCTTCCATGCTCATCGAAACCGGTTTCATCACCAACCCGCTGGAGGAAAGGAAACTCGCCAGTCACTCGCATCAGGAAAAGCTCGCCCACTCGATTTACAATGGCATTCGCGCTTATGCCCGGACGGCCAGTCCCAAGTCAGCGAAACCGGCCCGATTCAGGCATGTCATCTTGGCTTCGCGGTAGTAGGCGTGCATGTCATTAGTTTTCGCAAGGCCGACGAACGCAAGGTGAAACGGTATGGGCAAATACCAAAACGAGATTTGATCGACGGAGAAAGTCCTGAAAAGATTGACGATGAATAACTTGCCTTTTTGGAGCTACCCATGCGCTTCCTAGATGTCAAAACCGACTACGCCTTCAAGAAGGTTTTCGGCAGTGCCGAGAGCAAGCCGATCCTCATCAGTTTCCTCAACGCCTTGATCGGTTTTCCCAAAGAGCGGGAAGTCACCGACCTTGTCATAGTCGATCCCTATCAAATCCCCATGCTGCAAGGCATGAAGGATACCTATGTGGATGTCAAAGCCACGCTGGCCGATGGAAGGAAAGTCATCATCGAAATGCAGGTGCTTAACGTCAAGGGCTTCGAACAGCGCATCCTGTATAACGCCGCGAAGAGTTATTCCAGGCAATTGCAAGAAGGCGAGGACTATACCCTGCTGAACCCGGTCATCGCCCTGACCCTGACCGACTTCACGCTGTTCGAGACGGATGCGCTGTGCAGCCGTTTCCTGTTGCTGGAAAAAGAGCGATTCATCCAATACCGCGACGACATCGAACTGATCTTTTTCGAACTGCCGAAATTCACCAAAGACGAAGGGCAACTGGAAACGATCCAGGACAAATGGTTGTACTTCGTCAAAAATGCCGGGCGTTTGAATATGGTTCCAAAATCGCTGGACGAGACACCGATCCGGGAGGCTTTCGCCATTGTCAACACCGCCGCGCTGTCGCCTGAGGAGTTGGAGCAGCAAGACCGGAGGCATGATTTCATCCGGCTGCAACGAGGGTCGCAGGCAAAGGCATTCGAGGACGGGCAGGCCAAGGGACGGGCCGAGGGACGGGCCAGTGGTCAGGCCGAAGGGGAACAGGCCAAGGCGCTGCTGGTGGCGCGGAATCTGTTGCCGATGCTGGACGATGCCGCCATCGCCGCTGCCACCGGCTTGTCCGTGGAAGGAGTGGCGTGGCTGCGGACGGAAACGCGGTAGTCTGCGGATGGGCCAAACCGGATATAATTGGCTTTTAACTGCTTTAACCACCATGCCCATCCGCCTCCTCCCCCCCCAACTGATCAACCAGATCGCCGCCGGCGAGGTGGTCGAACGGCCCGCGTCCGTGGTCAAGGAACTGGTGGAGAATTCCTTCGATGCCCAGTCTGGCATAGTGGAGGTGGATATCGAAATGGGCGGGTTGCGCCTAATCCGCATCCGTGACGATGGCATCGGCATGGGCCAGGAGGATTTGCCGTTGGCTTTATCACGCCATGCCACCAGCAAAATTGCCAGCTTGGCTGACTTGGAGCGGGTTTCCAGCATGGGCTTCCGGGGCGAGGCTTTGCCCAGTATCAGCTCGGTGGCAAGGCTGGCGCTCACGTCGAGAACCCAAAGTTCGGATCATGCCTGGCGAATTTTGGCGGACGGCACCGAGAGCGGCTACGCAATCCTACCGGCTTCGCACCCTTGCGGGACCTGCGTCGAAGTCCGTGACCTGTTCTACAACACCCCGGCCCGGCGCAAATTCCTGCGCTCGGAGAAAACCGAGTTTTCCCACATCGAAACATTGATCAAGCGCATGGCCTTGAGCCGCTTCGGGACAGGGTTTGTGCTGCGCCACAATCAGCGGGAAATCCTCAGCCTCAGGCCCGCCAAGGCCCAAACCGAGCGGGAGGGCCGGGTGGCTTTGCTGTGTGGCGAGGCTTTCTTGGAGAACGCCTTAGGCGTGGATTTCGAATCCTCCGGCTTGCGGCTATCCGGCTGGGTCGGCTTGCCCACCTTCTCGCGCAGTCAGGCCGACATGCAATTTTTCTATGTCAATGGACGGCTGGTGCGGGACAAACTGGTAGCCCACGCCGTCCGCCAGGCTTACCAAGACGTGCTGTATCATGGGCGGCAGCCGGTTTATGTGCTTTATCTGGAACTGGACCCCGCGCTGGTCGATGTCAACGCCCATCCGGCTAAATTGGAAGTCCGTTTCCGCGACAGCCGTCTGGTGCATGACTTTCTGTTCCGCGCCCTGCACCGTGCCATCGCCGATGACCGTCCAGGCGGTTCTCACTATGCTTCGGGCATGGCAGCGGGTGCGCCAAACACCCCGGTTGAAAACGCCACGCGGCCAGCATTTTCCTCGCGCCCGGCACCCTCTTTCGGGCATGGCGCCAGACAGGCTTCCCTGCCACTGCAAGTCAGGGAAACCCTCCTTTCCCTGAACGATCTCTACACACCGGCATCGGTCAACACGCAAACGGTGGCCCGACCCGAGGATTCGGCCAATCCGCCTTTAGGCTATGCCATCGCCCACTTGCATAATATCTACATCCTCGCCGAAACCGCCACCGGTTTGATTCTGGTGGACGCACACGCGGCGCATGAGCGGGTGACCTATGAGAAGCTCAAACGGCAGCAGCAGGCCGGCGGCATTGCCAGCCAACCCTTGCTTTTGCCACTCAGCGTCAAGTTAAGCGGAGTGGAAGCCGATTTGGCCGAAGAATTTGCCGACGCCTTCGCCAATTTAGGCATGGAATTGAGCCGATCCGGCCTTGACACGGTGCTAGTGCGCTCCGTGCCGGTGTTGCTGAGTGGCGTGGATGCGGAGAAATTGTTGCGCGACACCTTGGCCGACCTGCATCAGCACGGCCGCAGCCTTAGATTGGAGCAAGCCTTGCACGGCGTGCTGGCGACCATGGCTTGCCATGGCTCGGTCCGGGCGCATCGACGGTTGACCATCCCGGAAATGAACGCCTTGCTGCGCGAAATGGAATCGACCGAGAACAGCGGCCAGTGCAATCACGGTCGGCCCACTTGGATCGAACTCAGCGGCAAGGATTTGGACAGGTTCTTCTTGCGTGGCCAATAATGTGTAGGGTGGCCTTCAGGCCGCAGGGGTGTAGGGTGGCCTTCAGGCCGCAGGGGTGTAGGGTGGCCTTCAGGCCGCAGGGGTGTAGGGTGGCCTTCAGGCCACCAAAGAGAGAACTCTCATGACTTATCAAAATTTAACCAAAGGACGTGTTTCTTTGCCATGGCATGCATACCACATCACGACTGTCACTTGGAATCGGCAACCCTGGTTTGCCAATTTTAATGTGGCCCGTCTTGTGATCGCTGAAATGCGGCAAACTCATAATGCGAAGACTTTGAATTCCTTGGCTTGGGTATTGATGCCAGATCATCTGCATTGGCTGTTTCAATTAAATGATGAAGCCACATTGTCCGCTGTGATGAATCTATTTAAGGGCCGCTCTGCGCGAACCGTCAACCTTTATCTCGGTCGTACTGGCAAAGTCTGGCAACGTGCCTATTTTGACCACGCCCTTCGCAAGGACGAGGATTTGCAATCGGTCGCCCGTTACATCGTCGGCAATCCATTGCGTAAGGGCTTGGTCAATCATATTGGGGATTATCCATATTGGGATGCTATATGGTTATAGGTTCAAGGTGGCCTGAAGGCCACCCTACAGGCCACCCTACGGGCCACCTCCCCCCCGCCATTGCCCTGATGGGTCCGACCGCCTCGGGCAAGACCCGGCTTGCCATCCAACTCGCACAAGAATTGAATGGCGAAATTATCAGTGTGGATTCCGCCTTGGTCTACCGAGGCATGGACATTGGCACCGCCAAGCCTAGCCTAGAAGAAAGGCAAGGTGTGCCGCACCATCTGATCGACATTCTCGACCCAGCCGATGCCTTTTCGACTGGGCAGTTCAGGCAGCAGGCGCTGCATTTGATGGCGGAGATTACCAATCGGGGCCGGTTGCCCTTGCTGGTTGGGGGAACCATGCTGTATTTCAATGCCTTGTTCAATGGTTTGGCGGAACTTCCCGAGGCCGACGCGGCCTTGCGCAGGAAAATTGATGGCGAGGCGGCAAAACTCGGCTGGCCGGCCTT
>Ga0268283_1001340_pt1 | contig 12201 bp, 8 predicted proteins | sample saktaG_13_FD_190140 | JGI IMG/M metagenome (GOLD analysis project Ga0268283, IMG submission 190140) | Saline water microbial communities from Sakinaw Lake, British Columbia, Canada - sak_2013_06_06_36m | ecosystem: Environmental > Aquatic > Non-marine Saline and Alkaline > Saline ... | reverse complement strand
TTGAATTAGTAATACTTTGCTCAATTTCAATCCTAAAACTTTGTAATTAATAAACGCTGATCCCATAAGTAATATTGCTAATTCTGCATATGTTGTCATCCTGGTAAACCAAACCTGTTAACGAATTCGCCAAACCGAATTGATAAACTCTATTTAATTAAAGAAATTTTACAATATATTACTGTTCTAAAAACACATTTTTATTTTTACAGACTAATTTTAGGATTAAAAGATAAAAATCAATACAGCATTCCAATTATCAATACTCCAGAAAAACTCAAAACCGATATGTAGTAAAAATTATTAAGCCAGAAAACAAACCTTTGTTTAAATATATGAATCGAATTGGTTGCTATTGATTCTTTTGATATTTTTGTAATCTGTATGAAAATAATAAAACATTTAGCTGTTGTTTCAGCAATACTACTCTCAATGCTGATAAGCTTTGACGACAGTATTTCACTGTTTTTCAGCGTTGATGCTATAGAGATTCCAGTTTACTCTGATTGTTCAGATGTTACTCATCACCACCATTTTTCATTAACTGATCATTTTTTTCAAAAGAATTCTATTTCTGATTCAAATATTGTTTTCGCTCCCGGCTTTCGATTATTCCTTGTAAATCATACCATTGCCGATCACTTCCTGTCGTCTATCTGGCAACCACCTCAAAGAAACTGTTAATCTCAAAGCGTACATTTCAAGATAGATACTGTCCATATTTTCAATGATTGGACTTTATTTAGCATTTCTGACCTGTATTGGAATTAATGTATTTTAAATAAGCAATTAATTTTACGGATGGAAAAAGAGAAAAAGAGAGTAGCCGGTATTTCAGTAATTGCTGCTATTTTCTTAACAGGGTTCAAACTGTTAATAGGAATACTCACAGGCAGCCTTGGCATTCTATCGGAAGCCCTGCATTCCGGATTAGACCTCATAGCCGCAGTAATAACATATTTTTCGGTTCGCATTTCCGATAAACCGGCTGATAAAGAACATCATTTCGGGCATGGCAAAATTGAAAACTTCTCAGCACTAATAGAAACACTTTTGCTGGTAATTACCTGTGTATGGATTGTTTACGAGGCAATAAACAGACTTGTTTCAGGCAATACTCATATTCAGGTTACAGCATGGAGCTATATTGTTGTGGTTACATCCATAGTTATTGATATAACCCGGTCACGGGCACTGTATAAAGTTGCCCGTAAGTATAACAGCCAGGCTCTTGAAGCTGATGCACTGCATTTTTCGACCGACATATGGAGTTCCGCAGTAGTACTGGTTGGTCTGTTTTGTGCTAATTTCGGTATTTATGCTGCAGACTCAATAGCAGCTCTGGGAGTAGCCTTAATAGTTTTAACTGTGTCCTACCGGCTGGGCAAAAGAGCTATCAATGTTCTGCTCGACAGGAGCCCGGTTACACTTAGCGATGAAATTTCGTCAATTATAAAACTAATCCCAGAAGTACTTTATTTTCATGATTTAAAAGTACGGGTTGCCGGAGCAGACACTTTTGTAAATGTTACAATTCATGTCGACCCAAAATTGAATATTGCTGAAGCCCACAGCATTTCTCATTATGTTGAAGAAGTACTCTGTAAGAGAATTGAGCGATGTGAAGTTCATATTCACTACGAACCGGAAGAATTAAAAAAAAGTGATTCTAAAATACTTGAAAACACAAACAATTAATTAAAAACAATAAACTATGAAAACCTACATCTGGAGTTTACCAACAAGAATTTTTCACTGGCTATTGGTCATAGGAATGGTTATCGCCTACCTCGTGGCTGAGGAAGAAGAACTTTTAAATATCCATTCTTCCATTGGCTATTCCGTGGGGATACTGCTAATATTCAGGATTATCTGGGGATTTGCAGGCCCGAAATACTCCAGATTTTCCGATTTCCCTGTTGGAATCACCGCTCTAAAGTCCTTTTTTGCAGATATGAAAACCAGCAAAAGCAAATCCCCGGGTCATAACCCGGCTGCATCTTTGGTAATGCTGGGAATTATTCTGCTGGGACTTGTAATTGTAGTTTCAGGAGCATTGCTTTTGGCATCAAAAGGGCAGGGATTTTTCAGTTCGGTTAGCATAGGGGTATCGTCGAAAACGCTGAAAGGAATACATGAAATAGCGGTTAATGTTGTTATTGCACTTGTAATCTTCCATTTGTTGGGCAACTTAGTGGATTTCATCTTTAATAAAAAAGTGGGCACGCTGCAATCCATGTTTACCGGTTATAAAAACACTGATGGAGAAAGCATCAAACTGAGTTCATTTCAAAAAATACTTGCAACTGTCGGAATCGTGTCTGCTTTAGCGATATTTCCTTATTCAGAGCTTAACCAAAAGATTGAAATTAAAAATGAAAACAAGGAACAGCCAGGAAAGGAAAGTGAGGATGCAGACGAAGATTAGCAAGGAATTCATTAAAGGTTAAGTGTGCCGGACAAAACTTTTGTCGCGACAAAAATCATTTATTCAATCCTAATGACCTAATTTTACCAAATTCTCAAATTCTGGTACGAATGAAAACGCAGGAAGCACTTAACAAATCCTCAAGAAGAATCTGGCAGAAATGGTCGATTGCTTTCAAAATCATGCCGATAGTTTTATTGGTTGCAGTGTTGAAATTTGTTTCCCATTACCTGGGATTTGAGATCATGGAGTTAAATGCACTTTTCACGAGTTTAGTGGCCGGCACAATATTCCTGATCGGGTTTCTGATAAGCGGTGTGCTTTCCGATTATAAGGAAAGTGAAAAAATTCCCAGCGAACTTTCGTCTTCCATCAGAACTTTAATTGATGATGCTTACACCATTTACAAAACGAAAAACTCCGAAAAAGCTCTTCAGTTTATCGAATTCCAAAAGTCATTCATCATTTCCCTGAAAGATTGGTTCTATAAAAAGGAACGGACTCTATCTATTTTAAAGAAGATCAGCCTTATGAATGATTTTTTCATAGAATTCGATAAAGAAGGCGTGCAGGCAAACTATATCATAAAACTCAAGAATGAACAGAACAGCCTTAGAAGAATGATTATGCGGATTGATACGATCAGAGATACCGATTTTGTAGGTTCGGCATATGCCATACTTGAAGCCATGGGATTTTTAGTTGCCGCCGGATTGATCGTTATCAGAATAGAACCTTTTTATGCATCTCTGTTTTTGACATCGCTTATTACATTCCTTATTTCCTACATGTTTTTGTTGATCAAGGACCTTGACAATCCATTTGATTATAATATAAATGGTGAAAGCGGAACTGAAATTTCGTTAAAACCTATTCACGACCTTGAAAGTGCATTGAAAGATTTTATGTAAAACCAGAACCTGCTGTCAGAATAAAGGCACGTAATAATGTTTCCCTTTTGCTCAAAAATTATCCATACTTATTAGTTGATAACCCGATGAATTTGACGAATATCCAGACTGAAATCGATGCAAGTTTTCTTTACAAATTGCTGTCCGAAAATGAAGAAGACGCTAATGTAGCAGATGTCTTTTCTCAGATGAGTGAAATAGAAATGAGCCATGCTGTGGCTTTTATGAAGAAAAGCAATATTGATCTCTCGCTGATGCCTAAACCTTCGGCAAGAGCCCGGATATTAAAGTCCATAGGGCAGGTATTGGGATACAATTACCTTTTGGGCGTTCTTCTGGATACCGAAAAAAGCATTTCATCTTCCATCGTAAGCGCAAGGAAGAAAAGCAATTCTGTTCCTTCACTATCGGATACAGCTCATGTTTCTATCCTGACCAATATACTGAATAACCATCCAAAAGTTTCAGGGAATAGCCTTGCTCGGTTCGAAAAACGACATCGTTCGGTTGGAGGAAATGCATTGCGGGCTGCTGTATTAGGTGGAAATGATGGCTTAGTGTCGAATTTCAGCCTCGTAATGGGAATTGCCGGAGCTACGAGTGGACAACAAGGAGTATTATTGGCGGGCATGGCCGGGCTTCTGGCAGGTGCATTGTCAATGGCTTTAGGCGAATGGATTTCGGTGAAAAGCTCGCAGGAATTATCCGAAAACCAGATGCAACTGGAGATGGACGAACTGCTTACTAATCCCGAAGGCGAAGAGAAAGAGCTGGTATTGATTTATCAATCCAAAGGAATACCTGAAGAACAGGCTAGAAAAATGGCTGCTTCTGTAATACTGGATACCGATGAGGCTCATAAAATCCTGGTTAGGGAAGAGTTGGGCATAAATCCGGATGATTTGAAAGGTTCTGCCATAGAAGCTGCAGTAACATCATTTCTCTTATTTGCTGTCGGTGCCATAATACCAGTTATTCCGTTTTTCTTTACCGAAGGTGTGAAAGCAATCTTAATCAGCACAGTTTTAAGTGGACTGGGACTTTTCCTGATTGGCGCTGCTATAACCTTATTTACAGGAAAAAGCGTCTGGTATTCGGGTTTCAGGCAAGTTATTTTTGGATTGGCTGCAGCTGCTATTACCTTTGGCATTGGCCGATTAATCGGAGTTTCTGTTACGGGATAACTTTCAAGTTCTAAAAAAAACAGTTAATAGAGTTACTCCGATTAAAGCTTTGGTAATACAGTCTGCGTCAGACAGAAGAATTTTTGCTTGCTTTTTAGATCGGGATTGACATTGTTGCTAACTTTTTAAAAAATCCGTATTCTTCCTTGATCTTAAATTTAACTGATATCAGGTCTTTCAGAGTTGTTCGAAGTTTGAATAATTAATGATTTTCTCAATTGCTTCAGCGTTTAATATCAAAAAGCACAATTCACAAATACGAAAGTAAAAACAAGTTTAACTTTTAGTGAAATGGCAGAAAATCAAAGCACCCGGTAAGGTAGACCATACAGGTGCTTTGATAATTAAATACCAAGTACTCAGCCCCAATAACTATTCCTAGTTTTTAGGACCATTAGGGCATACAGCTTTTTCAACAAATACTTCATAGGTTATCGGATCAAAGTTTCCGGAAAGGATATAATGGCTGCCTTGGTTTCCCACCAGGTTAGCATGAAAGGAAAAATTACCCTTAGAATAGAAGATCTTATCGGATTCCTGAATTTCGAAAACTTCTCCTGTGCTTTTCAACGTAAGCGATCCGCTAGCCTTATAAATAGACCATTCAATTTCGCCATTTTTATAATGATCGATAACATGCCAGTCAACAGGCCAGCCAGATATATAACCGACCTGGACGTCATCACATACCAAAGGTATACCATAGCCACCACTATAGTACCACGATACACACCCCGAAAAAATCAGGAATGCCATAAGACTTAAGCAGATTACAGTTTTCATGATTAATTGCAATTACAAAAATGAATATCCTACTCTGTTAAAGGATTTTCGGATTCCTCCTTATGCAAGGGAACAATTTGGTTTAATACCAAAATTTTAATTTCATTTCATAAGCCTTTAAAATTATTTGAGAGTTTAAGAATTGCAAAATTGGTGGCGTTATGAACTATAAATTCAAAGTCTGTGTTATTTAAAGGCAAAAACCTTATTTTGAATTGTTCCTTTCACTGAAACACCATTCACTTTCATGTCTGTCCAAAAAATGGTAAATCCACCTGCCTCTTTTCCACAACCATGATCCTCTTTTTCACAATCTACTTTAACTAAGAAACAAAACATCGGATTCATTCCTTTAACCAAATCTGTTGTACAGGTTATAACCGTTTCATCTTCTTCTCTATCTTCACCTTCTCTATCTCTGTTTTCTTTTTCATGTTTTTTATATTTATCAAGTCTATTATCTTCATTTTTAACCATATATATCCTTTGTTGATTTAAATTATTCATATGGGGAAGAAAATATTTAATATGGCGGAATGTAAATTCAACCACAGCACCCTTGACGGCTTCCGGACTTATGTACCCAAAATGAGCCATTACATCATAATTAGCAGGGTTATATTCTTTCTGTCCATGCACAAAGTAAGGACGAAAGTCATAATCCGGAAATTGAGTAAAACTATAATTTGGCAAAGGGCCTAAAGCTGGCGGACCCCATAAGGCCGTTTTTAAAACACCAACATTATCATCCCATACTGCGGGACTCCCCCATGGAGCGATCGGAGTTGCGGTAAGGGTTGATTTCAATTGGCCTTCATCCTGCGTTGTAATTGGATCATTGGCAACTTTCGAACATCCCTGCAAAACCAGGAATGCCATAAAACTGAGGCAGATTAAAGTTTTCATGACTAATTAATTTAAGATGATTGATTTTCCTACTCTGTTCAAGGATTTTCGGATTCTTCCTCTATTTTTTTCTCGGAATAATACCTGACGCAGTAAATGCAAATAGAAAGATTAAGTGATACGGGATACAATAAGTCAGAAAGTATATGCCTTCAGAATCAACTTTGAAAATACAGCTGCACTTTTACATAATATTTAGCTATACAGAATCTAAAGAAATCTTAAGTTTTTTGTGTATGTAAAGTTCGCCTATAGCTCTGGGTAGTACATATCAATTTTAGGAACAAAAACTTTCAATTTTCGCATAATCATTTTAGTTTTTGTGCAAAACTTTCAATTTTGAGCTATGGATGATTAATAAGCCCATGAGTCAATTTGCGAAATGTGCTATAATAAAAAAAGCGAAAGTTGGGGCAACTTTCGCTTTTTTAGGAATGTAAAAGCAACTATTATTCTATTGAAAGTACACCTTCTGTACGCAACAATTTTTCAACTTTATCGTGTTCTTCCAGGTACCTTGCTTCAGCATTTTTTAAAAATTCTTTGTATTCAGGCTCCTTGCAGATGCAGTCGATCATAGGACTAATTTTAAAGGTGGTAATTTGAGCACAGGTATATAAAGAGGGAGTGCAATTGTTAACTAAACGAAGGTGTTCCAATGCTTCTGCCTTTTTCCCAATAGCAGCATAAGCAAAGGTTAAACCTAAATTCGGAGGAGCTTTTTTCGTTGTTTTGTTCTGATCCATCATTTGTAATATTTCCTTTATAAACCCTTCGAGATGAAAACCAGCTTCCTTTTTCCTGCCATTTTGAAGGTATACATATCCGAAATAATGATAAGGTTGAATTTTACGCCCTTGCTGCTTCATCGATGCAGTGTATTTTTCCAGTATCCGGTAGGCTTCCCTGTATTTTCTTAAATTCACATACGTATTCCCTAGAAAATACGAATTGTGTAAGCCTAATAATTTACCTAAGTTTAGTGAATCCGTATTATATATTTTTTTTGCATATTTAACTACTTCATTATAATTACCGCGGTTATAATCTACCTGCAGCAATGTCCAGTAATAATAGGTTGAATCGCCGGTGAGTATGATCATTTTTTCTGCATATTTCTTTCCTTCTTCATAAAGGCCTACATTATTGAAGCTATCCCATAGACTAATTAAATTATAGCGTTTCTCAATGGAATTATTTTCAAGTTTAAGTACCTTTAATTTATTCTTAATAGCTTTATATGAATCACCCTGATTATAATACATATCAGCTAAAAAATCGAAGGCGAGAGAGCAATTCGGATTATATTGTATCGCCAGGTTAAAAGCTTGCTCTGCTTTTGCATTCTTGTGTGACGCATAAAACACATAACCTCTGAGACAGTGCGCATTTGAATTTTTATCATCAAAATGCAACGCCTTATTTGCATATAAAAATGCAGAATCCCATTCATCGTAGTAACAGCAGATCCATCCGAGTTGCACATAAGGTTCAGCATAAATGGAATCCAGCTGAATTGCCTTTTTGAAGTATTCTTTTGCATGTTTGTCATTTTCGATATTGTTTTCCAAGTCTGCAATATTGTGTAATTCAAAACCACGGGAATACATTTCCCAGGCAGCTACGCTGCTTGTAGGAGGTTTTTCGATTAATTCCTTCTCTTGCGGTGTAATAACCGACCTGATTTCGGAAGCAACTTTAATAGCCACCTCGCTCTGCAGGTTAAAGATGTCATCCAACTTCATGTTGTACCGGTTGGATAAAAGGTGTTTGTCGGATTTGGCTTCAATAAGCTGAAGGCAAAGACTAACCTGTTCGCCGATTTTCTGCCCGCTACCTTCAATGATGTAATTAACCCCGAGTTCTTTAGCTATCTCAGGAATGGTTTTGGTCCTATTGTACCGGTATTGTTCAACCGATGTACGGGGACGGACTTCTAAATCATTGATTTTCGATAGGTTATCCAATATGGCTTCCATAACCCCGTTGATAAAGTACTCATTTGAAGAGTCTTTACTATCGTTAATAAATGGTAAAACCGCAATTGACTTCTTTTGATTTTTTACCCAGTTTTCTGCTATAAAATTGGATTTCCCGACAAACCGGATATTAAGAAGATAAATTATTACAACTATTAACAAAATTAGAAAAGTGACAAGTACAAATATCAACTTGCCTTGCTTTTCCCATTTGGGAGAATTTGTTTCATTGTACGAAGTATTCTGCTGGGCGATAACTGGTTCCGGAGATAAAACCTCCATGGTTATAACGTCAGGGCTGAATTTGCTTCTTTTTTTAGCCTCTCCTGGAGGGTATCCATAGAATTCGGAAAAACATGTGCTAAAATACGCTGGACTGCTAAATCCGACCTTGAAGGCAACTTCTGAAGCAGTAAGAGATTCCTGAAGCAATATTTCCATTGCCTGTTGAAGCCGAACTTCACGGATATATTGGTTAATTGTTTTATGGCAAACGAAATGCAGTTTCCGGTTTAAGCTAAATCTGCTCATACCGATTTCACGGGCAAGTTCCTTAACCCCGAATTGCTCATTTTCCAGGTTTCCCTGAATAATCGCATCCAGTTTCCTCATAAATGCAACATCCAAAGCAGACAGATCGTTCATGGCATAAATTACTAGAATCGATATTCTGGTTTTCAACTATAACTTATAAAAATAATGTAGACTTATAAAAGTACAATTATGAATTGTAAATATACAAATAAATAGATGTATTGATACCGTAATAATAATTTTTATATTGATAATCAACAAATTGAGCAGGACTACCAAGTTGAAATACCTGATATATAGCTTGTATGTTATTTGAAAACAAAAAACTTTTATGTAACATTGAGATTCAAAAATCGCAAGATGCAAAAAGGATAAAATATAACAATCTTTCAGTATTTCGTGTGTGATCAGATTATTTTTTCATAATACCCAAATGGCAGAATTTCCTCATTAAATTTTACATATTATGCTGGAGCCTTCTAAGGGCAAGCATTCAGCTTATTAAATTATGTTAAAATATTGTTAAAAAACCACCTGGAATTTCAAAACAATTACTTTCGCACTCCCATAAAAAAATAAAATTTGTTAAAAAGTAATTCAGCTTTAAACCTATTTGCATTTCATCTGTCAAATTCCCATCTAAATTTTATTATGAAGGCTTACAATCGTACAATCCTGATCTTTATTCTTACTTATTTCATCTCCGGAATTTTAGCTAATGCCCAACCGTCCGGAGGCAAAGCCAGCGCAGGAGGAAACAGTCCAAAAGAAGGTTTCGGAGTAATTACTGGTGCATTGCACGATGCATCTACAAATGAACATGTTGAATATGGCAGTGTAGTATTGTTTCGTAATTCCGACAGTACCATGGTTACAGGATCGCTAACCGATGCCAAGGGAAAATTCCTTATCGAAAAAATCAAACCTGGAAAATATTACGTTCGCATACAGTTTATAGGTTATGACAATAAAATTATTCCGAACGTAAATATTTCGAATCAAAATGCAGATATTAAGCTGGGCGATATCTCTATTCAACCTAGCTCATCTTCCCTTTCAGGAGTTGTGATCACTTCGCAGAAAGCCCTGATCACCAACAACCTGGACAAAAAGGTTATTACGGTTGATAAAAATATGGCTATTGGCGGAGGTACTGCCACCGATGTGATGGAAAATGTACCGTCTGTTTCTGTGGATGCAGACGGCAATGTAAGTTTACGGGGAAATCCCAATATCACTTTGTTGATTGATGGAAAACCATCCAGCCAGACCGGGATTTCGACCAGCGATGTCTTGAACCAGATACCAGCCAACGCCATAGAAAGTGTTGAAGTAATTACGAATCCTTCGGTTCGTTACGATCCCGACGGAACTACAGGAATCATAAATATAGTGCTGAAAAAGAAAGCATTACAGGGTTTTAACGGAATTGTTTCAGGGAATGCAGGAACCGGGGATAAATACAACGGTACTTTTAATCTGAATTACCGTAAGGATAAATTCAATGTTTTCGTTGGTGCTGACGGCAGGTTAAACCATATGAAAACCTCCATGGAAAGTACACGCACAACAACATTAAGCGACGCAGCTACAGAAGTCCTGAAACAGTCACAATCGGGCTCCATGGACCGCAATATGTACAGCCTGAGCGGTGGAATTGATTATTTTCTCGACACCCGCAATAACATAACGTTTAGCGTGATTAACCGCAATATGTCCTTTAACTCGACCGGTAACACATTAAACAGTACTTATAACGGTTCCGACTCCCTGCTAAGGTATTTTGAAAGGCAGAATGACGCCATACGCAGTGTAAATTCATTTGATTATACACTCTCCTATAAACACCTTTTCCCACAGAAAGGCAGGGAATATACCAATGATATTATATACAGTTCCAACCAGATGGAAGCCGGAACTGATATAAGTCAACAGGACTATTTCTACCAGGGTTCTGAACCGGTCGGTGATCCCTTCCTGCAGAGAAACACAGCATTTAACACTAACAAAGCATTAACCATCCAGGGAAATTATGTTTATCCTATGAATGAAAACGGCCGCATCGAAGCCGGTTACAAGGCTGCGCTGCGCGACATGTCAATGGATTACATTTACAGCTATCACAATGATTCAACTGGCTGGGTGGATCAGGAAGAGTTGAAGAATAAATACGATTATACTGATCAGTTGTATGCCGTTTACGGGATTTATGGTAATTCAATCGGTAAATTAAAATACCAGGCCGGCCTGCGTTTTGAACAGGTATTTACTAAATCAAAAGTTTTCATAGACAGTACCGACTATAATAGTCACTATTCACAATTTTACCCCTCGTTGCATACTCAATACGATTTGGGCAAAGAAAGGGAATTACAATTCAGTTACAGCCGCCGGGTACAAAGGCCGTCTCCAAGGGAATTAAATCCCTATGTCGATTATTCTGATTCATTGAATATCGAAACCGGTAATCCGGCATTAAAACCTGAGTTTGCAACTTCTCTTGAATTGGGAGTACAGAAATACTGGAAAACCAGTTCTCTTACCACAAGCATATTCTACAACCGAACAAAAGATGTTGTGGAAGATATCACCCAAATGCAAGCTGACGGAGTATCTCTGACTATGCCGATGAATATCAATACCTCCACCAAGTACGGCATGGAACTTATCGGAACAATCAGCCCGCAAAAGTGGGTGAAGATAAATGCAAATGTTTCCTTTTTTCAGGATATTATGAGCGCGTTGCCTGAGTATAACATTGAAGGCTCTAAACTTTTTTCCTGGAATTCACGCCTCAATCTGTCTTTTTTCCCCTGGAAAAATGGTTCGATCCAGTTAATCGGCAATTATAACGCACCAACGCGAAATATCCAGGAATATCACAAGGAACAGTACTATGCGGATGCCTCTTTCAGGCAGGATTTTTTAAAGAACAAACTCTCTTTAAGCATGCGGTTAACGGATGTATTTAATACCCGGACTTTTTATGAAACAACCAGCGGAAACGGTTTTACAACCGAAAGCCAGCGCTATCGTGAATCAAGGGTATTTTATTTGGGTTTGCAATTGCAGATCAACAACTACAGTAAAAAAGTATCGAAAGATACCGGCAACGGAGAGAATGGCGAACAGGACGGTTTTCAGTAACATGCATCTGTAAATTGCGGAACCGGTAAAAGGTTTCTGTCATTAAAAACATAGTATATATTTGTCAATCTTAAGAATCATCAGCATCTCCTGATGATTCTTTTTTTTATTCCGGTTTAATAAGAATCTTTATAAATTACATATCTTGATAACAACTATTTAAATTGTCACTAACTTTGTTTTTATCCAAAAAAACTTTTTATTATGAAAAAACTTTTTATTCCGATCATTCTTGCAATGATCGTTTTCAGCTTTGCATGTAAAAATAAGCAAAGCAAAGAACTAACCACAGGTATTCAGGCTGATTCAGTTTTGCTTCTGGCGAAAAA
>Ga0268283_1001339_pt1 | contig 12202 bp, 8 predicted proteins | sample saktaG_13_FD_190140 | JGI IMG/M metagenome (GOLD analysis project Ga0268283, IMG submission 190140) | Saline water microbial communities from Sakinaw Lake, British Columbia, Canada - sak_2013_06_06_36m | ecosystem: Environmental > Aquatic > Non-marine Saline and Alkaline > Saline ... | reverse complement strand
GTAAAAGTGTCACAAATGACCTTCGCAGCGGAGGGGTTACGACAAACAATACCCAAGAAAAAAACTATTTGAAAATGTCACAAATGACCTTCGCAGCGGAGGGGTTACGACTTTCCATAAAATGGATGGTGATAATCTTCCATCTGTCACAAATGACCTTCGCAGCGGAGGGGTTACGACTTTTCCCTTCATCCTCGTCAACCCTTTGAATGTTGGTCACAAATGACCTTCGCAGCGGAGGGGTTACGACAATGTATTCGCCCGTGTATTTGTCAACATATTGTCACAAATGACCTTCGCAGCGGAGGGGTTACGACAGTTGGTCCCGTTTTTCCAGTTTTCCGTACGCTTGTCACAAATGACCTTCGCAGCGGAGGGGTTACGACTATTTTGCATTTTCATTGTAGCCGCACAACTTGAAAGTCACAAATGACCTTCGCGGCGGAGGGGTTACGACTTTATCTGGCTATACTCATCATCGTCATCACGGGTTAAGTGTCACAAATGACCTTCGCAGTGGAGGGGTTACAACAAAACGCCCATTCCCGACACGATTGCCTCAACTGTCACAAATGACCTTCACAGCGGAGGGGTTACGACGATTAGGGAACCACTTGGCGAGCACGCAGAATGTGTCACAAATGACCTTCGCAGCGGAGGGTGTGTTGCAATATGCCAAATGAACATCTGACACTGACGCAACGGTATTGAGAAAATGGCATGCTCAATGGTTTGAAAAAATTGGATTTAAATAAAGGAGCTGCATTGGGTATTTGAAAAAATTCTGGGGATGCAACAGGGTTTGTGGCGAAGAGGTTGCTGCTGGTAAGCGACATCTCCGGAATGGGGTTTCTACCCAGGTATCCAGACTTGGTTTTGTGTCATGCCCTTCATCGGATAACGTTTGTTCTCTTGGCGTTTTTTGCCGATTGCAACAATTCCTTCATGTCTTTTTGGCTGATAAAAGTACGAGGTCCGAAGACGTATACACCGTTTTTAGAATTGCCAGGCTGACCGTCATATTGCAATGAACAAAACATGGTGAACGCAAAACGGCCAAACAGTTTAGACATCGTAAGAATCTCGCGGGTGTTCGCATCCAACAGTTCATCATCGAATGGCACTTTGCAGGAAATGACATAATAATCCGAATCAAATCGCGCCACATCCAGATCCGTCATAAATCTACGTGAACGGCATAAGATTTAAGACCTGCCCGAATTTTTTCTGCTGTAGGCATGGTGTGCGGAGTTGCCAGGAGCCACTTCAGAAAATATACCAGAATTTTTCCGCTTCATTAAGTTGAATGGCCTGATTCTGACATCCGGTACACTGGCGAAAAATGGCGACTTTTCCATCATGATTGGTAATTGCCTGAATATCAGATAAAAAGCGATGGAAGACATGGCGCTCCACTTTTACGATAAAAACAGATTTCTGCAGACGAAAGCCCACACCCTGAAGAAATTTTGCAAGGCGCTGACGAATGCGGTCATCTTCGATATCATATGCAACAATGCAGGTCATATCAGTCAATTTTCAAAGGCGTGTATGGAATGCCCAATTTGAAGGATCGTTTCAGCTTATCCGCCATCTCATCCAGATAGGTGTTGGTGCTGATTTTTTCACCACCCTGAAAGGAAAACCGGCTGGACAGGGTAACTTCAAACCGCTGGATGAATTTACGAAAACCCTCACCCTCCAGGCGGCAGACGCTGACGGTTTTTCTTTCAGAAATATTGAAATGCTCAGGCTGGATCTCCCGGCGGTGGATCAGGGCAAGCACCACCCTTTCGGCAATATGGCGCAGATCTTCCATCATGTCCGAAGCCAGCGCGTTGTGGCTGCCCCGACCCTGATGAACCAGGCCGATTCGGGGATTGAACCCCTTTTGTTTAAGGACCGATGCAATCCGGTTGTAGAGCAAGGTATAACCAAAAGAAAGCATGGCATTTACCGGACCATCCGGAGGGTGAAAGGATCGCCCTTTAAATTCAAAAGGGGCTACCAACCTGGCAATTTCGCCAAAATACATTCGCGCTGCAGCACCCTCATAGCCCATCAGTTGTTCCATATTTTCCGCGGCGAGGGCTTTGACTTCAAGTTTTTTCAGTTCCTGGAAGTCAACCCCGTTTCGACGCAGCAGAATGCGGCTGTTATGAATCTTTGCTGCAAGAATTTCCCGGCCGAATCCCAGACAATACATTGGATTCGCAGCAAACTGTCGTTGCAGAGAAGCCATCTCCGGCGCTTCGAAAGTATCCGGTTGGGAATGACCGATGATTCGGCCCATGATGTCAATAAAAGTGATCGGAACTTCTTCCTTGATAGCCCGGTAGATCACCCCGCCGCTAAATGGGGAACGCCCCACAACCACAATCCGGCTTATCCGTTTCCAGGGAATGTTCTCTGATTTTCCTTCCGTGTCCTTGATTACCAGATAAGGGCCGCTGGCATAAGCGCCTCGGCAAATCGTTGAAAGATAAACCGGTTTGCCGTCATGCCATTCTTCCTGAAAAACCGGCAGCCAATCTGGATGCCGGGCTGCGGCGCCTTTTTCAGTTTCTGAAATATCGGTGGCGGTAACCAGAAAACCCAAAAACTGAATGGGTTTTCCGAATTCGATGCGCTGCGTCTTTTCAGGTTTAAGCTCAAGCCCCAGTCGCTTCAGGGAAGCCGCCATGAGATCCATACAGGTTTCTGCAACCATCGGTTCCCGAAACAGCACCACAAAATCATCGGAGTAGCGAATCAGCCGAAACCCTTCAGCCGCCATATCCCGATCAAAACGGTCCAGATACAGATTGCTGAGCACGGGAGAAAGAGGGCTTCCCTGGGGCAACCCCTTCAGCGGCAGATCTTTAAGCTGTAAAAACCACTGGCAGATGATGCGCTGTAGCGGATCAAGGGCAAACAACCCTTCCAGAAGATCAGCCAACTGCAGGGTGTTTACAGAATCGAAAAAAGTCGATATGTCTGCCTTGAAACCCTGCTGATAGCCCTCGGCAAGGGCGGTGCTGAGGGCTCTGGCCGCCCCTTCACGATTCAATCCTTTGCGGTATGCATAAGAAGATGCGGAAAGAAGGGCTTCCACGGGCAGGGCCAGCAAATCCGCCGCAGCACGCTGAAACAGGCGATCCATGACATTCTGAACATGAATTTCACGACTGCCTCCTTCGGCTTTGGACAGATGATATGATTTGAGTGGCCCTTGCCGATATGCTCCCTTTCGGATGGTGCGGGCCAGTGTTTCAAGCGCCACATTCCCGGCTTTTCTAAGATCACCGGTGGTCAGGCCATCCGGACCCGGGGAAGAATCCTTCAGGCTGTCCAGTGACTTGCGGAGCGCAGAAAGGGAAAGCATCCGCTCCAGAAGGGTCAGTCCCCGTGACAGCGGTTGAATTCCACGGACGGCATCAAGTTCGGGAATGTGATAATATCCCAAACCGAAGGCGGCGTTTTTACCCGCGCCCACGTACTGGCCCGCAATCAGGCGAAAGGCGGTTTCCGCATCCGGCGACCCTGTCAGACGGAGTGTACCCATCACGCCCCCTAATGTCTTGGCCGGCCGTTTGCCATAAGGCAGATCCACCCACATCAGCGCGCCGCGCTCAACGCGGAGCGCATCCGGATTCTTTGGGGTTTCTGTCGCGACAGTATTCAACACGCTGTTTTTGGATGTAGTTGAATCTTCACATCGAATACCGGAAATAAAGTGAACCATCGGATGGCATGCGGGATCTAAAAAGAAGGCTTCATCACCGTAGCGATGGCCGGGCTGTTTTACGCCTGCGGGGCGGGTGAGTCGCAGCGGCGTATGAAAAACCAGCGAAAATGTATTCAGAGACTGAAGGGTTTCAATCTCGGTTGTAAGGCTCTGGCGGCACAGAGGTTGCCAGACCGCGTTGATTTCTGAAACTGTAGGCAGATCCTGTTTCCCGGAAAACATAACTTTGTTTCCGCTCACGCGACAGCAGCAACTTTCCAGGCGCAGACTCCGTCCCGGTCGAAAATGGCCTGTAGCACCGGCGCTGTCATTAAAAACGGTCAGTGCCTGATAGACTGCCTGGGCATAATTCCGGTTGACAACAAGCCCTAAATGAATAAGGTCTTCAGCCGCATAGCGGACAACACCGGTTTCAACAGGAATCACGGCAATACCGGCATCCGTCATTCCTGTGCGGGCCGGCAGAAAAGGCTTTATTAGCGCCCGGTACAGGGCATTCCACTGTGCACCGTGATAATGGGGCAGGTTGTCAATCTCCGACAGGCAGCGAAAGTGAAGCTCCAAAAGGATGATTGACGGAAGCTTCGGGAATGGCATCAGCCGTTTAAGCCGGTATTTATGGCCGTCGTCCAATAATTTCTAAGAGTTTCGGGAAATTGTAATTTTTTGTTCTCATGTCCTTCTACCGAATTTATTTTCATATCGAGATCCTGAATGCTTTTAAAAACTTGCAGGGCTTTCGTGATGCTTTTAAGTACATGCTGAATTGTATTGTCATCTTTCAGTTTATTCCCCAGTTCGGACATGGCCAGATCGATTGATTTTTCATTACCGGGGATGGATTCCCATCGTTCGGATTCCGGCGTTCGAATCCAGATCCGTTTGATAATGGACGTGATGCTGCCCAAACCCCATGATTTCCCAAGGCCGATCTTGAAACCGTGCCCTGCAATACGGTTTTCTAGAAGCATGAGGAGGGCAGCGGCCTCATCCGGCGAGCAGTTTTCGGCGCCGACAGTTCCCTTGAAAGTTGTACCGCTCTCACAGACCACAGCATAATTTCTAAGCTTATGAGAATAAATGAATCTTTTTTCTGGATTCCGTTCTATTTTCTGGTTGATGCTTGCGATTACTTGTTCCCACTCCTGTAAATTAGCCACACCAAAACTGCCGTGCAGGTATTTCTTGGAACCCTTTAGAAAACCGGTTTTTGGATTGAAATAACCATTTACATCGCGTTTGTTGGGCTTGGGCGGTCCGGCAATCGGCATCAGAAACTGACGGGCGACAGTTCTGCCGCCGGATTTCCATTGCAGCAGATCGGCATTTGTAAAGTTGTCTCGAAAATCCTCATAGGGAATACGCTGATTCGGAAGTTTTTCTTCTATATCCAAAGTATCTGCCGTCACCAGGGTCGAGGCTTTAAATCGCCCCCGGTAACCTCCCGAATCCACTTCACGATTATCTGATTCAGTGGTAATGCCGTACATCTGACAACGGGGGCAAAGATAGTCCAGGACAGTGCATGCTTCCTGGCCCGGTGGAATGGTATCGGAATGACAGAACAAGGCTTTAAAAAGAAAATTCTGGCCGATGTGGGTTACCTGTCCATTGAATTCTTCATAATAAACCCAGGAACCAGGATGCAGTTTTTTCAAATCCTCATGCCATTGAACGGCAGGGTTGTTATTATACTGTCCCATGTAAACCACAGCTTTTTGCAGGTTTAGATTTTTAAAATTCTGTAAAGAAATAATCCCTGATACCGTTCTTTTTTGCAGTTGAAAAAATCGATAAGCATGGCGGCGATGTGGTGGTGCGCTTAAATTCATACCATATTGAAAAGGTTCCAAATAATATACTGAAAATTCCCCTTTTTCTCCGGTGGGTTTTAATGAGGGAGTGGATAAAATCGCTGGCCGGTGTCGGCGGTCATCTTTGATAGTAACGAAAACTTGATCCCCAGGATTGATGCCCGCTGGTAATGGCTCATCCAGATAAAATTCTTTTGCGCACTGGATGGTAAATTCATATCCTTTACCATTGATCTTTTTTCTGTCAGTAACAATTCCAGGTTTGGACTGTCCTTCCATGCCCACTCGGTAACGTTTATAAGCGCCATTATAGGGATATTGCCCCTGATCAACAGGTGCATGGCTTACCACCTCGGAATTTACCCGGTAGCATCCGCCCAGAAGATTTGCAAATCCATTGGCAATGGCCGACTTGACCGTAAAAGGGCTGAGCGCCAGTTTGCCATCAACCGTGAGCCATCGCTTGTCATAGCCGGCATAGTATCCCGAGTTGTTCTCGGGTGCAGACGTCTGTCCTGAATTCGAGCATGGGTTGGCGGCAATTGGACTGAGCGCCGTCCATTCTACCTCAAAGGCGATGTCGCAGCGATCTTTCAACAATTTGTCGTGAAATGGCGGCAAACCGCGCTGTTCGGGTGTTTTTCTGGATGCAAAAGTGTAGGGGAATCGGGTTATTGGCATTGCGTTATCCTCCACAGGTGATAAAAACATGCAGGCGGTGGTCCGGGCAGATTACTTCATAAGATTCCAGTTTTCCCTTAAGGATGCCTCTTGATGAATGTGTTGCTGCCTTGCGATAATAGCAATCCAGATCGCATTGAGTTTTAGTCTCTGGATCTTTGGTCAGTAGTGTCCATTGTTGAAAAAAGAAACCCCCACCCTGGCGTTCGATGGAAACTTCACTGAAAGAATTCTCATCAGGTTTTCCCCATAGGTTCACTTCCATCAACGGACCTTCGTATTCGCTAAAACCATTGCATTGGCCGGACAAAACAGAGCAAAGTGAATTCATATCTTTTGCTTTATCATACCGCGTTTCTTTGTTTGAAAAGGCAAGATATCCTTGTTCGCAATTCATGCTATCAAGACTGTACGTCGGAGCGAATCCGGATGCAAACCGCAGATATCCCTTTTCAAAATCGCTATCGGGCATTATGCGCCTCCATAAATGGTTTCTTCCATATCTTTCAGTTGCAACTGGCCGGTACAGGTTGATGTGGCCCCAATGCGGTGCCACCCATCCGGCCCATTCTCCGGTTTCATTTCATTCAGAAGGGATTTCAGATAGATTTCCAGCTCACCCGCTTGACTGTCTGGTCGGGCCTGATCCAAAAGCACTTCCATATCAAAGCTCCCATTAGTGAGATATTCGCCTGAAAAAAGTTTCTGGGGGATATTTTGATGGGAGTGCTCACAGATCGCCAGGCGATGGACAACTTCTATTGCTGGGCCTTTAACAGAGGCGTCCAGAACGGCAAGAATGCCGCTGCAATCTGTGGAACCAAACCAGAGACAACGTCTGCAGTCACAAGGTGCAGAACGGTTTGGGCGGTTGCAGGGTGATTTGCTGTCGCTGATATCGCATGCCGGAAGGCCCATGGTTCTCAGCCTGCGCTCGATCTGCGTGGAAAAAAGGGCCTGTCGCACGGCTTTGCCCGGAATCGTTACGATGGATTCTATTTTACTTTCTTTTGCATTGTATGCCAGGCTCCTGAATACAAAACTGTCTGGGGCTTTTTCGTCCAGTATATCCGCATCCAGTTGCGGGTGCCGTGTATGTACGGCCAACATTTGCCCCGGAGAGACAGTAAAGTGCAGTATAATCTTTTTCCAGGGCAAACAAATGCCGGTTATGTTTTGGGGCAGGGTGATGCGTTGAATCTGCGATTCTTTCCCGGAAGCCTGGAAATCGAACAATCTGGTGCGGTCTTCTGATTTGGTGAGGTCCAACAGCCAGGATTGCCCCTTTTCGAACGAGAGCCGTCCAAATCCATAGGACCAGCCGGCGCCGATATTTTCAATACCTTGATCTATCACCCAAAGTGCCTGTGTGAACCGGTTCCGGATATCAGGTTCATCTTTAACCGGATCAAATGTATGTTTAGGTTCGCACTCAGGAAACCAGATAAATTTGAGAGATATCGGCAAACCGGCAGGCGCATTTTCCTCTGAATACAAAAGCCCTTTGGCGGTTGAGCCCCAGCGTCGGCTGATCACAATTCCCGGCCGGCGATCGCATTGCGGAAGCAGTTCCAGGGAAGACTCGCACCATAGCGCAGATACTCCCTTGGTTGCATCGTATTTTCCAATCTGTTCCGCTATCGCTTTGCCGTCATTCAACCGTTGTAAGGCGCGGCGGATCAGACTGCTCCATACATATCCGTTGATGTGCAACCTTCCGTCCGGGGTTTTTTCAATAGTATTGTCCGAGATTTCATCCCCATCGCCGGTCATCAGCATCAGTGGTGTGCGAAGCCGAAATTCAATTGAAAAGACCAGGGCATGTCTGCAATTTGTCAGATTCATGCATTACCCCCTTTCATCTTCTCTTTCCGCTCCATTAATTCAGCAGCATAGACAGTCTGTTTATCACGCCAGTCGTGCCGGACATGGTTTAGAATGATTTCATCAATATACCCATGCAGTTTATCTTTCTTCCCGCTTTTGGATATCTTCAATATTTCCTCCAGAACGTCCCGGGGAATGAGATGTGCGGCAATAAAATTCTGCTTCCAGCGATCATATTTATCCAGAAGCCCATCGGCCCTGGTTTCTGCCTGTTTACACGTCATTTCCTGGAATGCACGCAGGTTGCCGATCTGCGAACGGGTCATGTTCTTGACATCATCCGGTATACTTATTGAAGACGAACCTGGCGCCATTACAGTTCCCTGTGCGGCTCGAATATTGGTATCAACCTCGGGTATATTTTGGCTGGCGCCGTGCCATATCTGAGCATGATTTTCACAATCGCCGGTCATAATACTGCCCGGCCAGAGAACGATCCGGTTTCTGCGAGGTCGTTTGTTCTCCAGCGCCGTGTTGTAGTTTTTGATGACACCCAGCCGGTATTGACTGGCCCAGTTCAAATGATCCATGTTCAGAGCAAGGGGTTCTGTCAAAATCCATGCCGGGCTATTTTTAATTGTCTCTGAGGATGCAACGGGTGAATTTATTGGCAGAAAAAATGTGCCGTTTATTTTGGGCCAGACGTTTTGAAGTATCCAACCGGCATTTTCCGTAAATTCGGTATCACTTGAGGGTGTAATGGTTACTTTGCCGACAAAGCGGGTTTTTTGATAAATCAATTCCTGGGTAAACAGCCCGCTCAGGGATGTCACAAAGCTGCCGTCCATGGCGTTTCTAATCCTTTTTTCTGTTTTCACCATTACCTGACGTGGTGGGTTCTCGTTGGTCAGGAATATGCCGGAAGGCAGGGGTTTACATTTCTGCCGCTTTGCATCGACTTCAATATGGTTTGTTTCATTGGGAGGATCGTTGTGGCCAAAACGGTCACTGATGGTTCCATCTTCAAATTTCAATGTCGAAAACGGCGGCGGAAACGCCGGCGTGATTTTATCCTTCTCCTGCAGGGAGGGATAACAGGTGGTGAATATCAGCGTTGAAATCTGTTCTGGAGTTGGCCACTTGCTGAACAAATCCTTATATACCCGAGAAAACCATCCCTGAAGCTGCCGGGGGGAAATCTGCATTTCGGATACCAGGAGCTGGGTTCGCGCCGGATTGATGGCCTTGTTTCGAAAATGGGTTCTGGCATTGATTCCATAATAATATGTGCCGGGTGATAACTTAGCGTTCCCGATTCCGGGTACAAACGATAACAGTTTATGTTCCAGTTTATCATCTTTCTCTGAAAACTGGATTTTGCCCCTGCCATAACCTCGGGATCGAAATGCGCCAAATCCGCTCAGGAGTTTGACGCTTTCCGTGATAAGGGCTTTGGCCGAAAGCGCTTCACTCTCGGTTTTGAAATATCCCATATAAAGCCATGCTTCCAGGTGATACCCTTCAAGATAGGCATATTCAAGACTGGCCAGCATATGTTCCTTATTGGTCCGCGTGCTTTCCTCTATTTCGCAGCGGGATCTCACCACAAATTGATCTCTGGTCCATCGTTCACGATCTTTCTGACAAAGCTCCAGATCGCTGACAGTCAAGCGGGAAGGAAATTGACTTCCCTCTTCGCCAAAAAGACTGCCTGTCTGTTCAGCGGGAAAGTTTGTCGGGTCACAGCCGGATAGCCATTTTGCCGCCATTAACAAATCGCCGCAGATTTGGGTGTCCGGATAGATCGGGTAGAACTGGTCGCCAATTTTTCTTTTCAGATGGGGGTAATACCCAAACGATCCCTTTTCCCCGCCTGCGGTGTACCAGTAACCTCGGGCTTTAATCTTCAGCCGTATCTTGAGTACATGAAGGCCATTATCTGTCATGACGACTGTCTCCTGTCTGGAATGGTCAACAATTCAAGCAGCGTAGCGATTCTTCCCGGGGTCAGTTCTCCGTCCGGCGTCCTGCCTTTTCGAAATTCGCAGTCTGCCAGCAGGTATTTTACCCCTTTTTCCATGCCGGCGTATGCAACCTTCACAAGCAAGCGCTCCAGGTGAATGGGATCTTGTTTTGCTTTTATGAGGGCCGAGGCAATATTTTTTATCTGGGAACCGGACAGGATATCCCGGTATATGATTCGAAGCTCCAAATAATTTTGAAGGTTCAGAGTGTCGCTCATGGCAGCGGGTATGGATACAGGCGGATGGATAAACACCGGTTTTTCAAAAGCCAGAATTTCATCTGCCACGGATTTTTCCTCCACACTCAATATTCGCCAGTCCAGGCTGTTGGCCTGACGATCGGTGGTTTTCTTGGCCTTTCCCATCAGGGTTTCACCCAGTTCATGAATCAGTTTGAAAGGGGTATGAATCGGGGTTATCACAAAAGCCCCTCCGAAACTGAATGGACCGGGCGATACAGAACGATCTTTCTGTTGATGTTTTTCCAGCCATGCCATGCTCAGATAGTCACCTTCCTGAAAAGATTCAATTTTTTCATTATAGGATTTTGACAAAGCCATGGCAAAATCCAAGACAAATTCCTCGGCCATAACAATGCACAGATCGTCGCCTCCGGCAACGATAAGCCGAAAGGGTAAAAATTTACCTTCTTCCGGATGGGTGTTCCAGGATTTTTGTGGAAAAGCGGTTTTAAGGGCGGCGGCTGCAATATCAACATATGCTTTTGTAAGAGCATGAAATATTAAAGGTACTTCTTTATCGTCCTGACTGAGCCAGGTTGGAACCTTGGTATTCATGTTATTGGTGTCTGACAACCAGACCGCCATTCGGCGGCGATCATCCCCGTTTTCTGTTTCTCCGGCTTTTTGCCGGTGTGGAAACAGTCTTTCAAAATCATCCGGTATACGCAACGTTTTTCGTATTTCTGCAGATACCTCCATCAAATCTAAATACTTCAGATAGATTTTTTCAATAGATGTCATTTCTGAAACGGGAATATTTTGTATAGTTCCTAAACGCGGGAGAATGCCTTTTGCCTGAAAACAGAAACGACAAAGATGATCCTTCTCCTTCTTCCTGTGACGGACCTCTGTGGCCGGATATTCCCCGCATTCCTCACAAACCTTGAAGTGGGGGTTATAGGTCAGGCCATAACCCCGAAACCGCCGCTTCTGTTCGGCCAAACCTATAACCAAATTTTTCTGTCGGGCATCCTTGAGAGATTCCGCTTCGAGGATCTCTGAATATTGAAATTCAAGCATGGGAAGTGTTGTGGCAATGGTCTTGACAATCACCTGTCGAGCTTTCTCAGCCTGAGGCTTTGTTGAAAAACTGGCGGTAAATTTACCGCCTCCAGCTACCAGTACATCGCCATAATGATCTTTGGCCAAGGATGGAAGATCAATTTCGTTTAACTGCAGAAGCGTCTGACTGATTCCTGCCATGGACCATAACCGGTCATGGCGCAGCACTGCTTTTTGGATGGCTGAATATTGAAGGGCAAAATAAAAGCTCATGTTTTTCCCCCTGGCCGGCGCTTTGCGCGCAGGCATTGTTTGCGCGGCCAAACGTTGACACCAGTAATTTCAGCCGCTTGTCATAACACCGCATCGCAGAGGATGGTTATTGCTTAGTTGGTCCAGTAACACGTCAGATAGAATGCGTCAACCATAGAAAAAAGGTTCCTCGCTGCAAATAGTGGGCAACTTGATGGATTTTCTATCCCTGTTTCAATAAAGGTTGACATGTAATCAACTTCAGTTGAAATTCGGAGAAATTTTTTTTGATAAAATCCTCGGAGATTGATAAGAAAAATTGTGAAGCATCTTTGTGTTTTCAGCGCAACCCCTTTAAATATGAGGGGTAGGTTCTCGGAAATGGCTATTTAAACCGCTGATATTTAATCCCTATTAAAAAGGGTGCTGTGTAACAAATGACTTCCGCTGCGGAAGGGTTACGACAAGGAGTCACATGATTTGGCAAACAGAGAGCATCCGCATGTGATGATGTTTGTTGATTAGTCGGGAATCTCTTGCCAACCTTCAACGTATGAACAGGATTGGACCACACAACCTACCTTGCTGATTCCAGAGGAATCGTTCAAAACCGATACTCTGACCATTTTCGGG
>Ga0268283_1001338_pt1 | contig 12203 bp, 15 predicted proteins | sample saktaG_13_FD_190140 | JGI IMG/M metagenome (GOLD analysis project Ga0268283, IMG submission 190140) | Saline water microbial communities from Sakinaw Lake, British Columbia, Canada - sak_2013_06_06_36m | ecosystem: Environmental > Aquatic > Non-marine Saline and Alkaline > Saline ... | reverse complement strand
GACAAGTGCAAAAATAATTAGTACGATCGCCAGAGCAATTCGATACCAACCAAAATCTTTCAAGCCACGCTTTGTAATTAATTGGATTAGAAAATTGATGGCCAAAATTCCCGAGATAAATGAAAAGATATTGCCGAGTGTGAAAGCAATCGGATTTGTCTTTACGAATTCAAGTCCGGCACTTGAAAACAATATCTTGAAACTTGCTCCGGCAATTATCGGAATCGCCAGTAAAAAGCTAAATTCGGCGGCTCTTTCGGCACTTAAATTATTGCGTAGTCCAGTTAGGATTGTAATCCCCGAACGTGATACGCCGGGAATCAAGGATAGTGCCTGCATTAAACCAGTCTTTAAAGATAGCTTCCAGCCTACCGACTTTTCAATCTCGCGGTCATCAGCATCTTTGTTCGGCTTTCCAACTACAATCATCGGTATACCAACAACAATTAACATAACGACCACGACCCAAATCATGCCATTGAGTTGGCTAATTTGGTCATTAAAAATAATACCAATAAATACTGCTGGGATCGTCGCTACAAATACTTTGGCAAGTAATGGCCACTCTTTGCCACTAAAGATGCGTAAAATAATTGACCAGATACGTTTTCGATAATAAATCACTAATGCTAGTAGCGAGCCAAAGTTTAGTAACACATCAAAAGTAAAAACATTGCCAATCCCTAATAGGTGGCTGACTATAACTAAATGGCCAGAACTGCTAATTGGCAAAAATTCCGTAAAACCCTGGACTAGGCCCATGATAATTGCATTAATAATAGACATTAATACTATTTTAGCAGGTTTGTTGATTAATTCGCCCTCCGTCGCATAAAGCTATGGAGGGCATCCTACTGAAACATGCTATCAATCTATTTAGCCAATCTTACTTTGAAGAATAATAATTCTACGAAGCCTTGGCGAAGTAGAATGGTACACCCGGAGGGACTCGGACCCCCGGCCTTTCGGTTCGAAGCCGAACGCTCTATCCAGCTGAGCTACGGGTGCGCATTTCGCGTTCATATGTTCGCTTACGATGACAATTTGCACAAACAATTTCACACTTCGCTATCTCATCTTTTAGTTTACCTATCCGTCCGGTTGCTGCGAGATAGCTTATGTTAAATTTCTTGTCCTCAAGATGATCGAAGTCCATTACATAGTAAGGGTATTTTACTCCACAGTCAACACATTCTACATTTTCTTTAAAATCTATAATAAACTTTCTAATATGTAGCCTATATTGTTTATTCTTATCTAGATATGACTGTTTATTATTATAATAATGACGTTTACTAGCCGCACGCTGGTCTTCGATATTCTTATATGCCATATCTAGAATTATAACAAATCATATATGTTCGAGCCCTAAAATATACGTTACGAATATCATAAGCTATAATAAACATATGGATATTCACACCAACATACCAATCAAAAACCTAACAACCATGAAAATCGGCGGTAATGCCCGTTTTATGACCGAAATTCACACGCCTGAAGAAATCGCTACGGTCTATAGTAATGCCAAAAAACAGTCAATACCAATCTTTATCATTGGTGGTGGCAGCAATGTCATCGCCAGAGACGAAGGCTTTAACGGGATTATCGCCCGTATCCGCATACCTGGGTTTGAAGTAATTGCCGACGATCTTAATTCCACAACCATCCGAATTGGTGCTGGCGAAAATTGGGATTACGTCGTCAAACGAACAGTCGATATGAACCTTAGTGGTATCGAATCAATGTCCGGCATACCCGGAACCGCTGGCGCTGGACCAGTCCAAAATATGGGCGCATACGGCCAAGAGATTGCTGACACGCTCCAGTCGCTTAGCGCCTTTGACAGTCAAACTGGTATTTTTATAAACCTAACCAACACCGACTGTGAATTCTCGTATCGAAATAGTATTTTTAGAGATAGCTCCAAGGGCCGTTATGTTATCGCTTCAATAATATTAAAGTTATCAAAAAACCAACCTCAACCGCCATTTTATGAAACATTACAAAAATATTTCGATGAACATAACATTAAATTATTCACCCAACAAATCATCAGGGATGCCGTACTTGAACTGCGTAGCAGTAAGCTCCCCGACCCAGCGTTACTACCAAATTCGGGTTCTTTCTTTAAAAACGCCATCATCGAAGAGTGGCAAGTAGCTGATTTGAAAAAAAATGACCCAAGTATACCACTCTATGAAATGGGCGACGGCAGATATAAGGTTCCAGTGGGCTGGCTAATTGAGCACACTGGGCTTAAGGGCCAACTGCTAAGCGGCATGCGCGTCTATGACAAAAATGCCCTAGTGTTAGTCAACGAATCCGCAACCTCTTACGCCGACCTCGCCAAAGCGCGTGACGAAATTATCAAACAAGTTATCAGTAAATTTCATATTCAAATCGAACAAGAGCCTCTCGAAATCTAACAGACTTGCGATTTAGCCCCAAAAACCTTATGCTATTAAGTATGAAGAATAAAGGATTCACTATTGTTGAACTTATTGTCGTTATCACAATAATGGGGATTCTGCTGGTCCTTGGTGTAGTTAATTTTTCAAGCTCCCAAGCCAACTCGCGCGATTCCGAACGAAAAACTGATATTGAAACTATTGCCACCTATCTTGAAAACTATTACAATTCCGGTACTACAGGCGGAGCTATTGGCAAATACCCGTCAGTCGACCCCACCAATAGTTTAATCGGCCAAGAGTCAACGTACTTTAAGGACCTAAAGCCAGACGCCATCAAAACTCCTGGCAGTCTAACCTCTTCGCTGGTTACCGCCACAAATAATACCCAGACAACCGCTGGATTATTACCACAGCCAACCATCAGCCAATATGTCTACCAGCCAATCGCCACCGACGGCAGTTTATGTAACAACCTAGCCACCAAAGAATGTCGCAAATTTAACCTTTTTTACAGACTTGAAGTTGACGGGCTAGTCTATATGGCTACGAGCAAAAACCAATGAAAAAATTTTCTAATATAAAATTCGGTCACCAGACCATGAGTGAACGTAGTGAATCGAATGGCTTCACAACAATTGAACTTCTCGTAACATTATTTATTGCCGCAATCTTTTTGGTTTCTGGTTTTCAATTATATGTAGCCATTATCAAAGATGGCGGCGAAGTCAGAGCTCAAATGCGAGCCAGCAATATCGCCTATGACTATATGCAACGCTACAAACCAAGTGCAACCACTCCTTGCACTGCCCAATCTCCGATGATCGACCAACAAGTAGCCGTGACTGGGCTTTCTAACACTATTGTATCCGTCTATATTACTTGCCCGTTCTCAGCGACAACTTCAATTTCAAAGATTTCTGTTACTGTTTTATATAATAATCCCCAAAAGACTGCGAGTAACGCAACTTATGTTAAAATATAACAATCTTGCCAAGCCGCATCAAAAAAATGGTTTTACAATAGTTGAGATATTAATTATTGCACCTGTCGTTATTTTGGTAATTGGGGCTTTTATCTCTGCAATAGTTTTTATGACCGGTAATATTCTAGCCTCGCGCGGGTCAACAACACTAGCCTATAATATCCAGGATGCGCTAAACCGAATTGAGCAAGATGTCAGATCCAGCGCCGCTTTTCTGGCGACAAATAACATTACCCTCACTTCACCGCAAGGTTATAACGACGACACAACAGCTTTTCACAACTCTGATGTCACAAATGGCAAGATGTTGATACTAAACACCTACGCCACGACTACCAACCCCACTACCACAACTCGAAATATCGTCTATGTACCAAATACGCCTAACGCCTGTGCCAGCCCTCTAATTAACGCCAATACCCCAGTTATGATGGATGTTATTTATTTTGTAAAATCAAATACGCTTTGGCGACGGGTTGTGGCCACAAATTCGTATGCGACTATCGGATGTAGTTTGCCATGGCAACAGCCCAGTTGTGCACCTAGTGTTGTCAACGCATTTTGCAAAACTCAGGACGTAAAGCTTGTCGAGGGTATCCAAGCTGGCGGCTTCAGCGTCGGCTACTTTCCAACTCCCGGCTCAACAACCGAAAATACCGTTGCTAGCGACAGCTCCCAGACAGATGCTACCAGGCTTGTAGCATTACGGGCCAATAGCACAGTAGTAATCACTATCACGGCCACAAATATTATTTCCGGTCGCACCGTCACCCAAACTGGCACCATTAGGGCAGTCAGTCCAAACAACTATACCACTGGCAGTTAGTAGTATATTTTATTTTCATACTACTTGTGCTAATAATAGTTACGTAGTATATTAAAAACATAATCAACAAAATAAGGGGGCATCAGAAATGATTCTAAATAATGTTAAAACTTTAAAGAAAGACAACGGCTTCACAATCGTTGAGCTTTTGGTTGTCATCGCCGTTATCGGCATCTTGGCAGCTATCACATTGGTATCATACGCTGGTATTACAGCCCGCGCCAATGCCTCAAGCGCTCAGGCAGCCGGCAATGCCGTTATTGTAAAAGCTCTAAATTATGGTGTTGACAGCACAAACGGCCAGTTCCCTGCAACCCTAGCGGCTCTTACTGGTGCAGCATCAACAACAAGTTATTACTTAAGTGGTGTCACCTATGGCGCACTCGCAGCAGCACCTGGTACCCCAAGCGTTATCCAATTCCAAGCTTGCGGTCATAAATCATTAGTAGCAGCTCCAGTAAGCTATGCTGAAATTAGTACCTACACTGGCTCAAAGGTCGGCTACTGGGATTATAGTGCAGCCCCAGCAGCTGTGGCATACTACTATGCCGGCATAACAAGCGGCCTTGTCGGAACATATGGCGTTGCCTGTTTCGCTGCAGGTTCATAATTTAAAATATTAATTATTAATTAACCATATAAAAAATAGGAGACAACATAAATGAAATATTTATCAAAAATTACCAAGAAAGATAGCGGTTTTACAATCGTTGAACTTTTGGTGGTAATTGTAGTAATCGGCATCTTGGCAGCTATCACGATAGTTTCCTATACTGGTGTCACAGCCAGAGCAAAGACTGCTCAGGCTCAATCTAACGCAGCCTCAGCTCAAAGTGTCGCAGAAGCTATGAACTCTGATAATGGTTACTATCCTAGATTAACAACTGATTTAACTGGTGGTAGCGTGTCAACAAGATTACCTACTGGCATGTATTTGTTCTACACTGGTGGTACTACTGTTAATGCTACGCCTAGCGCAACAAATGGACAGACTACGGTCTGGTACCAATACTGTGGTGCTGTCGCAGCACCAGCCGTAGGTGCACAACTTGGTGGCAGAATCCGATTCTGGGACTTTACGACTGGCGCACTTTCAACCACCGTACTATATGTAGGCAGTGGCACAGTTGGTGACGCACCGGGAACCGCAACTTGCAACACTTACGTAACACCTGCTTCATAAACAAGTAACGGTTTAGAATTATTAATACCCGCCCTAGTAGGCGGGTATTAAATTAACATTAATCTTGTGCCAATAAGTAGCATTTTAATTATTGTTACAAAAAAGCTATTTGTCACTTGGTAGCGGAAATTGCCTAGCAAACACCATAACTTCTTTCTTAATTTCTGATAATTTGGCTGGATTATCGCGATTATCAATCGCCTGCTTCATCCAATTAGCAATCTGTGACATATGCTCAACCTTCAGACCGCGCGTCGTTATCGCTGGCGTACCCAAACGAATACCGCTAGGCTTAAATGGCGGTAATGTATCATCTGGAACGACATTAGCGTTAACAGTCAGTCCAATCGCCTCAAGCGCCTGTTCGACAACCTTGCCGTCAATCCCAAAACTCTTATTTACATCAGCCAAAATTAAATGGTTACTTGTGCCGCCGGTGACCAGCTTGAAACCTAGCTTTTGTAGCTCACCAGCCAAAGCCGATGCATTATCGACTATTTGTCTAGCATATAGCTTGAACTCTGGTTGTAGAGCCTCATAAAAAGCCACAGCCCTAGCAGTAATCGAGTGCATATGCGGGCCACCCTGCATACCAGGGAAAATTGCTCTATCAATTAGGGTGGGAATATTCTCTAGCGTCTTTTCGGGTGCACGCAAAGGGTTGCTGACAGTACCGCGTGACAAAATTAATCCACCGCGTGGACCACGCAGTGTTTTGTGGGTCGTCGTCGTAATAACATGAAAACCATAATCAAATGGATTATCGGCCACGCCACCAACAATTAGTCCAGCAATATGCGACATATCGGCCATCAATAATGCCCCAACCTCGTTGCCAATTTCAGCGAATTTAGCGTAATCAAGCTCGCGCGGGTAAGCACTAAAGCCGGCCAAAATGATCTTTGGTTTGTGTTGTAAGGCCAACTGCCTTAACTCTTCGTAATCAATCTCACCCGTCGACACATCCTTCATTTTGTAACGGATAAAATTATAAAGATGAGCACTGCGCGTTACTGGCGAACCGTGCGTCAAATGACCACCATGACTTAAATCCATCGCCAGAACCGTATCGCCAGGCTCTAGCCAAGCGCTATAAACCGCTTCATTAGCCGGAGCACCAGAATGTGCCTGAACATTGGCATGGTCAGCCTTAAATAATTGCTTGGCTCTATCAATCGCCAATTGCTCAATTTGATCAGTGAACTCTTGGCCGCCATAATAGCGCTTGCCAGGATAGCCTTCAGAATATTTATTTGTTAGCACACTACCAAGAGCCGTCAGCACATCGCGACTAACGTAATTTTCGCTAGGTATTAAATCAAGACAATCGCGCTGTCTATTTTCCTCACCATTAATTAGCATTTCAACCTGTTTGTCTATCATATAAGTGAATTCTCCTAATCACATTATTATAACACCTTGTGGCGCCTGACCGCCTCCCTTTTAGAAGGACGGACCTTCTAATTTCAACAAATGTTTTATAATATTTAAATTATACCCACTTGACAATATATCAGTCATGATATATGTTAAAGATATGACTAATGATGATTATAAACTAAAAATCGGCAAACTAATTCAAGAGACCAGACAGTCCAGAGGTATGACTCAGACTCAACTGGCCGAATCTTTAAGTACCAGCCAAAGTGCTATAAATCGTATTGAAAAAGGTGGACAAAATATCAGCCTTGAGATGCTAGCGCGCATTAGCGACGTTTTGTCAAGTGAGCTTGTTAGCCTCAATCAATCAGGCAAAATAAACTTTAGAATTAATGGTGGCAAAAAGTTATCTGGCGAGATTGAAGTCAAAACCAGCAAAAATGCTGCCGTCGGCCTACTTTGCGCCAGCCTACTTAACCACGGCACGACCACCCTGCGTCGAGTTGCTAGGATTGAAGAAGTTTATCGAATTATCGAAGTACTACAAAGTATTGGTGTCAAAATCCGTTGGCTTAATGAGCGTAACGACCTAGAGATAACTCCGCCCGCTAAACTCAAACTAGAAAATATCGATATCGAAGCCGCCAAGCGCACTAGAACTATCATTATGTTCTTGGGCCCACTGCTACATCAATACAAAGAATTTTATTTGCCTTTTGCCGGTGGGTGTAATCTCGGCAATCGGACTGTTGAGCCACACATGGTCGGGCTAGCGCCATTTGGTCTTAGTGTCACCACTAAAAATGACCAATATCATGCCGTGGTTAATAAAAAAACCGTTGACCACGCTATCCTCTTGACCGAGCGTAGTGATACCGCAACGGAAAGCGTGATTATGGCCGCTGCTCTATACGATGGCGAAATTACTATCCGTAATGCCAGCCCAAATTATGCGGTTCAGGATTTATGCTTTTTCCTGCATAAGCTTGGTGTAAAAATTAATGGCATTGGCTCGACTACACTGAAAATTACCGGCGTACGCAGTATTAGCCGTAATGTTGAATACTTTATCAGTGAAGACCCAATCGAAGCAATGAGCCTAATTGCCGCAAGTGTCATAACCGACTCCGAAATTACTGTTAAACGTGTCCCGATTGAATTCACTGAAATTGAACTGGCCATCCTAAGCGGAATGGGCCTGAAATACGAAACGACCGAAGAGTATGAGGCTAGAAATGGCGAAACTCGCCTAGTTGACATTAAAATTTTGCATTCTGAATTAACTGCCCCAATCGACAAGTTGCACAGTATGCCATTCCCTGGCGTCAACATGGACAACTTACCCTTCTTGGGACTAATTGCTACTGTTGCCAAAGGTCGCACCCTGGTACACGATTGGTCTTATGACAATCGAGCCATATATTTCACTGAACTTTCTAAATTAAACGCCAATATCGAATTAGTTGATCCACACCGTGTTTATATTACTGGACCAACCAAATGGAAGCCGGCTGATATTGTTTCGCCACCAGCTCTGCGCCCATCAGTAGTTATTATGCTAGCAATGCTTGCTGCGCCTGGATTATCGACCCTGCGCGACGTCTATTCAATAAATCGTGGCTATGAAGATTTTGCAAATCGATTGAATGCACTTGGCGCCGACATTGCAACTTATCGCGAAATCTAGTCTTGGGGTGGTATAGATAGCTGTGTTTCGTCTTTAAAGACGTCGTAAACCGTACAATTAGCGTTCATAAGCTCAATAGACTTATAGACATCAGCTTTTTCATCTTCGGATAGCCCATTTATGAATTTATTGAAGTCGGCCTCAAAATAGCCATTGTACATTTTGTCCTCGCCATATTTCCGAACAAGTTCGCCAAACAGCTTTGTTACATACACATAATCATTATTACCATTAGGGACATTTGAAACTTCTGCATTTGGGCTAAAGGCACTTAAAGTCAACCATTGAGTTGCGGCTTCATTGAAGGCAAATAAATTCGGGTCACCGGCATACCCAGTAATATTCTTTTCGCGATTAGCTGAGGCCATATGAAGTCTTTCGTGGCAGACCAAAGTAGCACTAAAATTTTTTTTGGATATATAAATAGTATTTTCGGAAATTACATAAATTGCGGACGAAAATGGAACACCCTCTTTTAATTCGACAAACTCATCAAGCAGGACTTTTTTAAGTGTCCCGGCGTTTTTATTATAATTGTCAGAATTAAAAGACTCCATGGATGAAAGCTTGCTAGTTAATATTTTATGAACATTCTCATCAACCTGCTCAGCAATTTCGACACTAACATCACCCAGGCCAGTTTCAGTAGCCCTATTTTCGTTTAACTCTTCGGTCATTTCAGTAAACCTTCTTTCTACACACAGGGTTTATATCTCCGAGTTGGGCCTGAAGTCGGTCGAGGTACCAACATAGGCCCTGCTGTTGATCGATTGATGTCTGAACCATTCGAAACTGGTTTTGCCCTTAAGGCACCATACGAACTACCAATCGCCGAACGATTATAGCCTTTAATTATCTGCCGACTACGGTCAATTTGCTGACGCTGCAAAAAAGTCTCAGAAGAGGCTGAACCAACTCGATTACCAACCGCAACCTGGGCATAGCCGTTGCTATGAAATGGTCTGCTGGTGTCGTTGGTGATTATGTGTTTATTCAAATCCATATTATTTAAGATAATTATAACAAACTACCGAACTCAAGGACATTCGACTGATTAATTAATAAAGTAGAATGGGGCGAATGAAGGGGATTGGTCACGTTCCGCGACCCCGAAACTTCGCGTTTGCAAACACAGTTTGCATCGGAAGGTTTCCTTGCGACCCGCCACAGGCGGGTCTCACCCTCTAAAGTAGAGGGTTCACCCCTAAATACGTTCCAAATAAAATAAGACCAAAAAGGTCTTATTTTATTTGGGGCGAATGAAGGGGATTGAACCCTCTACCTACGGAACCACAACCCGTCGCTCTAACCAGATGAGCTACATTCGCCATAAACACTGGTGCGGGCAGAGAGAGTCGAACTCTCATCATTTGTTTGGAAAACAAATATATTAACCGCTATACTATGCCCACTCACCTGGCATATTATACCAGGTGAGGCTTATCTTAAAAAGGTCTATTCAGCTTTATCGGCGTCTTCTTTGGTAACATGAACCGTGCCATGTGGGTGCTGAGGTGGCGCATAGATTGAATAAACCTTTAATATATCCTCACCAGTATTGGTCAAATTGTGCCAAGAACCAGCCGGAACAAATACGGCAAAACCATCACTTGCCTGCCATGTTTGAAGTTGCTCTTTAGATGACCCCATCACAACCGTTGCCTGCCCTTGTTCAATGCGCAAAAATTGGTCATGGGTCTCATGGACCTCAAGTCCAATATCATGGCCTGGTTGAATCGCCATTAAAGTTGACTGCAAGTTATAACCTGTCCAAAGTGTTGTCCTGTAATTTTCATTCTCAAGCGTCGCTGTTTCGATATTTACGACTGCTGGTGCTGGTCCATTATCAATTATATTTGTCATCTTATAGTTCTCCTTATGTTTCTATTATAAACCCATTACTTGGTTTGGGCTAATCTAGCCCTTAGGTGAAATAGCCGTTTTTGTTATACGATATATTTTTACCGTATAGTAGATAATCCAAGCCATCATCAAGCCAACAATCGAAAACAGAATTATATTCGACAAGCCCCTGCTTGGATCAATCGCCGATGCGTTCATTCCATATGCCATATAGGTCAATAAAATACCCACAATAACTGCCACGCCCATATCCATCGTCCTAATTAAATCATAGGCCAAATCCTTGTGTTTTCTATCCAGCGTCGCCAACCACATCGTAGAAGGTAGGTTAGAATACTGCGGCTTGTAGTAGACAAAAGCGAAAATCGCTATCATCAAACTTTGCAAAAACGGCAACAGATAAACCATAAAGACTGACTTGTCGGCCCAATCATCGGCCATACCACTTATCCCAAAATGAATTGGTATGACATCTGGCAATTGACTCCAAAAAATTATTGCAATAACCCAGCTAGTAATGGCCAATAAAATAATTGTGGCAAAAGCAATCTTGTACTTTAATTTCATAGTATACCCCCATGTTAGCTATCTGGTTTACTTTAATTATACTACCACCAGCCATACAGATTAAAATTTGCTATAATATCCTAGGTGGTGCGTATTTTGGAAGTGTAATGGTACGCCCTGGTAGCTCAGTGGATAGAGCAGAGGACTTCTAAGCCTAAGGTCGTTGGTCCAATTCCAACCCAGGGTACCAAAATAAAATAGCCGATCTCATGGATTGGCTATTTTATTTTGCCTGGCAACCCAATAAAAATATCTTCCAAATAAAATAACTAGCCAAGCTAGTCATAATATCTAGAAACTATCGATTTTTCTTAGCTTCAATTTTTTTCTTCAACATGCGCTTACGGGCTGCGCCGTGCCAGTTTTTATGCTTTGCCATAAATAATTATGCTCCAATAATTTTATATCCTAGTAATCATAGCATATCACAGTGTTTTCGTCTCAGATATTAGTAAAATTGTGCTAATAAGCTAGAGCGTTATGCAATTGTTTGGTAAAATAGGTGCAATGAATAAGAAAAAAAATCATCGGCAGTCGTTTGTCGACAATATAATATTACCTGTAGCGATTATTGAACCACTTTTTACTTTGCCACAAGTATTTATTATATTCAGAAACCAAAACGCCTCTGACGTGTCAATTGTTACATGGCTAGGCTTTAATTTTATGACGTTAATATGGATATGGTATGCGGTTGTCCACAAAGAGTGGGTTGTCTTTACCTATCAATTACTATTTTTTGTCATTAATTGTTTTGTGATTATTGGGGCAATCATCTACGGTGGTCAGTGGCTCTAATATTACACTTATGCTATAATTTTGGTATTATGAAAAAAACAAATCACAACGGACGGCATTCGCAAGTTCAATTTAGTAATGGGGTTTCTCCATTTTGGTCAGGGTTGCTTAATATTAATTCTAAGTAAAGTCTTTACCCTACCGATCAACGGCAGTTATCTAAAATTTAACGCGGCATCTCAAAGCTTAGTACCAACATCAACAGTATTGTTTGATTTGCCTTTACCAATCTTAATTGCAATATTCTTCTTCCTATCAGCAACCGCTCACTTCATTATTGCAACAATCTACAACAAAACATACAACGAGAATCTAAAAAAAGGCATCAACAAAGCTCGCTGGATTGAATATTCTATCTCGGCCAGCATAATGATGGTCGCAATATCCCTGCTTGTCGGCGTCTACGATGCCATGAGTTTAATTATGATATTTGCCCTGACCTCGGTCATGAACCTAATGGGTCTTGTCATGGAAGTCCACAATCAAACCACCGAGAAAACCAA
>Ga0268283_1001337_pt1 | contig 12208 bp, 8 predicted proteins | sample saktaG_13_FD_190140 | JGI IMG/M metagenome (GOLD analysis project Ga0268283, IMG submission 190140) | Saline water microbial communities from Sakinaw Lake, British Columbia, Canada - sak_2013_06_06_36m | ecosystem: Environmental > Aquatic > Non-marine Saline and Alkaline > Saline ... | reverse complement strand
CTTGGCATGTACCAGGCGGTGATGGAGGCCATCGGAAAGCCCATTGTCTTTAATATCTGCATGCTGGGGGCCGTGATCGCCATCATCGGCATCGTCAAGCCCGAATCCATCCTTCGCGTGCTGGAAATCCGCATCCCTCCCGCCTTTCTGGAGATGAACCGAAAGGCCCTGGATATCGGAATCAAAATTGTTCAGGATCTCGAAAACGCATGAACATCAGTCAAGATAAAACAACCAGCCTTTCAGAGGCTGTAAAAAAATTCGTTTTCAGCGGCTGTCATCTGTCCATCGGCGGATTTACAGTCAGCCGGAATCCGATGGCGGCCGTTTATGAAATCATCCGCCTGAGGATCAGTGGCATTCATCTCTATGCGCATTCCAATGGCCAGGGCGTGGATGAACTGATCGGTGCCGGATGCGTGTCCCGGCTGGAGATCGCCTACGCCGGAAGCGGCCGATTCGCCCCGACTTGCATCCGTTTTAAAAAAGCCGCCCAGTCCGGCGCCATTGCCATCGAAGATTATTCCAATTACCAGATGACATTAAGATTTATGGCAGGCGCCATGGGTGTACCTTTTCTGCCCACCCGCTCGTCTCTGGGAACCGATATCATCGAAAAATGGGGGTTTTCAAGGCAAATGCGGGCGGCAGATCCCCGGCTTCCGGATCAAAAACTTCGGGTGATGGACAATCCTTTCGGGTCATGGGGAGATGCCCCGAAACTCGTTCTGGTTCCGGCCATCAACTGCGATGTCACCATCATTCACGTTCAGAAGGCGGACCGGGAAGGCACCGTGCGCATGGAAGGACTGTCCTTTTCCGATGTCGAGCAGGCCAAATGCGCCAAACACGTCATCGTCACCTGCGAGGAACTGGTGTCATCCGATGTTCTCAAAGCCGGTCCGGACCAGAACCAGATTCCCTCTTTCTGTGTGGATGCCGTTGTCCATATACCCCACGGCGCCTATCCCACGGCCTGTTACCGGTATTACGACTATGATCCGGCATATCTCAATGCCTACCGCAAGAGCGCCGAAGATGATGCATGCTACAAAGCCTATCTGGAAGAATTCGTTTATGGTGTAGCCGATCATCGGGGGCTTCTGGGCAAGATCGGAAACGGGCAACTGAACGCCATCAAGGCGGATCCCAGAACCGGCTATGCCGTGGGACTGGACAGGAGTTAGGGAGTGCGAACATGCCGGATTATACGTTAAAAGAACTGATGACCCTTGCTGCTGCGCGCGAGATCAAGGACGGCGATATTGTCTTCTGCGGCACGGGCATTTCCATGCTGGCCGCAATGGCCGCCAAGCATATCAGCGCCCCGAACAGCGTCATTTTCTTTGAAACCGGGGCCATCGACTCCCTTCTGGAAGAGGTTCCGCTGGCCGTGGCGGACTCCAGGGTAATGTTCTGGACATCTGTGAACGGCAACCTGGCCGATGCTTTTGCCACCATGCAGAGCCGGATCACCGGCCCGCACGTGGTGGGCATCATGGGCGCCGCCCAGATTGACCGGTTCGGGAATCTGAATTCAACAGCCATCGGGGACTATTTCAAACCCAAGGTCCGGTTTTCCGGAAGCGGTGGGGCCTGCGACGTGGCCTCGTTCGTGGGCAGAACCATCACCTTCATGCAGCATGAAAAACGAAAATTTGTTCCCAAAGTGGATTACATTACCAGCCCCGGCTGGCTGGACGGCCCGGATGGTCGCAAAAAAGCAGGGCTTCCCGACGGCGGGCCGGAATCCGTCATTACCAACATGGCGACGATGGGCTTTGACGACGTCACCAGGGAGATGTATCTGACCGGCTTTTTCCCCGGCATCACGCCGCAGCAGATTCTGGACAACATGGGTTTTGACATCGATGTGTCGCGGGCAACGGAAGTGGCGCCGCCAACCGATTTCGAGCTGAAAATCCTGCGGGAAAAATGCGACCCCCAGCGCCTGATTCTGGGTTAAAACGAGCAGAGCGGCCAGGATTTATTTTGTCAGGTTCAACTCACGTAGGGGATCGAGCCAAGGAAATGCCGTCACCCAAGGAAAACCATCATGAAGATACTGGGCGTCAAATTCAAGAACATCAACTCGCTGACCGGAGAATGGGAAATCCGCTTCGACCGGTCTCCGATCTCCGACACGGGGCTTTTTGCCATTGTGGGCCCCAATGGTTCGGGCAAATCCTCCATCCTGGATGCGATCACCCTCGGGCTTTACGGAGAAACGGCGCGTCTTACAAGTTCCGAGACGGGCACCCTGAATCTGCAGGGGAAAGACTCCTATGCAGAAGTATCTTTTTCGGTGATGGACCATCACTATTGCAGCAACTGGTCCATGCAAAAGGCCGGTGAAAATCCGGAGCCTCCCGAAATGTCGCTTTTCTCCCTGAACGGTGAAAAAACCCTGCTGGAAAGTCGATCGATTCCGGTTCGAAATCGCATCGCCGAGTTGACAGGGCTTGATTTCAAGCGCTTCTGCCGCTCCATTCTCCTGGCTCAAGGCGAGTTTTCAGCCTTTTTGAACGCCCTGGAAAACGAGCGGGCGGAAATTCTTGAGAAGATCATCGGCCCGGAAATACTCCGGGAGCTGGAAGAATCCATCCGCACGCGGGCCGACCTGGAAACCGAACGGTTGCATCGGCTCAAGGAGGATGCCGCCGGCTTCCAGACTCCGGACAGAACACGTATGGATGAAATCCGGCAGTCCATGGAACAGGCGCGGGAAGATATCCGGGAAATTGACCGGGACATGGAAACGCTTCGGGACATAGAAACCTGGCTGGAACGGATGGAGTGGCAGCCCATGGCCGAGCAGGATGCCGCCGAGGCTCTCCTGATGGCGGAAACGCGGTTTGTCGAGGCTCAGAAATGTCTTCAACAAATAGAACAGGCGCGACCGGCCGGACTTTACAGAGAAGCCATGACACATATGGAAGCCATGAAGGCAAGGACAGAGGCAATCCAGGGTGAAGGCCTGCACATGGAAGCACAGTTCCCGCCCCGGGAGGAACGGATAGGGGAGCTTGCGGCTCGGCTTGACGGGATTCGCAGAGAACTTGAAGCAGCTCGGGAACGTCTGGCTGCGCGAAGCGGAGATTTTCTTGAGGCCGCAATTCTGGATCGTGATATTGCCGCCATGGGGGAGCGTTTTCTGGAAACGGTCTCCCGCCTGGAAGCCATGGCGCGTGAGCAGCGGGGCACATCCCGAATGCAATCGGAACTCGAAGAAAAGGCAAGGGACCTGGACGGACGGATTCAGGATCATCTGCGGTGGATCGAAACACACGCGGGGGAGGGGAAGCTGGAAGCGGAGATACCTGCCATGGAATCTCTCCTGGAGCAGTTCGTCTCGATTCGCCAACAGATGAAAAAATGCAGCAGCATGAGGGGCGATGCACTCAAAGCCGAAGGGCGTGCGGCCAAGGTGCTCCGGCATGCCGAAACGGTTGTACAAAAGGCCAGGAGCAAGACCGACCGGCTGAAAGACCGCAAAATAGATCGGGACGAACGTCTTCTGACCGTTTACGAGGGAGAGACGGAAGCCAGTCTGAAAGCCGGCATTGACCATGGCATAAAAAAACTGGCCGCCTGCAAGGCCCTTATGCGTATCGGCCGGAAGGGCGCTGCTTTCGCAAACGTCCGGAATGAATTGGTGGAAAACAACTCCCGGATGGAAACCCTGACACAATCCATCTCCATGGAACAGTCACGCCTGCAGGCCCTGGAAGGGCAAATCCGGCGACGCGACACCATTCGCCGGTTCGACCCGGACAGAGGCTTGCTGCAGATGGGAGAACCCTGCCCCCTTTGCGGTGCATCGGCCCACCCCTTTTTGGAAAATGGGGGGATCGATTTCACGGAACTGGATCACATCGTACAGGAGCGGGAAGAGAAAATCCGGGCACAACAAATCGAACTCAAGGCCCTTCAAACCCAGGACCTGGCGTTTCAAACACGCGCCAAAGCCCTGGAGGAACTGCGGCGGGAGTGGACCAGGCAGTGCGACGTGGCGGGTGAGACATGGGCTTTTGGCGATACAAACCCGCCTTCGGAAAGTGTTCGCACCCTCCGAAAGGAAATCCGGAGCGCCCGATCCAAAATCCGGTCCGCCTGGTGGTACGTATGGCGGGCGAAGTGGACGGATCGCGCCTTGGGGCGGAAGCTGGAAAAACTCTCCAAACGAGAGACATTGCTCGAGGTCGCGCAAGATCAGCATGCAACCCATCAAAAGACGCTGGGCCAGATTGATGACGACTTGAACCGGCTGGCTGATAACGAAGGCGCCTTCCGCGCGGAGCTTTCCAATCTTCTTCAACGCTGGCAGGAATCACAGCCGGATCCGGGCAGCGAGAGCTTGCCGGTGGAGCGTCTCAAGAAACGATCGGAAATGTACCACTGGAAGTGCCAGGAACGGACAGCAGCGACGGACGAACTGCAATTGTTCCAAACACAGCAACAGGCCTTCTCCGAAATGCTTCAACGGCTTGGGAATGAAACGCAGCATCTGTCCGCGGAAAGCGAAATCATACAGACGCGACTGAATGCACTCAAGACCGATCGCGAAGCCCGATACGGCGTCCTGGATCCAGTCCGCGAGCGTCAAGCACTGGAAAGCCAGGTGGAAGGCCTCAATACCAATGAACAATCCCTGTCCACGGAAGTTGACGCCCTTCGTCAAGGTCTCGCGGCAGATCGGGAAGTACTGGAACGGTTGCGAGATCGGGCGCTGGAAGTCCGAAACGAGGCGTATGCCACGGAGCAGAACTTACTGGAGCGATCCGGTGCAGCGGGTTTTGACTCGTTGAACGACATTCGGGACAAGCTCGCAATCCTTCAGGGCGAGCAGGAAGTCATGAATCGTCTGGCCGGTGCCGAAGGGGCCTTGACAGCAGCGCGCGAAGCGCTGGAAGCGCTCCGGCCCAAACACGTCACGCAGGATTCTCTCGATACGGTCCGCTGGAAATTTTCCGATGCCATCAAGCGCCAAAAAGCCCTGGAACAAGATATCGACAGCGGTGAACGCGCCCTGGAGAACTATCGTCACGCGGAGCGCGAGTATCGCGAATTGCTTCAGGCCATTGCCGTTCAGGAAAAAGTATATGCCGAGGCCATGGAGGAGAATCGCGGTATCGAAGGGCCCGGCAATACCGGAGTAAAGCTGCGACAGCTTCTGTTGAAGCAGCTCATGGAAGAAAGCAACCGGCATCTGATCGCACTGAGCAGCGGCCGCTACGCCCTGAAACCGGCTACGGAGAACGTTCTGGGGCTGCACATTGAAGATGCCCTTCAGGCAAGGGCGCTGCGGTCCGTGAAGACGCTTTCGGGCGGGGAGTCGTTTCTGGTGAGTCTTTGCCTGGCCCTGGGGCTGTCGGACATGGCCGGCCGGCACCGCAAGATCGAATCCCTTTTCCTGGATGAAGGGTTCGGGGTTCTGGATGAGGAAATGCTCTACAAGGTGATGTCTGCTTTGAAGGGCCTTCGGGCCCACGGCAAGACGATCGGCATCGTCTCCCACGTCAAACGTCTGGCAGAGGAAATCCCCACACAGATCCGCCTTGAAAAAGGACCGGACGGATCCAGCCGCATTACGATTGTGGCATAGAAGCCCCTGACCATGATCAGTCTTTTTCCTTAGGGATGGAGCCATAATATCCAGCTATGGATATATGTTATCCATCCAAATTGCAGGTCGAAGCTGATAATTGTATATGGAATGCGTATCGTGCTGATATGATATAATGGCATTGGTTTTGCTTTATTGAATTATTGTTGGACGGGTCGTAGTGGTCGATTTTATGAAATCTACAGTCTCTTATTCTTAAAGGTTTGATAATAGGTGGAGCCCATGAAAAAAGTCATATTGACCATACTGACAATATTTTTGGTAACAAGTTTTCTGGTTGTTGATTCACAGGCAGACAGCTATTATAGGCATAGGGCCTACCGGGGAAGACCTGCCGTTGTAGTTAGTCAACGGCCTTATCCTTACTACTGTTATCCCCCGCCACCTGCGGTGTATTATTCCCCGCCGCCAGTGGTCTATTCCCCACCCCTCTGGTCGCCGGGTATCAGTGTTTTTTTCCCTGGGATCAATATCCGTATTCGATAAAGATAAATTCCAGTATATTGCGACAGTTCAGTTCCATAGGCGATAACTGACTGAGCACTAATGCAATTGCTTTGTTTTCAAGTACGCTCGCCATGGGCAGGGTGAGCGGTGGCTTCCGCCGTGGCTGAGTCAGACCCGGTGGGAGCTGTCTGCCGCTTTCGCTTTGCCCATGAAACCATCTTTTACCCTATCCCCCCCTGTTCTTCCCTGAAAGCCACAACTGGTTAATCTCTAAGAAGATTAAGCGCTTCAATCCGTAATCATTGATGTATTTCCTCTGCAACTATGGTATGGATAGATTGATCTGTCTTTTCAAATGGTGGCCATCAGGAGAAATGGTAACATGGATAATCGATTCTTCGAACAGCCTGTCCTTAACTCCCCCTACGAGTACCCGGCGCAGTACTGGGAGCTTGATGACCAGGGTCAACCGACTCAACGGATTATCGAGAGTCGCCGCCGCGCGGAGTTCATCACGCCGATTCCAAAACCCAGGAAGCGCAAGGGAGTACATGACCAGCTCAACCTGGTTTTCAACGAAGGCAAAGGGCTTTCAACTCAGGCGCAGCAGTACGATCCCACGCCGATTATCAATGAGCTGCGCCGCCATGTGGACCAGTGGCGGATACTGTCGAATCCAAACGACTGGCAGGTCACGCCCGAAACCGCCCGTCTGCTCCAGCACTGGCGGCATCACAAGTTCAGTGACATTCGCTCGTTCATTTGCCAGGTCGAAACTGAGACCACCGTCATGAATATTTCCTCAGCGCCAATGAATCCGTACCAATCACTCAAGGTGGAGATCAATCAGGATACCGGGACACGCTGTACAGCGACATGTCGCGACCGTTCGGCAAACCCCAATCCGAGCGGATCGCCGTGAAAGTGATTATCCGCCTTGGCGATGAAGTCATGAAGGTATTTCGGGTGGGCTGATGGGAGTGAAACAAGAAGGGGTGAAGAAATATTTTATTGCAAATCATATCGGTTTCACTGTCTCAGATATGGCATATCAATATGGGGGACACCGCAGATAGGGATAGGAAAAAGAAGCGATATGTTCGAAGTCACCGGGTGGCGCTGGTGATTGGCAACTACGTTGTTGTAATAAGACTGAGTGGGATAAAACAGGCTCAATTTGTTACGGCTTATGTGGCAGACAGCCTATCCACCCTTGCGAAAATAAAAGCCAGTCCCAAATGGATGCCCCAAAAACAAAAAAACCGCTGATTTGCCAGGCGGGCTCAGCGGAAGCCTTTGCAGGTTCTACTGCCACTGGCAGAGAACGGTCATATTGTCGGATGGAATGAAAATAAAGTCAAGATCAAAAAAGAAAGAATAACGTTATGCCGTGCGGCTGTCTGAAATGATGATGAGCGCGGCTTCGGTAAGGTAAACTGCTAAAACAGGGGTGATGGGCGCAATAAAGGCGGGAAAAATGATAACGAAAATAATCATTAACGGTTTTAAGTCGTTTCAAAATTTCGAAATGACTTTTACACCGCTGACGATAGTGGCGGGGGTAAATGCTTCGGGGAAAAGTAACCTGTTTGATGCGTTGCAGCTTCTCTCACGTTTGGCTGAAACAGACTTGAAAACGGCTTTCAGTGAGCAACGAGGTAATCCCGGTGAACTGTTTACTCAATACGGTGAAAACTGGTACGCCACTGAAATGGATTTTACAGTGGAAATGCTGGTCAATCGGAAAGTTCGGGATAATTGGGGTGGCGAAGCCGAGTTGAACAATACCCGGTTACGATACCGCCTTATCATTTCCAGAAAGCCAAATGATCTTGGCTACGATGATCTCATCGTCAAGCGGGAGGATTTGGAGAAGATAAAGTCTGAAGATGACAGATGGGTTAAAGCGTTCCTGCCTAAAGAAGCAAAAGAGTTTTGGCAGACAAAGAAGGGAGGGGGGTCCCCAAAGCCGTTTATTGAAACGACAGAGCAAAATGAAATTCCAACCATTAAAATCCGGCAAGACGGCAGACAGGGCGGTAAGGCAACGCCAGCCAATGCTGTTTCACAGACAGTTTTGGGCGGCATGAATTCAGTGGATTTTCCACATGCATTTGCTGTCAAGGAAGAGATGCGGAGCTGGAAATTTTTGCAACTCAACCCCGAAGACCTGAGGGAACCCACCCGCCAGGACGTCGGATTGCGAGATACGATTACGCCGGGCGGAAAAAATCTGGCTGCGGCATTATATCGCATTAAACAGACCGATCCATATTACCTGAAAGAAATCTCAAGGAAACTCAACAGCTTCTTGCCTAATTTTACAGATGTAGACGTTTATGATGATAAGGCAAACCGTCAATTTATCATAAAGGTCAAAGGAGAAGATGGCAAAGAATTCTCTTCCCGCGTGCTTTCAGAAGGAACCTTGCGCCTGTTGGCGCTTTGTATCCTGGAATATGACGATAAGCACACCGGTTTGCTTTGTTACGAGGAGCCTGAAAACGGCATACACCCATTTCGCATGAAAGCCATGGCACACCTGTTAAAAGATTTAAGCATGGATTTTACGGATACCGAAGCACCGCTCCGTCAGGTGATTATAAATTCACATTCGCCGGTTTTGGTCAGCCAATCGCTTCAATGGGAAAAAGATAGTCTTGTCAGTGTGTGGCTGTCCAGACTGAATACGCTTATATCCAATATCGATGGCAAGCGCATAAAAACAAAAATATCAAAAATGAGTCCTGTAATGAAAAAAAGTGGAAAGAATATCCAATTGCCTCTCTTACCAGTTTCCGAGTCGGAAATCAGGCTGAACCTGGCTGAAGTAATCAAATATTTGGAGACGGCAGATACCGAAAATGCAATAAAGGCTATCCAATGAGCAAACAGATCATAATTGGGCTTACAGCCGAAGGCACAACAGATATTCGTTTTTTAGAGAGCGTAATCCAGCGTTCATTCGAGAATGTGGCCTTTGAATGCAGTGGGCAGGTTGAAGTGCTGCCCGTTCAGTATGTAAAAAAAGAAAGCGGCGCTTTTGTTGATACAGTGATAAAATATGCTCGACGTGCTCAAGCACAGGGGATCATGGCGCTTTGTATCCATGCTGATGCAGATGATTCAACCGATGTGGATACGTTTAATTATAAAATCAATCCGGCATTTGCCACAGTGGAAAAAATGCGAGAGTATCCTGTCTGTAAAAATCTCGTGGCGGTTGTACCTGTACAGATGACCGAAGCATGGATGTTGTCGGATAAAGAACTGCTGAAAGCAGAAATCGGCACGGAAAAAAGTGATATCGAACTTGGTATTGATAGACTGCCAGAAGTTTATGATGACCCAAAACATGCAATAGAAACAGCCATTCGAATTGGCTGGCAAAATTTCCCCAGACGTCGCCGCCACAAATTGACCATTTCAGAGCTATATGCCCCCATCGGACAAAAAATTGGCTTGAATACATTAGAGAAATTACCATCTTACCAGAAGTTTAAGGAAGCGGTGAGAGGCGCTTTTATAAACCTTAATTATTTACAAGAGTAGATCGTCCGAACAATTCGATGCAGAAAGCAAGTTGGTGGAAAGAGCCGCTTCCTTCAGTGACATTTTGCCATCAGGATCTGAAATCAGTGAGGTTTCATATGAAAATAGAAAGCATTCTCCTGAAAAATTTCAAGACATTCCACGATGTGGAGATTCGGGACATTCCTATTTTTTGCATTGTTGTCGGTGCAAACGGTTCCGGAAAATCCACATTGTTCGATGTATTCGGATTTTTAAAGGATTGTCTGACCTTCAATGTGACTACCGCCCTGCAAAGCCGCGGCGGATTTAAAGAGCTTGTTAGTCGCGGCGCCACGGAAGACCTGATCACCATCGAGCTACAGTATCGCATGCCCATCACCGGCGTTGAAAGGCTTGTTACTTATCATCTTGAGATTGCACTGGAAAATGGGCGACCGGTTGTTTTGAGGGAAATCCTGCGTTACAAGCGGGGTCGGCATGGTTCACCTTATCATTTCCTTGATTTTAACCACGGCAGTGGGTATGCGATCATTAACGAGGAAAATTTCAGTAAACCCGATGAAGAACTGCAGCGGGAGACCCAAAGTCTGGACAAGGCTGACATTCTGGCGATCAAGGGACTGGGGCAATTTCAGCGGTTCAAGGCTGCCAACGCTTTCCGCCAACTCATCGAAAACTGGCATGTCTCGGATTTTCATATTAATCTGGCAAGGGGCAGCAAGGATATTGCCGGATATGCAGAACACCTGTCCGTCAGCGGGGACAACCTTCAGTTGGTGGCAAACAGCCTGTATGAAAGCGATCGCGATACCTTCAAAACGATTATTGACAAGATGAAGATGCGAGTTCCGGGTATCGGGAGCATAGAGCCTGAACCCACAAAAGATGGTCGCCTTCTTTTAAAGTTCCAGGATGGGTCCTTTAAAGATCCATTTATCGATAAATATGTATCAGACGGCACCATCAAAATGTTTGCCTATCTGGTTCTGCTCCATGATCCATCTCCCCACCCGCTGCTGTGTATCGAGGAGCCGGAAAACCAGATTTACCCCAAAATATTGTGGGAACTGGCCGAAGAGTTCCGTGATTATGCCATCCGGGGCGGGCAGGTGCTGGTTTCGACCCATTCACCGGATTTCCTGAATGCGGCCAATCTGGAAGAGGTTTTTTGGCTGGTCAAACAGGATGGCTATTCCGTCGTCCGTCGCGCAAGGGATGATGATCAGCTTGCCGCATACATATATGTCACAGGGAGATCAGATGGGATATCTCTGGACCGAAGGTTTCTTTTAATTCCTCAGATACCCTGACCTGCCTGCTGCCCCAAGGGACTATCCGGCCTCCCGATTGCGCCATTTTTCTCGATCACCCTGGGAATGGTTTCTACTGTTCGGATAACAATTGACACAGACCTATAAACATGTTAGCCAATATAAAATAAAATTACAAATCAAGAACTGAATTTAAATTAGCGTACTTCGGATGAGCATCTCAGAACCGGTCTGAATCACTGCGATTTTCGCTTTTATCCGGATAGCAGGGAGAACGCCCCCGCATGAGTCAGGAGTATCTGCTTGAAACTCGGCATCTTTACAAGGACTTCAAGGGGTTCACCGCTGTTTGCGACGTCAGCCTGAAAGTGCGAAAAGGCACCATCCATGCCCTCATCGGACCCAATGGGGCCGGCAAGACCACCTGCTTCAATCTGATCACCAAATTTCTGCAGCCCACCAAGGGGCAAATTTTTTACAGAGGACAGGATATCACCCATATGGCTCCGGCCGATATCGCGCTGATGGGTATGGTACGTTCCTTCCAGATTTCGGCGGTTTTTTTGAACCTGACCGTGCTTGAGAACGTCCGTTTAGCGTTGCAGCTCAAGCTTGGCAAGCAATTTCACTTCTGGCGCTCGGATCGTCTGCTCCACGGTTTACACCAGAGGGCCTTCGATCTGCTGGATGCCGTGGGGCTGAGAGAATACGCGGACAAAAAAGCATCGGAACTGCCTTACGGACGCAAGCGGGCACTGGAAATCGTCACCACCTTGGCCCTGGAACCCGATATGCTCTTGATCGACGAGCCCATGGCCGGTATGGCCCGAGAAGACATCGGCCGAATCTCTGCCCTGATCCGGCAGGCGGCGGCTCACCGCACCGTGCTGATGGTAGAGCACAACCTGAGTGTGGTGGCCGACCTTTCAGACACCATTACGGTGTTGCACAACGGACAGATACTGGCTGAAGGAACCTATGCCCAGGTTTCGGCTGATCCGCAGGTCATAGAAGCCTATATGGGGACCGGCCATGACGGATGACAATCCGATGCTGAATGTCCTTGACCTTCACGCCCACTACGGAGAATCCCATATCCTGCAGGGAATGGATTTTCAGGTTCCCGGGGGCGAGGTGGTCACCCTTCTGGGGCGAAATGGCGCCGGAAAAAGCACGACATTGAAAGCCATCATGGGCATTGTGACCCAGCGAACCGGTTTGGTGGTGTTCAAGGGAGCGAATCTGGCCACATTGCCATCCAACCGTATCGCCCGCATGGGCGTGGCCTACTGTCCGGAGGAACGCGGCATATTCAGCAGTCTTTCGGTCA
>Ga0268283_1001336_pt1 | contig 12211 bp, 12 predicted proteins | sample saktaG_13_FD_190140 | JGI IMG/M metagenome (GOLD analysis project Ga0268283, IMG submission 190140) | Saline water microbial communities from Sakinaw Lake, British Columbia, Canada - sak_2013_06_06_36m | ecosystem: Environmental > Aquatic > Non-marine Saline and Alkaline > Saline ... | reverse complement strand
TCATCATAAATTCATTTATATCCGGTTTTGCCGGTTTTGTCTTAATGTATTCACAGTAGTTCGGTAATTTTAAACCTTTCCTGCGCCATGCTTCCTTATATCCGCACCACAGATCCTGTTTATGTTCTATATTTTGCCCATTGTAAATTTTATCATAATTCACTTCTCTTAATCGGAGGTAGTCTTTTGCCTTTTGTAGGAAATTTGCTCCCTTGTCAGTTCTTGCCACGCAAACAGACTCGCCATTTATATGGTCCGCTTCAGAAATACCCCATGGGTCGCCCACTGATATATCGGAAAAAATGTTTAGCTTATCAAAACAAAGCCTGCAGCGCGTTGGTGTAAAAAAATCCATTATTTGCATTCTATCCTTTGGCGGCAATACATAATCTTTACCATCCTCACTTTCGATATATACGCTTCCGGGATATCCGCCATGCTGTTTATCCCTAAAGACTAAATGCTTCACTTGGCCTTTGCAATTTTGTTTTTTAATTAGATAATCTATCGCCGCATTCGTCATCGTCCGATCGCAAAACAAGCCGATTGTTAAGATGATTTTTTCTTTTAATTCCGGGACTACTTCATATAAATTATGCAAGCCATGAATTTGCAGGGCAAACCTACAAATACAATTTTTTGATCGCTTTCTTTAAGGCCTTTCAACGCACTAAGTGCGGGGACCAGGGAATACTTAGATTTCTGCGAATGAAGAATCTCTTCTCTTGATCTTACTAAACAAGCATTGGCGCGCGGAGGATTACCCTTTTGCATAGCTACTGTTACCGCAGCATTTGCTAATCCTGATTCAAGTGCATAACACAATAAGGCTGAAACCGCTCCTCCGCTTTGGGAATTTTTAAATATATCCTCACTTTGAGCCCTTACAAGATAAGATTTTATCGATTCTCCCCTGAATACATCGCGAGGCATTTTATCAAAAAGAGTGTCACTGAAACTTACCCCCTGGCAAACTTTAAGGCATAACCCACAATAAGTACACTTATCGGTATCAATCTGGGGAAATAAATTACCGCCAACCGTTTCCTTAAAAACAATCGCATCGGGTTTACATACCGCAAAACAAGCGCCGCACGAATTGCAAAGTTTTTCCCCTACAACCTCTCTGATATTTGCTTTTTTTGAATCCATTTTCTTAAGCGATCTTTACTGCGTGAGTTAATACTGTATTCCAAAATTTCTTCATATGATATTTTTTAGAATGCTCGGTTATCATTTTATTGGCCCTTTTTATCATTTCTTCATAATCAGGCTAATTCTCTAAGACATGCCGGATCTTAGACTCTAAATCAGACAGGTCGGGCCTGCACTTAACATATGTTTTGCCGCTTTGATAAATATCCGGGTCGGTTTCAACATGGTCACTGTCAGGTTTAATTAAAACTACCCCGCAATACATCGCATAATAATCCATGTCTACCTTTTCTCCATACCCCCAACAAGCAACACAGACTTTTGAGTCTGCAAATTTCTGGTCGTAATCTTTCTTTTCAAGATGTTTATGAAGGGAAGTAACCACTTTAAGATCTTTAAGAGAATCAACTATCTCCGCGCCTTTCCTTTTATGCCAGCCCTGGATAAACGGATCGTTATGGTTATTAGCGCAAAAAACATCATATTTTCTGGGGCGGTCTAATTTCCATTTTCTATTAGCAAAATAACTGGCAGCAGTTTTGAAATGGACTTTATCAAAATCCCAAAGCAAACACTTAATTTTAGCTAAATTACTTGCGGAGATTGGTTTTGGCTTTTTTTCTTCAAGGACAGGGCCTCTCTCTTTTTCATAATCATTTCGAATTAATCCCCAGTGATATCCTCCAAAAAACTGATTGGCATTATTGAGCGATGCCGGCCTTACAACAAAACTTTTATAAACTGCAACCAAATTAGGTATTTCATAATATTCCCTATAAAGCGTAATTGACTGTTCGAGATACTCTAAAACAATAACCGGAAGATTAGACTTAACAACCGCATCTTTAACTTCAGCTGGCAATTGCCCAACTATGCAGCTATCAATTACTAAAACGATCAAATCATTATCTTTAATAGACTCCAGGCAATTCAGCGTCACTTGAAGTTTGTTTTCTTTAAGATATTTCCAGGACTCTTCAATAAGAGGATCTATATAATTCCTCTCTTTTCTACCCAGCACTATAAGACTTATCCTTGTTTTGGGATATTTTATCTTTGGGCATTCGCTGCCCGTAACCTTGGCTCTAAATTTTATGCGGAGCTTCTTTATGGCCTCTATTGTTCCGCCTAATAAGCCTCTATCTTTCATTAAATTTATATAATGACCTAATGCTCGCCTGCATGCTTTTATAAAGCTTAAACTTATATTTCCTTTCTGCAAATCATCATTTGAGCTTCGCTCTTTATTTAGCAAAACTTTGGTGAATTTATCGTTTCTGATCATCGTCTATTTTCCAGTTGATCCTATGCTTGACTTTTTGAGGGCCTCGATCCTTTTCTCGCGAGGAACTGACATTAGTTGCTTTAAAATATCTCCGGTATAACGGCCCTGGCCGCCTGAATAATGTTTATCGGGTTGGCCGGCGTGCCACAAATGAACTAACGGCAAATAGCCGTAAGGGCAGACCTTTCGCGTTTGTGCCCTATCCCAGAATTCATTGTCTTCCCCTCCCCAGCCGATAAAAGATTCGTCAAATCCGCCGATAGCGAAATAAGCTTCTCGGCCCACCGCAACGCTTCCGCCTGCTTCCAGGTTTTGCACGATCCTCTCGGGGCAAATAGGGGACAGCGCCCTATTCGCAAGCATGTATTCTGTGCCCTCTTTTGACAAATAGAAAATAAATCTCTTCAGCTGGATCACCTCACTGCCTTTAGAAAATCCCTTCATCAATTCCGAGGCGTAAACCTGCGGCACTAAAAAATCATTGTCATGCAAAACAAGTAACTTCCCTTTTGCCTGGCGCGCTCCAACATTCAATGCCCATGAGCGGTTATACGGCAGGTCCGGCCTTAGCAGCGGAGTGTGGATATAGCGGACCCAATCAGGAAGCATGGCCCTAATCTCTTCTTTTATAGACTGCTCCACGACAATGCACTCAAGCGAGACATCGGTTTGGGCGGCAATTGATCTTAGGGTGAGCAACAAATGCTGCAATCGCTCCAACCCGCGGTGCCCTATGATAAAAGAAACATCAACCACTAATGACGCGTCATTGCGAGCGACCGAAGGGAGCGAAGCAATCTCATCATCCTTAAGAACTATCGGATAATCCCGCAGCGCCCTCTGCATCAAATTCCTGCCCAATGACGGAAAGACCTTGGCGATATGCAGATCTGAAGTCCATTGCCAGTCACATTTAACGCCTCGCCCGATCGGATTTGCAATCAACCGCTCATTGCGATTGCGCATGAGCACCCACGGCTTAAAAAACCGCGGCAAATCAAAGATAACCGCTCCGATTTTTTGCTTCAGACTATAACTCATATTTTATAAAACTTCTTTCACGCCTCTTAGACAAGTCAATTATAGCGCTGATCGCGCACCAGAGCATAGCGGGCCAGGCCCCAAGGACATATCTATGCTCGTTATCCCCAAACACCAGCCCAAAAAATACTGTGATAAAGAATATATTCAATAGCATAAGTATGGTGAGGTAATGATAACCAGATAAACTTCGGCGTCTAAGGTGTTTAAATACCATAAATAAGGAGATGACCGCTAAAAGATAGATAATCAATTTCAATATCAAAAGCATCCCCAGGATAGACTTGCGGATGATTTTAGGGGGAGATTTTAATACATTCAATACTTGAGCGTTAGTTTCATTATTCACCCAAAGGCTTGTAGCCCGCCAAACCCTGGTCAATCCGTAATTAACAAGGAAATTATCTTTTATTCGCTTATTTGCGACCGCCTCAAAAATACGATCCACTTCCTCCGTATATCCGGATTTAGCGTATAAAGAAAGCGCCCTGGTTATCTCTTGCTTTTCATAATCATCGCCAAAGGCGCGCGGCGGCAATTTCTCCAGCCTTTTATCAGCGCTTCCATAAGCAAAACCCTGCCCAGAAGATTTCTCGGTACCGAACCAGGTGTAGGTCCAATCCAAAGCTCCTTGGCCGTTCCAACGGTATTTTGGGATCAATTCCGCTTTACCGGTCAGATAATGACGATAGCCAATTTGCAGGCCGCAGAATAAAATAAAGATCAACCCCGAATAGCAGCCATATTTCAAGATCGAATTCAGTTTTCTTGATTTAATAGTGATCGCTGTAAAAACAATGATCGGAACCAATAAAATCCTTTCGATCCGCAGCATGAAGGTCAGGCATAATAATAGGGTTGCAATCACCAGAAAAACCGCCTCCCGGCCGCTTTTTTTTGTTTTAATAAACATAAATAGACCAATCAGGGCCAATGTCGTGATAGAAGCGGCCAAAGAATCAGGATAAAAGCTGGCAGAATATTCAAATGCCCACGGTTGAATTCCCAGCATCAATGCCACAAGATAGGTCCATTTTGAACCTTTTAAAAAAGCGCAGGCTATTAAATATAAAATCATCAATACCGCAGACATTAATAAAAACTGCAATAAACCGGATTTCCATCTCTCACACTTAAATCCGGTTTCAGAAAGGCCAAAAATCGCCAAGAAAAGCGGATATCCCGCAGCCCTGAAATCAGAGTCCCCGCTCTTCTTCCCCAGCGCCATCTCGATGTCATTTGCTTTAGGCAAGGCCCTATTCTTAGCAAAATATTCCGCCTTATAGGTGCAATATGGCTCATCTCCCCCCAAACCCACACGCCCCTTGGCCTCGCGGGAAAATATTAAGAATTGCCCGAACAACAAAATAATCAATAAAAAAAACGAGCAAATATTGGTTATACTTATTCTGTTAGTCATTATTAACTCCACTTTCCTTTTATTTCCGGTGAAATTTAACAATCGCCGCGCAGACATACTGAACCTGCTCATTTGTAAGTTGCGGATACATCGGCAAGCTCAAGATCTCTTGCGCGACTTTCTCCGTGTGCGACAATGAAACAACTCTACTTAAGCGTCCCGAATAAGCCGGCTGCAAATGAATAGGCACCGGATAATGAATAATAGTACCGATACCTTCCTGCTTAAGACGCTCTGCCAAAGCATCGCGCCGGAAGGAACGCACAACATACTGGTGAAAAACATGCGCTGCTCCCAAACGCGTCTTTGGTAAAGTCAGTCTGGTATCTTTAAGGAGACCGTCGTATAGTCTTGCCAATTCATTGCGCCGAGCGTTATCCGATTTAAGATACCCCAGCTTAATTCTTAAAATCGCCGCCTGCACTTCATCCAGCCGCGAATTACCTCCGGAGATTTCACTTACATACCTTGTTCGCCAGCCGTACTGCCGCAATAATCTCACCCGCTCTGCCAGTCCTGCATCAGCAGTAACCACCATTCCGCCATCGCCTAATGCCCCTAAATTTTTTGTGGGATAAAAACTAAACGCCGCCATATCGCCGAAGGTGCCGGTCATGCGGCCACCTAACATCGCGCCGTGTGATTGAGCGCAATCCTCAATCACCTGCAATTTATACTTACGCGCCAATTCCAGAATAGCCGGCATATCTGCTGCCTGGCCGTAGAGATGCACCGGAAGAATCGCCCTGGGCTTACCGGCAGGAGAATGCGCCAACGCTTCTGCCAAACTCTGCGGATCCATGGTATAAGTATCCGGATCAATATCCACTAAAACCGGAGCAGCTCCCACCAGCTCGATCGCTGCCATTGTAGCCACTGCTGTATGCGAAACAGTGAACACCAAGTCGCCCGGGCCGATCCCACAAGCCCGCAAGGCCAGCTCCAGCGCATCAGTGCCGTTACCAACGCCAACAGCATAGCCCACGCCTACAAAAGAAGCAAAATCTTTTTCAAAGGCTTCTACCTCTTGTCCTAAAATATACCAGCCGCTCTCCAGCACGCGCTTTATAGCGATATCAATTTCCATACGGTGCTCCAGATATCCGGCCTTAGGATCGCTTTGCGGCACAATTATCGGATGTTCTTGGCTCATAGGTAATGCTCCAAATTTTGACGAAAATAATCCAGTGTACGGGCCAGCCCTTGCTGAAGATTGATCTTAGGCAGCCAATTCAATTCCGAGCGGATCAGTCGGTCATCAGCGTGATAGTCGCCGATATCAATGCGCTTACGGTCAGCGGGAAATTCAAGTGTTTGGAATGCGCCGCTGCCGTTGGCCGCCACCAAAAGGCCGGCTAAATCACGCAAGCTGACAACTTCACAACCGCCCAGATTAAAAACTTTTCCATTAGCCTCTTCACTGGCTGCTGCCAGCAAAAACGCATCGACCGCATCGTCAATATAAGTAAAATCTCGCAACTGCTCACCGCCCCAGACCTCAAAAGGCTTGCCTTCCAAGAGCAACCTGACCCACGCCCCCAGAAAGGTCTGCCGGGCATCTTTAATGCGCATGCACTCTCCATAGGTATTTGTCAGCCGCAAAGCGCAGGCGCGAATCCCGTAAACGTTGTTATAAAGAATATGATACCACTCACCCGCCATTTTATTGATACCATTGACATCCGTAGGCCGCAGGAGATGTTTTTCATCCACAGGAAGATAGTCCGGCTTTCCGTAAATCTGACGCGTACTGGCAAAGACAATTTTGATATGCGGATTGTATCTCCGGCAGGCTTCCAAAATCGAAAGCTGGGCCCGGCAGTTTATCTCCATGTCAGTATCGGGATCCTGCATGGAATCCAGGTGACTGGTCTGTCCTGCCAGATTAAAAAGATAGTCCTGATCCCTTATCAAATACTGTATGCTATGCTCATCGCGCACATCGGAGTTATGCACCTTGACCTTGTCCTCGATGCCGCGGATATTAAATAAATTGCCTCCGTATTCCGGGATCATGCTGTCTATAAGGGTAACCTGCGCCCCTGACTCCACTAATCTGCGGGCAAGGTTTGAGCCGATAAACCCCAAGCCCCCGGTAATGAGGATCTTTTTATCTTTCATTGGAAAATATCTCCCTTACCACATATTGCGGGGTCTGATTTACGGTCATATATTGTTTGCCGATGTATTCTCCGATCACTCCCAGCACAATCAATTGGACGCCTGAAAACAGCAGAACGGCCATAATCAGCCAGGCGATGCCGTGAGTTAACCCGGGATAAAATATCTTTTCAATGATTATTTGAACTATACCGATAGCGGCAATGCCGGAGAACAAAAGACCTACAAAAGTCGCCACCCGAAGCGGCTGGACAGAAAAATTTATAAACATATTCATCCAAAGGCTGACTAGTTTTCTTAGGGTATAACCGGATTTGCCTTCTCTTCTTTCTTCATGTTGCACTATAACCTTGCCGATATTTTGGGTTGAGCGCAGTATCAATCCGTCGATATAAGGATAAGGGCCCCGATATTTAATAACCTCATTGATCAGGAAACGGTTCAGGCATTTAAAACTCGACAAATATAAATCCCGGGGCTTGCCTAATAAAAAGCAGGCGACTTTATCATTAAACTTGCTCCCCAGATTCCTGAATAAGGAGTGGCATTTTGTTTCATACTCGCCGTAAACTACATCATAATTGCCTTTAAGTGCACAATCAACTAATTTTGGAACCTCCTCGATCGGGTTTTGAAAATCATCGTCGATGATCACCGCATAATCGCCTTTTGAATGGCCAAGCCCTGCCAACACCGCGTTATGTTCCCCGAAATTCCGGCTCAGGCGGATATATTTTACAATTCCTTTATGCCTGTTAAATGCCTCGGCGCATGCCTGGTGGCTGTTGTCTTTACTACCGTCATTTACCAAAACTATCTCCAGGGCGTTTGAGCCCATCTTCGCTACCAATTGGTCCACCAAAAGACCTATTGTCCGCTCACCCTGATATACCGGAATAATTATGCTGATCTTCATATCTTCATTCCTTCCTTTTTGCCACTGCCACAACTGATAAACCAAATGGCAGGCTGATGAATTTTATTAAAAATGCTTCCAGCAAAAACGGTAACTTAAATAAATAATTTAAAGCCTTTGGAACAGGCTGGACATCTGAACTCTTGACCGGACCGGATAGGAACTTCCCCTGCAAGCGGCGAAGCGCAGCCAACGGGAACAAAAACGTGTTGGCGTAGGTTAACCTAAGTGGCGTAAATCCACATTCGGTCAATAAACGATTTAGCTCGGGGCAAGTATATCGATAAGTGGCATTGATCATGACATCGTGCACGCTGCACAACCATTTATAGGCGGAGACTCTTATAAAAAACACCCCTTGCGGCTTTAAGACCCTATAAACTTCACGCAACGCTCCCTTAGGATCTTCAACGTCATTTTGATTCAATACGTCAAAAGAGGTTACCAGATCAAATGAATTATCGGGAAACGGCAACTTGTCTATCGAGGCGACTTTAACATTTTCAAATCCTCTTTTCCGGCAGAAGCTGACCGCGTAATCGGAAATGTCCACCCCGCTGACCTTCCCGTATTGCCGCAAGAATACGAGGTTCATCCCGGTCCCACAGCCGGCATCGAGAATATCAATATCTTTCTTCGTCACAACCTTATCAAGAAGCACTTTGGTGATTCTCCGCATCCCGACAAACCAAAAGTGATCCTCTTCAACTTCGTACATGTTCTTGTATTCTATTGCTTCCATAAAAATATTCCTCAAAAATTTTCTATGATGCCAGCACTTCCTCGATCTTAAGCACAAAGTCTTTTGCGTCTTCGATGATCCACTCGGCGTCGTCATTGGTAATAATCTCAACGCCGTATTGTTCCACAACTCTGTTCTCTTGAGCCTTATCTAACGACTCAGAATATTTCCGTTCAAGCTGTTTGGCGCGATTGATATACGCTACAAATTCCGGCTTTACTTTCCCGCGCTTAACATAGAATTCCTTAAATGCCGCAAGCGCGCAGTAATGCGCTGTGGCGCGTACGCCTATTTTATAAAGAGCCGCCAAAACGGCATGATACATAGCGTAATACCCGCAAATAATAGCCCAATCGAACAAGCTATTGTCAAACATCATCTTCATCGCGCGAAGGTTGCCGTGCGCTTTATCGATGTGTTGTTGCGCGCGAGCCGGGCTTACCGGCACTTTCTGCAGGTTAGGCCTGCCTTCCTTCGGATGAAAACATCCCTGTAAGATCCGTTCCAAGTTCTCAGGCATATTATTTGCCCCCCTCTCTTATGAGCTGCCAGAACAAGAATTCGCTATAGAGCACAATACGGTCCTTCCACAGATTTTCGTAGAATTCGGTCTTTGCCTTAAAACCGTCGATGAACTTCTTTGTCGTAGTGCATATCGGCCTTATTTCTAAAAGCGGGCTTACGTCTACCTTAGCTTTATTTAATATATCAATAATGTCGTTTTCCTTATCCGAAACAACCACCAGTATGTCAATATCGCTCCCATTTGTCCATCCACCCCTTGCCACGGAACCGAAAAGAATTACAAGCTGAATCCGCTTATTTGAAAGCTCTACAATGGATTCCGTGTACTTATTAATAAGGCGGGCTATATTTTTATTCTTTGCGTAAAATGCTTTGCGCTTCTGTAGCTCCAAGAGCTCGAACATCTTGATAGTCTCTTCGTTCTCAAGGTTAGGCTTAAAAAAAGTGGAGTGCGACATTTCATTGCGCTTAAACATATCGTTTTTCACGAATAAACGCATTGAATTGTCTACATTGGCAAGTGAGGATTTTGACTGGCGGGCGATCTCTCGTAAGTGAATTTCCTTAAAAGGATCTTTCAGGAATATCTCCAGCATTTTTTTTCTTCCGGCGGGAATCAGCATATTTCATCTCCTGTTCTATATAATGGTACAACTGTTCGATATTATAGTACATAGAAACCGCCGTGTCAATAAATTTTCTGCTCTAATTCCTGAGCTACTCGCCAAAAGTTCTTATCATCCTGCGCTTTTTCGGAATACGTGTGCGGCCATTCGCCGCCGGCATCAGAATGTTTATAACTTAAGCGAAAAATCTCCCTGATATTTTCCGCGATGAATATACCGAATATTTTATCCAATCTACCGGCGGATTTCTGGATCTCCGCTTGCGTGGAGAGGACACACTTTGACGCGGACAAAATATCCTTAAACGCCCTATCCCATAGGCTGACCGAAATCTCCCTCGTATATTTTTCCAAAACCATTTTATAGCCGTTTTCACTTAATTTTGCTCTAAGTGCAGGATCAACGGATTTTATTAAACATCCCGCTGCTGCATTTGAATCTCCTATGGGAAATAAAAGGCAATTTTCGCCGTTTATTAGGCTGCCTTCTGATTTTGAGCCGATATACGAGTTTGATACAACCGCCACTTTATGCGCCATGGCTTCCCACACCACGATCGGCCCTGTCTCCCAGAAAGAGGTCAATAAAAGCACATCCGCCCAATCGTATACATTTGACAGCGCTTCACCAAAAAGAGCGCCGGTAAAAGTTACCCTCTTTTCAGAGATCTGAACGCGCATCTTCTCTCTTAAGAGAGCCTCTTCCTCGCCGCTTCCTACAATTTTCAGCTCGTAATTGAGATGCGAGCGATCAAGGAGATCGATGATACTCGGAATTTCGGTAACTCGTTTCTGAAAATTCTCTCCCAGCCTGCCGACATAGATAATCTTTAAAGTTTTACCATCTAAGCTTTTAGGCCTGGCTTCAGGAATTGAAACGCCGTAAGGAGCATAATGGAGCCTGTCTCTTTCCATTCCCCCCACCTCTTTAGCCAAAGCACAACCAAGCTTATTTGTGCAGATCACGCCATCTAATAATTGCGAATATTTCAACATGTCATCATAAAGCTTTGGTGAAAAACCGTGCAAAGTCATGACTACTTTGCAATCTGATTTTTTCTTTAGCCTAAGACGCTCTACTGCCGCATAGGTATCCGGAATATTTACTCCCACCACCAATTGCGGATTGACTTTCTCGATCGCCTTGCAGATCGCCCTTATGCGTCCTTCCCGGGAGCCGCTACTATTTTCTATCGCGAGAGATATTCTAAAAGGATGCTGTTTAAGATAGGTACCGGCATTGTGCCACTTTCCCGAAACAAGCCCGACCGTGACATCCCAGCCTGAATTCTCCAGCCCCGGCACTAAATAATCCAGCCACGTGGCCAATCCGCCAAACGTATACGCAGATGGAGCAATAAATAAGATTGTGTTCATACCACTATCCTCTCAGGTCCTTGATCTAGCCAAACTCAAGATACCATTCAGTATACCATTAACAAAATTAGTATACTATTCGCTTCCATTTATATGTTTTGCTATCTCAATAATACCTTATAACGATGCCAACGCCTCAATGAGCTTCTTATATTTGCCCGGCGCATCAATAAACTCTTTGGCGCAGATCTTTGCGTTAGCTTTCATTTCCGCAAGCCTGCCTTGAATAGTATCAATGGCATCGATAAATTGTTTTTCGTTCTCAATCAACACGCCACACTTATAGCGCTCCAGGAATTCAAAGCTTGGCTGGCGGCTGGCGATCACAGGCACGCCCATGGAAAGGAACATGCAGATCCTATTAGAGCTTGTGCCCATGTTCTGGAATTGCGGTCCGCTGTGATGATAGATCGCCACTCCGATATCGACCGCCGACATGGTCGACCACGACTCTTGCCATCCCAATCGCTTGGGCTCGATATAAATCCTACTCTTGTTGCGGGCCTCTTCAAGTAAAGGGTCGCTATTTGCCGCCTGTAAAACCAGATACGCATTGGGCTTTAAGTCCAGTGCTTTCATCATCCAGGGAAAACCCGAGTAAACGCTCAAGCCTCCTGAAAATGCGATTGCCAGGCCGTCCGCAGGAATACCCCATTTGGCACGGAGAGCATCTCTGCCTTCCGGCGCCGGGGTCTCTTTAAAGCACCCGGGATAAACGATGATCTTATGAGTCGCAGATAATCCAGCATACTCCCGCTGCAACTGAATGCGCGACTCGTCATTGACAATGGTAAAATTGGAGCGGCGCATCGCCCACCTGCATATTTTCTTCCAGTTCTCCGGCCTGTTGCCGTAATAAGAGCCGCTCTTTATCTCATCGGCCAGGGTAAAAGACGGCTTTCTGTTGCGCCAAGCAAGTGCGCCAACAACCGTCATTGGGTCCTCGGCTGTGCCCGAAAAGAGATCGTACTTCCTCCAGCGGGAAGATAGCAGGTTCTTCAGGA
>Ga0268283_1001335_pt1 | contig 12217 bp, 13 predicted proteins | sample saktaG_13_FD_190140 | JGI IMG/M metagenome (GOLD analysis project Ga0268283, IMG submission 190140) | Saline water microbial communities from Sakinaw Lake, British Columbia, Canada - sak_2013_06_06_36m | ecosystem: Environmental > Aquatic > Non-marine Saline and Alkaline > Saline ... | reverse complement strand
CCCGTGAAACCGTTAAAGCGATGCGTAAAAACGTGATTGCTAAATGTTATGGTGGTGATGTTTCACGTAAGCGTAAATTGTTAGATAAGCAAAAAGAAGGTAAAAAGCGCATGAAACAAGTGGGCAATGTTGAGATTCCACAAGAAGCGTTTTTAGCAATTTTACGTATTGAAGATTAATACTTCTTTTAATCTCGCTGATACAAATTAATAGGATATATACGCAATGATGTTTGCATTATTCATGATCGTGATACTGGTTGTCACAGGGCTTATTTGGCTTTTTGATATTTTGGTATTAAGTAAAAAGCGGGCTGCTGGTGTTAGTGAGCCAATGTTGGTGGAGTATGCCAAAAGTTTTTTCCCTGTCATTTTGGTGGTGTTTTTTGTCCGTTCATTTATTGTTGAGCCGTTCAAAATCCCATCTGGTTCTATGATGCCAACCTTGCTATCGGGAGACTATATATTGGTGAATAAATTCATTTACGGTTTACGAGTACCTATTTTAAATAATACTTTCATCAATATTAACAAGCCTAGCCGAGGCGATGTGTTTGTATTTCATTACCCGCCGCAGCCGTCAATTGATTATATTAAACGTGTGGTCGGCTTGCCTGGCGATAGAATCAGTTATCAGGATAAACAGTTAACCATCAACGGTAAAAAGCTTGATATGCAAGATGTTGGCAACTATGAATATGTGATGTCTGGACTGAATATTATGACGGCTAAACATTACAAAGAGCAGCTTGGCTCGGTGCAGCATAGTATTTTAATCCACGACATAGTTGGTAATTACGATGCCGATGCTATTGGCTCAAAATTTGCCAATAATGAAGAAATTGTTGTCCCCGCTGGACATTATTTAGCGATGGGTGATAATCGAGATAACAGTTCAGATAGCCGTGTTTGGGGTTTTGTACCAGAGCAGAACTTGGTAGGTAAAGCCTTTTTTATCTGGATGAATTTTGATCAAGGTTCTAGAATAGGCAGCGCAATACATTAGATGCCTAGAATTTAAAAACTATTTATTAGCTGGAGTTGATTGTGTATCAAACTACAAACAAAAAGATTATTAATTCGAAAAAACAAGCTGGGGCAAGCTTCATTGGCATACTGTTTGTCGGTGGAGCGGTGGTATTTGTTGCACTGATGGTTATGAAGGTGTTTCCAGCATACCAAGAGTATTTTTCAGTTAAAACTATCATTCGCACCATGAATAAAGAATCATTAGATGGCATGACTAAAAATGAAATTATCGATAATTTTAATAAGCGAGCTAATATTGGCTACGTAACGGTTATTCATGGCTCAGATTTAACTATTGATAAAAATAGCGATGGTGAAACAGTCGTTTCTGCCGAGTATCAAGTAGTTAAGCCACTTTTTGGCAACGTTAGTTTGTTAATTGATTTTGAAGCGCCAAGTGACGGTAAATAATTTATACAATGAATCAGCAGGATTTATCAAAACGATTAGTTTACAACTTTGTTAATGCCAATCTGCTCACACAAGCATTAACGCATCGTAGTTTTAGTGCTCAAAATAACGAGCGCCTTGAGTTTTTGGGTGATGGCGCACTGAATTTTATGATCGCACATCAGTTATATCAGCGTTTTCCAACCATCGCTGAGGGTGATTTAAGTCGTTTACGTGCGCAGTTGGTTAAAGAATCTACACTATGTGAAATTGCAATTTCACTTGATTTAGGTAGTGCGCTCAAGCTAGGTGAGGGTGAACTTAAAAGTGCTGGCTGGCGCAGACCTTCGATATTAGCCGATGCAGTTGAAGCCTTAATTGGCGCGGTGTATCTCGATGGTGGTTTTGCCGCTGCCGAAGGATTGGTTGTGCATCTTTTTGCGAATAAACTCAATACGATAGACCCAAAAGTAATCGACAAAGATCCGAAATCTCTCTTACAAGAACTGTTGCAAGGAAAGAAAATAGCAGTCCCAGAATATACCGTAACTCACTTGGAAGGAGAGGCGCATGCCCAAGTGTTTATTGTGGAATGTCGTATAGAAAAATTAAATATACGCACGGTTGGTGAAGGCACCAGCCGCCGAATTGCAGAACAACAAGCTGCGCAGCTTGCATTGGAAAAACTAAAGAAATGACAGACTCAGAGATAGATTTAGATTCAGAATCGACACCAACAGCATTTAAATGTGGCACAGTCGCTATTGTTGGGCGACCCAATGTTGGTAAGTCAACATTACTTAATCATATTTTAGGTATGAAGTTAGCCATTACTTCGCGTAAAGCACAAACTACGCGCCATCGTTTGCTTGGTATTCATACCACTGAAGACACACAATTTCTATTCGTAGATACGCCTGGCTTTCAGCAAAAGCATCTCAATGCCTTAAATAAAGGTTTGAATAAAACTGTCACCCAAGTCCTGACCGAAGTAGATGTCGTGTTGTTTGTGATTGAGCCTATGAAATTGGGTGAGGCTGACCGTAAAGTATTAGCCTTACTTTCAGAAAAAACACCGACATTTTTAGTGGTTAATAAATTAGACTTAATGGGCGACAAAAGTAATATATTGCCGCTGATTCAAGACTTTGATTTGGAGTTTCCATTTTCAGAGATTGTGCCAGTCAGCGCGAAAAAAAGTCTCAATTTGGACGAGCTTTTGCAAACAATACGTAAATATTTACCAGAACAAGCCGCCATTTATTCTGAAGATGAATTGACTGATAAAAATGAGCGCTTTTTAGCCGCAGAACTTGTACGTGAGAAGATTTTCCGATTAGTCGGTGATGAACTGCCTTACGCAGTCGCCGTGGAAATTGAAAAGTTTGAGATAATTGGCAATTTGCGCCGTATTTTCGTTGCTATTATTGTCGATAAAGATAGCCAAAAACCAATGTTGATTGGTAAAAATGGCGAAAAAATGAAACAAATCTCAACTGAAGCTAGACAAGATATGGAAAAATTGTTTGGTGGAAAAGTCTATCTGGAAACTTGGGTTAAAGTTAAGGGTGGCTGGGCAGATGATGAACGCGCGTTGAAATCGCTTGGTTATTAGGCAATTTGTTTTATCTAGTTAAGTTTTAAAATAAGTCTATTCAAAAAAGTTGAATCGTCTTGTTTAATGTGTTTTTTATAAAGACTTTATGGCTTTAGTCAGTACACACCGTCAAGATAACCAAGCAGTTTACGTGCTGCATACTTATCCATACAAAGAAACGAGCTTTGTTGTTGAGTTGTTTACGCATGATTTTGGTCGCGTAGCCACTACTGCAAAAGGCGCAAGGCGCCCCCGTTCTGCCATGCGCGGCATGCTGCAGTCGTTTCAACCTTTAATTGCTACATGGTCAGGTAAATTAGAGCTTAAAACACTACACAGCTTAGATTGGGCTGGCGGCTTATTGCTTCTTAAAGGCGAGGCATTGATGTGCGGCTTTTACTTAAACGAGTTGCTGCTACGCTTATTGCCTCGTGAAGATGCGCACGGTACGCTTTTTGAATACTATAGTTTAACGCTAAAAACATTAGCGAACAGTCAGGATTTAGCGACGACATTACGCCGTTTTGAATTGAAGCTTTTACAAGAACTCGGCTACGCAATCCCGCTAAAAAATGATGTAAATGATCTACCTATACTAGAAGAATTAAGCTATCGCTATGAAGCAGAACATGGCGCTATCAGAGTTGATGTAGTGATAAATCGACCAGTAAATGGCGTACTATTAGCGGGTAACACATTGATAGATATGTTTAATGATGACTACAGTAATGTCCAGACGCAGCAGCAAAGCAAGCAGTTGATGCGTTATTTGTTAGCGCATTATTTGGGCGATAAGCCCTTATATACAAGACAACTTTTAATAGATTTACAAGGTTTGTAGAATGATTAAATTAGGTGTAAATATAGATCACGTCGCCACGATTCGCCAAGCGCGCGGCACTAAATACCCCAGCGTAGTGCAAGCGGCTTTGCGTGCTGAACAGTCTGGCGCAGATAGCATTACGCTACATTTGCGTGAAGATCGGCGCCACATGCAAGATGCCGATGTTTACGCGCTAAGAGGTTTGCTACAAACCCGCATGAACCTTGAGTGTGCTGTCACTGATGAAATGATAGATATTGCATTAGACGTAGCGCCGCAGGATGTTTGTTTAGTACCAGAAAGACGGGAAGAACGCACCACGGAAGGTGGACTTGATGTAGTGGGTAATTATGCAAAAGTACAAAATGCAGTAAAAAAATTAAATGATGCGGGTATTCGAGTTTCATTATTTATTGGCCCAGATTTCGCACAAATTGATGCTGCAAAGAGCGTTGGTGCGCCTGTTATTGAGCTACATACTGGCACATTTGCCGATGCTGAGAATCCATTAGATAAGGCGCGTGAGTTACAGCGAATAACAGACGCAGTAAATCATGCGCTTGCGCTAGGGTTGGTAGTCAATGCAGGTCATGGCTTGCATTATCATAATGTGCATGAAATCGCCTCAATTGAAGGTGTAGACGAGCTGAATATTGGTCATGCAATTGTTGCTCACGCCTTGTTTGTTGGTTGGGATAACGCGGTGCGCGAGATGAAGGCGTTAATTAAAGAGTTTTCTTTTAAGTGATGACAATTAGTGCTGGATACATCTCAATATATCAAGACAGTAATTTTTTACTGGTATGATTTTCGGAATAGGCACAGATATCGTTGAGGTTAACCGCATTCAAGCATCAATTGCGCAGTTTGGTGATGACTTTTCTAAGCGAATACTTGCGGATAGTGAAATTGAAAGTTATATGCAATCACACATCAAAGCGCGTTTTTTGGCTAAGCGTTTTGCCGCGAAAGAAGCATTTTCTAAAGCGCTTGGGACTGGCTTACGAGCGCCCGCTACATTTCAAAATATTGCAGTGTCACATGATGAACTGGGTAAACCAATTTTAGTGTTAGCGCCAGAGTTACAGGCTTTTGTGGATTCTAAAAATATTACACAAACCCATATCAGTATTAGTGATGAAAAGAATTTGGCTGCTGCATTTGTAGTGTTAGAAACATGAGTGACGATCTGGATTTTTCTCGTCGCTTCGGTGGTGTTTCGCGGTTATATGGTGCGAAAGGTTTAACCCAACTGCAATCTGCTCACATTTGTGTGATTGGCATTGGTGGCGTTGGCTCATGGGCGGCAGAGGCGCTGGCGCGCAATGCTGTAGGAACAATCACCTTGATTGATCTAGATAACATTGCCGAGTCTAATGTCAATCGTCAGTTACATGCAGTAGACGGTACTTTTGGTCAGGCTAAAGTGTCTGCGATGGCGGATCGCATCAGGCTGATTAACCCGATGGCAAACGTGCTTGAGATAGAAGATTTTGTTACGATTGAAAATGCTAATGAAATGCTAAGTCAACACTACGATGGCGTGATTGATTGTATCGATGATGCTAAAGCCAAGGCTGCGATTGCTGGGTTTTGTCAGAGGAATAACATTCCACTTGTCATGACTGGCGCGGCTGGTGGTCGGCTAGATGTTACGCGGATTAAGCAGGCTGATTTGAGCTTGGTTAGTCACGATAAACTATTGGCAAAAGTTCGTAATTTAATGCGTCGTGATTATGGCTTTGCTAAAGTAGACACTAAAAAAAACAAACCTTCAAAACTTGGTATTCAATGTATTTACTCTGATGAGGAAGTTATTAAACCTGATCTGGTTTGCGACACCAGCGACAGTGCTATAACAGGTTTAAACTGTGCAGGATATGGCTCTAGCGTATGCGTTACCGCTTCATTTGGCTTTGCAGCATCAGGGTTGCTGCTACAGCAATTGCTGCGTCGTTAAGGTGATTCTGAGATAACGAATTTAAGCGGCTAGTGGATATTTTGGTTGCAATCTAAAATTTTATTTTCTATTGTTTGATGAATCTGTTCCGTGAGAAAGCTGGTAGCTTTTCTCCTTAATATCATCAACTTGTCCGTACAAAAATCAGGTCTAGCTAAGGAGTGTATGCTCGATTACAATAAAGCATGTGGCTAAGGTAATAGCCGTGTGATTTTCATCAAATATTCATCAATTTGTCACAATCGGCGCATAACATCAACCGCATATAAAAAGAGAAAATATTATGCAATCAACTTTTCCACCTTTGAAATTACTTAACCGTGATACCAGTATTTTAGCGTTCAATGAGCGTGTGCTAAGCCTTGCGCGTAATCCAGATTGCCCCTTGCTTGAGCGCTTACGTTTCCTTTGTATTGTTTCGTCAAATTTAGATGAATTTTTTGAAGTTCGTGCGGCGCCGCATGTCGATGCCATGCGTGATGATGAACAAAATAGTGATATAAACGTACAAAGTTATCAAACGATTTCTGAAGTTGCGCATGCGCTTGTTGATAAGCAATATGAAATATTTAATACGGAACTGATGCCAGCCCTCGCTGCACAAGGCGTTCATTTAGTATCACACGGTGATCGCACGCCAGAGCAGCGACGCTGGGTAGCTCGATACTTTGAATCAGATGTCCGCCCCTTGCTAGTGCCTGTTGCGCTAGATCCATCACATCCTTTTCCGCAAGCAGCCAATAAATCGCTTAATTTTATCGTGTCGCTTAGCGGTCAAGATGCGTTTGGTCGCAGTAATAATATTGCAATTGTACGCGTGCCAAGAGCGTTGCCGAGATTGATTAAATTACCAAAAAACTTAAGTGATAAGCAGCAAAAATTTGTATCGTTATCTAGTGTTATTAGAGCACATTTAGCCAGCTTGTTTGCTGGTCGCGAAGTGCTGAGTTTTTCTCAGTTTCGGGTGACAAGACACTCTGATTTGGCGGTAGATGAAGACGATGTGAAAAATTTACGCACGGCTTTACGCAAAGGACTGGTGCAGCGTAATTTCGGTGATGCTGTTCGCCTAGAGGTGTCGCATGCTTGTGACGAGAAATTGGCTAAATTTTTATTGCAGCAGTTTGATTTGCCTAAGCTATCACTTTACCGTGTTAATGGCCTTGTTAATTTAGCTCGATTGATGCAGTTGGCTGATTTGGCTGAGGGTAATCAGCTGAAATTTAAATCATTTGAACCTAAAATCAGTCAGCAATTAGTGCCCAATCAATCTTTTTTTACACAGCTAAAACAGCGTGATATTTTAATTCATCAGCCTTACGAGAGTTTCGAGTCTGTGATTGATTTCTTGCGTGAGGCGGTCAATGACCCTGATGTTTTATCAATTCAGCAGACTATCTACCGAACCGGTTCGGATCCACGTATGTTGAAGTTGCTGCAAGAGGCTGTGCGGCGAGGTAAAGAGGTAATGGCTGTTGTTGAGCTTAAAGCTAGGTTTGATGAAGAGGCGAACATCAACTGGGCCGAAGATTTAGAGTCTGTTGGTGCGCAAGTTGTTTACGGTATTGTTGGTCTGAAAACACATGCCAAAATGTTGCTTGTAATGCGCCGAGAAGGCGCAAGTCTAAAATATTATGGTCATGTTTCAACTGGAAATTACAACCCAAGAACCGCGCGACTATATACCGATGTGAGCATGCTCACGGCTGACACGCAGATTACCCGAGACATGGAGCATTTGTTCAGACATATCGCCAGCCAAGTTAAGCTGCCGCGTATGCAAAAGCTATTAGTAGCACCATTTAATTTGCATAGACAAATGGTCGCTAAAATTAGAAGCGCAGAACTTGCTGCAAAAGCTGGCAAGCTAGCTAAAATTATCTTAAAAATGAACGCGCTCACTGATGAAGCTTTAGTGCTTGCCTTGGTTAAGGCTGGTCGAGCAGGTGTTGAGGTTGATTTAATTCTACGCGGCGCCTGCATACTGCCTGTGGATGCGCCTGGTTTGGATGGTCGCATTCGTGTACGTTCGATTATAGGACGTTTGTTGGAGCATTCCCGCATCTTTTATTTCAAAATAGACGATGTGGAAAATATGTGGCTTGCCAGTGCGGATTGGATGAACCGCAATATGATGCGCCGCGTGGAAATTGCATGGCCGATTATTGATGAAAAGAATCGCGCTCGCATCTTGAGTGAATGCTGCCAAATGAGTTTGGATGACAATAAGGATGCATGGTTGCTAACTGGAGATGGTGTCTATGTGCTGAGCGCGCCTAACACCACTTCCAATACATCTTTGCTTAAGATTAAAGGTGTTGATTATGCAAAAGCCTTTAGCGCGCAACAGTACCTTATCCAAAAGTATGCTGATTAGATGGTTAGAACAATGTAATTATGGCGAATCTAATATTATGGCGACATGCTGAAGCCGAAGTGCAAAGCGATAGCGGTGCTGACACAGATAGAGAATTAACCAAACATGGCCGTAAGGATGCTGCAAAAATGGCTGAGTGGCTTAATCAATATTTACCAAAAAATACAGATATTTTATGTAGCCCTGCAAAACGCTGTTTAGAAACGGTTGCAGCTTTGCAGCAACCCAATAAAACAAAAGTTAAGCGCGAAGTGAAAGTGGTTGATTTTTTAAGTGTGGATAGCTCAGTTAGCGAGATCATTAGGCAAGTGAGTAATAACGATACGAGTCAAACGATTTTGATTATTGGACATCAACCCAATTTAGGCTTATTGCTTGCTAAGCTGCTGGGCATGAAAGAGGGCACTTTGGTGGTTAAAAAAGGCGCAGTATGGTGGCTGCGCCAGCGCTATTTACCTAATTTGGATGGTGGTGTAACGCAAACTTATTTGCATGCGGTACAACAGCCAAATTTATAGGCAGACTTACAAATAAGCTTAATGACTTAATTGTACATCTGCTTAGGTATCATTTTTTATTGGGTCTACCTGTTTTAATGGTAGGCACTTTAATCATGGCGGCTTTTAATGCTGCATCGGTCATTGCGCTTAGTTGCATAATGCCCGCGCGTAACAATTCACTTTTTTTCGCTGGTTGGCCAAGTTTAATTAAACGCCCTTTCAATACTGAAAATTGCGTATATTCCACTTTAGGCATGGTGAAGCTATCGCGCTCCATTTTTAATTTAGGCGTTTTTTCTACTTTAGCTGGCTTAGCCTTTACTGCTGCAGCCTTAACTACCACAGCCTTCACCACCACAGCCTTCACTACTTTTTCAGGGGTAACCTTAGTGCTGCTAGCGGTAGTTGAAGTTTTTGCAGGCGCTGATTTAGCAGCTACGGTTTTCGCTACAACTGGTTTGCTGGCAACTGGTTTTGTCGCTTCAACTTCTTTAGTGGGTGCAGCTAAAGCAGCGACCTGAGTAGGATTGGTTTTTGACATGATAAGCTCCTTAATAAACGGTATAAATAGTTTATACCGTTTATTATAAAATGCAATATTGTTTTTATAATTAATTCCGTTAAGAAACAGTCACATCGAACAGCCAGCTAGTTTTTTGCCAAGCTAACTTTTCTTCACCTAATAGATAATAAGATTGCGGGTATTTTTCAGGCCATGATTTTGGCAGGGTTAACTGAATAGTGTTGTGATGATAATGTAACTGAATGCCGCGCAAGTTTGGCATGATGCGAGCGTGGCATAAAATCACTGCTAAGCGTAAGCATGCAAGTTGCATGACTAAAATACGGTTAGAAAAATCAGCCTCTAAGCGCTTCAATTTACCTCTGTGGCCTAATATTAATAAGCTTAAGCAATGCAGTTCGCTTTGTGCAAAGCCAGGCGGCTCAGCATGTTCAAGTATGTAGGCACCATGCAAATTAACATCAATTGGTGAGACCTTACCTCCAACTTCATGTAATAAACCAGCCCAATATAATTTACGCGCGTGCGCTTGCTGTTCATCTGGCGCAAATTGAATATCTTCACTTATTTTCTCAAATAACTTCGAAGCAATATCGGCAACAGTTGTTGCATGCACTTCATCGACATCAAATTTTCGTGCTAATCGTTGCACTGAGGCGTTTCTTAAATCGATCATTTCGTTATCACGCGCCAGCATGTCGTACAGCAAACCGTGTCTTAATGCGCCTTTTGCAACGTTTAAAGTTTCAATTTTTAAGAAATCAAATGCACCAAGCATAATGGATAAGCCCCCCGCGATTACAGCTTTCCGCTCCTCTTTTAACCCTAGTAAACGTAATCTATCGGTGTGCTTGGCACGCAGCAACTCTTCGCGTAACCAAAGAAGACCTTCTTTTGTGATGGTGTCTACTGGCCTACCGTATTGCACTAACACGTCAGCAATTGCTCCTACTGTGCCAGAAGCACCATAAGCAACATCCCAATGCTTACGGCAAAAATTGACGCCTAAAGTATCGAAAATTGATTCTGCGGCAATCTCTGCGCGGGTAAATGCATTTTCTGTTAAATCGCCTGTACCAAAATGTTTAAGTGACCATGCTACTGATCCTACATGTAAGGAGGCCGTATGTTGCGATGCAAATCCTTGACCAAGGATGAATTCAGTAGAACGCCCGCCAATATCTATGACTAGGCGTCTCTCATTAGATTGCGGTAAAAAACGGCTCACACCTTGGTAAATCAGGCGCGCCTCTTCTACGCCAGAAATCACTTCGACATCAAACCCCAGTGCCTTTTTAGCCAGTTTGATGAATACATCACGGTTATTTGCTTCACGCAAAGTTTGTGTCGCCACGGCGCGTACATGTGTCGCTTCAAAGCCTTGTAAGCGCTCACCAAACCTTGCTAAACAACGTATACCACGTTCAATGGCTTCAGCCGTCAGGTTGCGATCTTCATCTAAATCTCCGCCTTGCCTAACGGCCTCTTTTAGATACTCTATCCGCTGGATGTGTCCGCTATCTAAGCGACCGATTTCTAGTCTAAAGCTATTAGAACCTAGGTCAATTGCGGCCAATAAGGACTTGTTTGCGGGCTTGTTACTAAGGATGTTCGTCTTATTTTCCATAATTTCTTGTGAGCGCATTTAACTGTTACTTTTTGTGTAAAACAATAATATTGTTTATTTTATAATTATAGTTTGAAATTTTTATGACAAAGAAAAAATGAAACAATTTTTTTCGTGCAAAGTTACACATGTAATCACTTGACTGCCGTTGGTCAGCTAGATGGTGTGTGCCACATCTTAACCTTAGCGTCATATTTGATTCACATTCAGCTATTAATCTGTCTAAGTCTGCATTGAGACGCGCATCTGGATTTAACGCTGGGCTGTCGCTGGGTAGGTAGAGCAATTCAATCTGCGCCTTGTGTACCCCACGAAGTTTCTGTGGCATGTGTCAATGCTAAGAAGCAAGCCAAGAAAATTTCTGGTAACAGTCTATTCGTAGAGTGTCGTAACAAAAAAATAATATATACCGAAGTGGCCGCTTAAACCGTCAATCAACTATCTGTTTTGTCTGCACGTATCTGTTAATCCAAACAAACCTAGCTAAATTAACCTTGGCATTGAATGCGGCTTATTTTAGGTTAAGACTTGAAAGTTTGATACCTAAGCCACATTAACATTAAGTGTTTACAATTAACTCAGGATTTTAATATGGCAAAACAAACCGATAAAAACAGCCCAGCACTAGAGACTCCTTTAAAAGAATCAATGGCTTTTCAGGCTGAAGTTAAGCAGCTTTTACAATTGATGATTCACTCTTTGTATAGCAACAAGGAGATTGTATTGCGCGAGTTGATTTCTAATGCATCTGATGCAGCGGATAAATTACGTTTTGAGGCGCTGGCCAACAGCACTTTGTATGAAAATGATAGTGAGCTGAAGATTCGCGTTTCTTTTGATAAAGAAGCACGTACGGTGACAGTTTCAGACAATGGCATTGGTATGAGCCGCGATGAAGTGATTGCGAATATCGGCACGATTGCAAAATCTGGTACCAAAGAATTTTTTAATGCGCTTTCTGGTGATCAGGCAAAAGACGCTAATTTGATTGGTCAATTTGGCGTGGGCTTTTATTCTGCCTTTATTATTGCCGACAAAGTCACTTTAACCACGCGTCGTGCTGGTACTACAGAAGCGATTCGTTGGGAATCTGCGGGCGAGGGTGACTTTACGCTAGAAGCCACAGATAAAAACACTCGCGGCACAGAAGTAGTGCTGCATCTACGTGAGAGTGAAGATGAATTTTTAAGCGATTGGAAACTTAAAACCATTATTCGCAAGTATTCAGACCATATTACTTTACCTATCGTCATGAAAAAAAGCGAGTGGAAAGATGGCGCTGAAGTACCAACCGATGAAGATGAAACGGTCAATAAGGCTTCTGCATTATGGGCGCGTAATAAAAATGATATTAGTGAAGAAGAATATCAAGAGTTTTACAAACATGTTTCG
>Ga0268283_1001333_pt1 | contig 12244 bp, 9 predicted proteins | sample saktaG_13_FD_190140 | JGI IMG/M metagenome (GOLD analysis project Ga0268283, IMG submission 190140) | Saline water microbial communities from Sakinaw Lake, British Columbia, Canada - sak_2013_06_06_36m | ecosystem: Environmental > Aquatic > Non-marine Saline and Alkaline > Saline ... | reverse complement strand
CGCTTTGGAGATGATTCCCTCAGTTGTGGAGTAGTTAAGACCGTAGGGGTGACCGATGGCCATAACGGTGTCCCCATCGTTGATGGAGCTGCTGCACAGTTTTAAGGGGTGATTTGGGCGTATGGGCGTGGGGGAGCGGATAAATGCCAAATCATATCCTGCATCATCATAGACAACATGCCCAATCGTGCGCGGAAGTGTTTTTGTGCTGATGATGACCTCTTTTAATCCCCCTACGACATGCGAGTTGGTAATAATCAAATCACCGATGATAAAACCACTGCCTGTTGCGTAGGGAGTCATGATTTGTACGATGCTTTCGATGGAGGTTTCCAGTGTTTTTTGGGTGAGCTGTTTCATTTTCTAAAGCTCCTGATAATCAAGATTTTTGACTTGGAGATAGAAGCTTTGGCTGAAGTGATCGAGATCGCTGTAGTTGAGCTCATTGGCAAAGTTGCGAAGATTTTTGTAACGCTTTTGGTAGGGGGTTAATGCTACGTCAATGGCATCGGAAATAGATTTTTTTTGAAATACTTTTGATGCACTGTCGTAAAGGGTACTTTCCCCTTCGGCGGCAAAAAAATCTGAGGTATAGATCTGGACATGCAGATGCAACAATGCTCGCAGTGAGGGGTGGACTCCATAGTTGAAGAGAATATAAAGGGCAATGTAGCGGTAAATGGTGGTAATAACGTAGTTGATGTGGTTATTTTTGTACCAACGTACTTTGGCTAAAGATTCGTCGATAAATTCTGCAATGTCATCGTGCATCGCCTGATCAAAGGGAGAAAAAGTCGTAGGTGCGCTGTAAAACTGCGTTGAAAATGTTTCAAAACTCATGGTTTCAAGTTCATTTAGGTAGCTTTCTAAATCGCTGTTTTTATCTTGCGTAAGTTTTTCATCATCCATGAAATAGGTGTTGATTTTTTCATTGATATCTTTTGCCATTTTTTTATGGGGAATGAGGAGATAATCGATTTGAAGCAACAGTGCAAGATAGCTAAACGAGGCCATACCGTTGTTGTCATTGGAGAGTAACCCGACTAAGCTTGATTTGGTTGTTGTTATCCATTCATGCATGGTGTCATAATAACGGTGAAGTTTAGGGAGGCTAAGAGGTGCGAGATGGTCATATTCCAGTAGTGACGACGCTTCAAATTCACTGGCAATAAACTCTTTTTCAAAATCGGCATTCAAAGCAAGTTCTCGCAAGGGGAAAAATATTTTTTGTGGTGTTATGGTAGTATTTTGAAGCTCAATACCCAAAGAAAGGATGTTATCACTTTGGCTAAACCGGCAATACGTGAGTTGAAAATTTCGTTCCAAAAAACGCCGCTTCATAGCAACATGAATTGCAGAACTTTTTGCAATTTTGGCATACGCTTTAAACTCCTTCTCAGTGACACAACCATGAATGATGGCACTGCCTTGCATCAGTTTAAACGTAATTGTGTCGGTGTTCATAAAAAGTTCTAAGTGTCTTGGATCATCAGCGTGTTGGAGTGATTCCAAAAATGTACGATAGCCTAGCAGAACATCATTAGCACTAAATGCAACTGTGGATAAATCAAAAAATTCCTGCTCTTTTGGGTTAGGAAGGGCGTGAATACTTCTACCGTAATGAGGAGGGGTTTGGGGTTTTAGTGTGCTCCACCATTTCTCAAAAAAGGTCAAAAATTTCACATGCTTCCTTTAGCGGGATAAAATCAAATCTTAGTCAAAGCAACCTTAAAGCGTCAATAAAGTACAATACGCGTAATAATGACGAGGGGGTTGTATGGGTTATAAACGTGTATTGGTAAAGTTCTCAGGTGAGGCTTTGGCTGGTGAAAACGGGTATGGTATCGATACAAAAATCCTCAAGTTTATTGCAACAGAGATTAAAACTCTCATTGATGCGGGTATCGAAGTGGGAATCGTAATTGGCGCGGGTAACATTATCCGTGGCGTTACTGCGGCGGCTGATGGTGTTATTAGTCGTACTGCGGGTGATTACATGGGGATGCTGGGAACGGTCATCAACTCTGTCGCGCTTCAAGAAGCGTGTGAGCACGAGGGGATGTTGGTCCGTGTTCAAAGTGCCATTAAAATGGAGCAGATTGCGGAAGCGTTTATCGTTCGCCGCGCCGTTCGCCACTTAGAGCATGGTCGCGTGGTAGTTTTTGCTGCAGGGACGGGAAATCCTTTCTTTACGACAGATACAGCAGCAACGCTTCGTGCAGTTGAAATCCAGGCAGAAGTTATCATCAAAGCGACGAAAGTGGATGGTGTATACGACAAAGATCCGAAGAAATTTGCCGATGCAATCAAGCTTCCGGTGCTTGGATATGATCAAGCACTCCAAGACCATATCAAAGTTATGGATGATACTTCTATCGCTTTGGCAAAAGAGAATAAGCTTCCGATTATTGTGTGTGACATGTTTACACCGGGTAATCTTTTGAGTATTATTCAGGGCAATTTAGAAAACTGCTCTATCGTAAAATAAATTTTAGATATAAGGACACTAGATGAGACTTGAACAATTAACTGCAAAAGCATTAGAAACGGCAAATATTGACCGTTATCAGTTGGCATTAGCCGTAGCAAAACGCTCAGAGCAACTTCAAAACGGTGCATCAACAAAGCTTAATGTTGATTTGAAAAAAGCAAAAGCTGCGGATGTTGCTTTGATGGAAATTGCTGAAGGGCATATTACCATCAAAGGTTTCGTAGACAAAGCGTAATTTCCTCACAAAGTCGCATCGTTGAGCCAAGTCGATATTGAAACCATCAAAAAAATCAACGATGTTGAGAGTGCTATTGAGTACCTTCGTACTCGAATACCTTCTTCTAAACTCCTCGAACAAGCCTTTACTTTAGCCTCTGATGCCCACGAGGGACAGTGTCGTAAAAGTGGCGAGCCTTACATCGTTCATCCTATTTTAGTTGCCAGTATTGTTGCCGAACTCACCGGCGATGAAGCGATGGTCATTGCCGCGTTATTGCATGATGTCGTTGAAGATACCATTATTACTATCGAAGAGATAGGCTTTGATTATGGTGCTGATGTTGCCCATTTGGTTGAGGGGCTGACAAAAATCGATATGATCCGTGATGCGGAACTTATCCCTTCTCACTCCGATCAAAAACTGGTTGTTTCCGCGCTCACATTCCGCAAGATGCTTCTTGCCTCCATTGAAGATGTCCGTGTCTTGGTCGTAAAGTTGTGCGATCGACTTCACAATATGCTCACTCTCGATGCCCTTCCTCCTCACAAGCAGCATCGAATTGCAGAAGAAACATTGGTGGTTTATGCTCCTATTGCTCATCGTTTGGGTATCTCTTTTCTCAAAAATTTGCTTGAAGACTTGAGTTTTCAGTACCTTTTTGTCGAAGACAAGCTTGCCATTGAGAGTTATTTGGAAGAAAATTTCCGTTCAATCAATGAAAGACTAAGCGATTTTTGTGAAAAGCTAACCCAGATTTTACTCTCTAACGGTATGTGTCAAGATGATTTTGAGATACTCAGCCGTGTAAAGCATCACTACTCTATTTATCTTAAAATGCAGCGCAAAGGGATCAGTATCGATGAGATCCTTGACCTTTTAGCGGTTCGTATTTTGGTCAAGAATCCGATCGATTGTTACAAAGTTTTTGGGATGGTACATCTCAATTTTCAGCCGTTAAGTGCACGATTTAAAGACTATATATCCATTCCAAAAGAAAATGGCTATCAGACACTTCATACGACTGTTTTTGATGAAAGTGCTATTTTTGAAGTACAGATACGTACGTTTGATATGCACGATACGGCAGAGCTTGGAGTAGCGGCACATTGGAAATACAAAAGTGGTGGTAACAATGCGATTAATCTTGATTGGCTGCACAACCTTCAGTACCAAAACGAATCCGTCGAAGCATTTTATGAGCTAATTAAAAATGATCTTTACAGTGATGACATTTCGGTCTTCTCGCCCAAAGGAAAAGCATTTACTCTCCCTCGTGGGGCAGTGGGTCTTGATTTTGCCTATGCAGTGCATACGGCAGTCGGAGACAAAGCGGAAGGGTGCTTGATCAACAAAGAAAAAGCAAGTCTTTTAACGGAGTTGCATAATGGTGATGTTGTTAGAATCGTTACCGCATCCGATGGTAAAAGGATTACCCGTTGTACATGGATCGATGCAGTAAAAACGTCGCGAGCAAAATCAAGCATGCGTACCAATTGTAATCAGCGCATACGCTCTGTTGATCACGATAGCGGTGTCAACATTCTTTCAACCGTTCTTCGTTTACCTGCCGATAAAGTGGCAGAGGTTTTAGAAAAAGTAGAACTTTCAGAACAGTGGTATCGTATTCCTCGTGAACTTGATTTTTTCAAAGAAGTGCTCAACCGTATTAAAGAAGCGATGCAGCAAAATAGCCGTTTCGGAGCATTTTGGACACGAGATCGTTTCAAGTTAAAGCCTTTTCTTTTTGATTCCATTGAGGTTCTATCAAATCAAAATATTTCAGATGCAGTCTTTGATTATTGCTGTCATCCAAAATCAGGGGATGAAGTCGTAGCCTTTTTACAAGAAGGAAAAGCACATATCCATCATAAGATGTGCAAGCATGCAAGCTCAATGATTGATGAGCATCATCCGATGGTATTTGTTCAGTGGAAACAGCAGCATTTCAGTCGGTATCATTTGATTATCAGCATGGCAAATGCAAAAGGTTCACTGGCAGATTTATTGACCTATATGGCAAAAATGGATTGCGATATTGAGAGTATAGAACTGGGGAAAGCAAAATCGGAGCATACTCAATATTGCGAGATGGAGTTTCAAACGTTGGAGCGAGATTTGAATCGTTTACGTTCAAAGCTCGATAAAAAAGGGAAAATAATACAATTTTTTCGGACCGATGACGCGTACCGAAGCCAAGGATAAAGTATGATTGAAAAACAAATAGAAGAAGCATTACGAGAGATTAAGAGAGGTACAGCTGAAATCATTGATGACGCACGAATCGAAGTACTGCTCAAAAATTATTTTGAAACAGGGATGGCGTACACCGTAAAAGCAGGATTTGATCCTACCGCTCCTGATTTGCATTTAGGACATACGGTACTTCTTCACAAGTTAGCAACATTTCAAAAATACGGGGCTCATATCCAATTTTTGATTGGTGATTTTACGGCACAAATTGGTGATCCAACGGGAAAAAGTGAAACACGTAAAAAACTGCTTCCCTCTCAGATTGAAGAGAATGCGGTAAGTTACAAGACGCAAGTGTTTAAAATTCTTGACCCTGAAAAAACGACGGTCGTCTTTAATGCGGATTGGATTAATCCATTAGGAGCTGCTGGAATGCTGGAGCTTACGACAACATTTAATGTAGCACGTATGTTGGAGCGTGATGATTTTGATAAACGTCACAAAGCAGGTATTTCGATTTCAATCAGTGAATTTTTGTATCCCCTTTTACAAGGATATGACAGTGTTCATCTTAAAAGTGATATTGAAATCGGGGGGACGGATCAGAAGTTTAATCTTTTGATGGGACGTCATCTTCAAAGAGCATATCAAGTGGGTAAAGAGCAAGCCGTTCTTATGATGCCGATTCTTGAAGGACTTGACGGTGTACAAAAGATGTCTAAAAGTTTAGGCAACTACATCGCAGTTGCGGATGCTCCAAATGATATGTATGGAAAGATTTTAAGTATTAGCGATACATTGATGTGGCGATACTACGAGCTTTTAAGTAATCTTAGTTTAGATGAAATTGATGCGTTGAAAATTGGTGTAGAGAATGGTTCTCTTCATCCTAAAAAAGTCAAAGAGGCTTTGGCTCTTGAGATAACCGGGCGTTTTCATGATGAAGCACAAGCGATCGCTGCGGCAGAAGAGTTCCAGCGCGTCCATGCACAAAGTGAAATTCCTTCAGAGATGGATGAATACACGTTTGAAGGACCCATTTGGATTGCAAAAATTCTTGTAGAAGCAGCTTTAGCTGCATCAACGTCTCAAGCACGGCGCGACATTAAGCAAGGCTCTGTTAAAATTAACCAAGATAAAGTAGACGATGAGCAGTTACAATTACAAGCAGGTGAGTATGTTGTGCAAATCGGTAAACGAAAATTTGCCAGAATAAAGGTATCTTAATGAGTTTTAAACCACTTCAAATCGGTAAATATACAATACCAGTCCCCATCGTTCAAGGTGGGATGGGTGTAGGAATCAGCTGGGATAGACTCGCAGGTAATGTGTCACTTGAGGGTGGACTTGGGGTTATTAGTTCTGTTGGAACGGGATATTATGGCGATAAGAGCTATTCTGAAAGGCTTGTTGCCGGTCGTCCGTTGGAAGCAGACAATTTTTATTCCAAAAAAGGGCTTATTGCAATTTTCGAAAATGCTCGTAAAATCTGCGGTGATGCTCCATTGGCGTGTAATGTTTTGTATGCGATTAATGATTATGGTCGCGTGGTCACCGATGCGTGTGAAGCAGGAGCCAACATCATTATCACAGGTGCCGGATTACCGACAAATATGCCTGAGTTTACAGCGGATTATCCCGATGTTGCTCTTGTCCCGATTATTTCCTCACCTAAAGCCCTTTCGATTATCTGTAAGCGATGGCAAAAACGCTATAACCGACTTCCTGATGCGGTCATCTTAGAAGGACCTAAAAGTGGTGGGCATCAAGGATTTACCTATGAGCAATGTGCTATGGATGAATATCAGCTTGAAAATCTTGTACGCCCTGTTGTTGAAGAAGCGGCTTTATGGGGAAATATTCCTGTTATTGCGGCAGGCGGTGTGTGGAACAAAGAGGATATTGATGAGATGATGGCGCTTGGAGCTCAGGGCGTACAAATGGGAACTCGTTTTATCGGAACATTTGAATGTGACGCTCATGAGAATTTCAAACAAGTCCTTCTTGACGCTAAAGAAGCAGATATAACGTTGATGAAATCTCCTGTTGGTTACCCGGCACGTGGTGTTCGGACCAACTTGCACGGTCTCATCGCTGCACGTACGGGACCTGCGATTAAGTGTATTTCTAACTGTGTTGCACCTTGTCATCGTGGTGTAGAAGCCAAAGAAGTTGGTTTTTGTATTGCCGATCGTCTTAGTGATGCTTATTCTGGCAACTTGGAGTTTGGTCTTTTCTTCTCTGGAACAAACGGCTATCGTATTGATAACATTATTTCCGTCAAAGAGCTAATGGCGAAGCTAACACAAGGCGAATAATACGGTATGTTGGGTCGAATTACTTTTTTATTACTGATTTCATTCTCTATTTTATTGGGAGTATCTGATGATAGTGCACGTTTGGATGGGGCTAAAAAAGCATTGGACACCAACGATGAGATTGAGCAATTTCGAGGCTATAATGAGTATAAAACGCTTTATTTAAAAGCGACTCAAAACAAAAATAGTGCTATGCAAAAAGAAGCTTTAGAGGGAATCATCAAGGGCGGGGACCTCCTGCGTATTGATGTTGCAAAATATAAAGCAGAGTTGTCAAAAATTTCTCCAACTATCGTGCAGCAGCCAATACCTGCACTCATCGCTCCACCTCCAATCATCAAACCTCAGGAAGTTCAAAAACCTCTTGTATTTCCAAAAGAATATCTCAAAACTTCAATTCCTCAAACGAATGCTGCCACGGTTGATTTTTTGACTCCTACAAAAGATGAGCTCATCAAAAAACCTGAGCTGTTTAAGCCTGCTAGTGAAGCAGAATTGTCGAAGCGACATCGATTATTAGATGTTCAGTGGAAAGATAAAGGGATAGAGTTGGCTTTTGATACAAAAGTAGAAGTCAATGAGATTCATCTTTCTAAAATCATTGAATCCGATAAGCAACGTTTTCGTTATATTATTGATATTGATGGCGGGACATTGTCCCAAACTAAAGTTCTCGAGAACAGTTCCATCCAAAAAATACGTTTAGCACAATACGATTCTAAAACACTTCGTGTGGTTATTGAAAACAATGAAGCTATAGCCATTAAACCAATCATAAGAGGCGAATCGGTTTATATTGATTTAGCATTATCAACCCCTAGTAAAGCAGTTACGGCAGCCGCACCCATTCCTTTAGTCGCTCCGCCTGTTATCCAAGAGCCCCTTTTAATCGCTGCTTTGCCTCCACTGACCAATGTGACTCCTCGCGATAGGAGTAAAAAAGTAATCGTTATTGATCCAGGGCATGGAGGAAAAGACAGTGGTGCTATCGGGAACGGTTATATGGAAAAAGACATTGTTCTTCAAGTAAGCATTCAGCTCTCAGAACAGCTGCGCTCACAGGGATATACGGTTTATATGACACGTTCAAACGATACGTTTATTGAACTTAAAGATCGAACAAAGTTTGCCAACGACAAATCAGCAGATCTTTTTCTGTCCGTTCATGCGAATGCCATACCTAAAGGCTCAGATGCAAATGCTGCTTATGGTATTGAAACATATTATCTCTCACCCGGTCGAAGTGAACGGGCAATGAGGGTTGCTGCTTTGGAAAACTCAGAAGATATGAGTGAAATGGGTGCTTATGGCAAGCTTAGTTTTTTAAATGTATTAAACAGTGAAAAAATTATTGCTTCCAATAAACTTGCGATCGATATACAAAAAGGGGTTTTAAACAATCTGCGAAAACAGTACCCAAATGTTAAAGACAATGGGGCACGAGAAGCTCCTTTTTGGGTTTTAGTCGGTGCTCAAATGCCAGCAATATTGTTAGAAACAGGTTATATCAGTAATCCTGAAGAGTCTTCACGTATAGCAGACTCTAAGTATCAAAAATGGATGGTTGAGGGAATGGTGGATGGTGTTAAGCACTATTTTGCCAATAATCCATAATAGTTTAGAATAAATTTGAAGATTGATTTGTCTTTAGGTTACGATTTGATCATTTAGACGGATGATATGTCCGTGATCATCGAAATAAACTGTAACCAATTGGCTATCAACACACTGCTGTAATTGTGTAGGATCTATGTTAAAATAATTTGAATAGTCATTAGAATGATAGATTAAATGTTCACTTGGTGCTTGGTGTCTGTTTAGCCTTGAGAGAATAAATAGAACGATTGGTGTTCCGATCAACATATAGAGTGCATGATCAAAGGTGACACTGCTGATTTCACCATAAATCCAATCAGCAAACTCTTCAGCCGGTGCATCTAACGTAAGGATTCGATAAAATATTTGAAACACAGGCTTCCATAAATAGATAAAGCCCAACCATAGTAAAGCAGTTATTATGTCCCAAATAATCCGTTTGGTTCTAGGCAGCTCATGGCGTTTATTGATAATTAATGTTTCCATTTTTTTAACCTTTTTTTACTTGTTGATGCGCACCACGGTCGGGGCTAACCCAACGAGCTCGACCTTTTTTACCGAACAGCACCTTTGGAAGAGCTGTAACAGCCGTAAACAAATTCAGCAGCCAATAGGCAAACGGATACCATATCATCCAAAAATAATTTTGCCCCATACCTTTATCATAATGACCGTCCAGCCATTTACTGACGGCAAACTGTACCAAACATGCACCAATTAAAATAACACTGCTATCGTCAGGCAAAATGGGTGAATTTTGAGGCATTAAATATGAGACAGGAACAATCAAACTAACAAACCAAACTAAAAACACCAATACCATACTATACGCCCACAGAGTGCTTAACATGAGCTCAACCATGAGTCCCCAAAGATGAGTTTGTTTTGGATGAAATAAAACGGTGAAATTTTTAAGCATTACTTGAACACCGCCCATAGCCCAACGCAACCGTTGTTTCCATAGTCCGCTCAACGTCTCCGGCATCAAAATCCACACCAAAGCACGAGGCTCAAAACGTACATCCCAACCGTTACGTTGCAGTTTCCAAGTAATATCAATATCTTCGGTCAGCATATCCGGACTCCAATATCCCACCTCATGTACTGCTGCCTTTCTAAAGCCGGTAATGACCCCTGATACGGTAAATATCCGTCCAAAACTGCGTTGAGCACGCTTGATCATCCCGACAATGGAAGAAAACTCTCCCACTTGAATTTTACCCAGCAACGTTGTGCGATTACGTATTCTAGGATTACCGGTTACAGCAGCGACTGCCGGATAACGGATAAAATGTTTGACCATCCAATGAACACAATATTCATCAATCAAGGCATCCCCGTCTATACCGATCAAATATTCATATTTAGCTACTAACGCACCTGCTTGAAGTCCCAATGCTTTACCCTGATTTTCAGCTAAATTGACTACTTTTAATTTTGGATTCTCTTTCGCTAAATTTAACAGGATTTCTAATGTATCGTCCTTGCTGCCATCGTTAATGGCGATGACTTCAAACTCTGGATATTTCACATTAAGGGCATACGAAATAGTTTCGATAGCATTTTGACCTTCGTTATAGCATGGGATCAAAATACTGACTCCGGGCCAATTTTCATTGGCTTTAAGAGGTGGAATAATGTATTTGAGATAGGGCTTCTCATTTTTAAAATAAAAAAAGATTGCTCCGAATATCCACAAACTCGACATAAAGAGTGGATAATAAAATATAAAACCTAACAGTGTATGCCAGACTAAATGTAAAAATATAATAAAAGTTGCCATAAATTTTTCCTACTTATTGGGTACGGCATTGCTTGGCGTCAACGCATGCATCCGTAATGGTTTATTTCCAAAATCTTCTTTAATTTTATCGGCATCAGGGACGTTAGTAAACACATTGTCAGGGTAATAAGCAATATGATGAATACCCAAATCATACAGATGTTTAATGGTATCGCTTAACTCTTTTGGAGCAATCGGCTCATTATCTTTTCTCCAATTAACGGTTTGCAGCTCCATCACGGTACGTTCCAGCCCGCATTGCTCTTGTTTCACATTATGAACGATCTTATCATAAAACACTTTGGCATCATCGGCTTGTTCCATATACGGCATAGCCATAATCGCAGTGTAATCGTAACGTTTAATTGATTCGTGTAGACTTTGCGCATACCACTCCTGCGCATCCTTATTTAATGCAACTTGCGCATAGAGGTTACGTGCGGTTTTTAGCCCCGGTTGCTCGCTCCTGAGTATCTGAGCCAATTCCATTGCAAACTCATCCAAATAGTCTGTTTTTAGTTTCGTCCACTTTTGAAATTGTTTTCGATCTGCTCTAATTTGGGTGACATTTTGCGCTAATCCCCATTTTTTATATTGCTTACGAGCTGCTGCACTGTCATCTTCAAAATCAGATAACGTTACATCATCATGAAATAATATCCCGTCAATATAGACAGATTTGGCTAAATCTTCGTACGTTTCTTTGATCACTTTTCGCGCTTTTGGAGAAAATGGAGACAATCTTGGATATCCCATATTTAGATGGGTCGGATCAACCTGCAACGTCACTACCGTATCTTTGGCTGCTGGATTGTTGGTAGGTAATTGCCATGCTATCATCGGCATCCATGCATAAACACGCTTTACCTGTGTACGGGTTGAAATTTGCCAAGCAACGCGATTAAATAAATCGGCGCGCATCGGTATATTTCGATTCGGAAAATAGACATAATCGGCTGCCCCATTGGCATCAGGATCGGCAAAAGCTTGAAGATAAACAGTATTCACTCCCAAATTTTTTATCCGATCGAGCAAAACACCTAGATTTTTTTCTGTCTGGGCAGGATCCGGATCATAGATATAATCCAAATCGATATGGGCGGCTTTCATTGTTCGAGCATCATCGGTATAATTGGCATTTCGTACCCACATGTTGACTTCTAAATCCGGTAACGTCATTTTGTGTTCAACCAATATCCGTCGTAGCCCCCACAACGGTGTAATAGCGGTGTTACTGCCATCATCCAATGTTAAACCTACCGGCATACCTAATCGCTCTGCGATTTTACGTACTTCTATATTGTAATGCCCATACGGCCAAACCATCACACGAGGCTCTTGCCCTGTATAGTTCTTCAAAAACTTATTGTTCTTTTCTAAATCATTATAGATACGTTGCTCATAATCTTTTTCATTTTCATAAGAGTTTTTATCGCATAGCCATTGACGTGTTCTTATCGCCGGCTGCATATTGCCCTGCGGATTCCCTTGAACTCCTTTGTGTGCAGCATAGGAATGACTGGCAATTTCTACAAGACCACTGCCTACCATCTCTTTGATCTCTTTTTGGCTTAAAAACTCGCTACGCGGAACCATACGTCCATTAAAATCTGCTTTATCTTTAGCTTGTAGCCAACTGCCAACTA
>Ga0268283_1001331_pt1 | contig 12272 bp, 5 predicted proteins | sample saktaG_13_FD_190140 | JGI IMG/M metagenome (GOLD analysis project Ga0268283, IMG submission 190140) | Saline water microbial communities from Sakinaw Lake, British Columbia, Canada - sak_2013_06_06_36m | ecosystem: Environmental > Aquatic > Non-marine Saline and Alkaline > Saline ... | reverse complement strand
ACCTGATTTGAATCCCATTGAACACAAATGGGCACAAGCAAAAGCCATTCGAAAGCAGAGAAATTGCTCCATTGATTCCCTTTTTTCTGATTATGTTTTGTAACCATTCTACTATGTCTTTGCTATAGGTATATCGTCAACCCAAAAACAAAATAAGAATTTTTCACTGATACTAGAGGTCTAGGAGTTTCTGAAAATCTTTTTCCACGGAAGAGAAATAGCGAAACATCTGCGGAATGTGACAAGCGACGATTGGCTACTCTCGCTAAGGAATCAGGCCACTCGCTCGATGACCTGCTAAACTATTATTGTGATGACTTAGCTGAAATTGGCAATGAAACTGAGGAGTTCGTGCGCATTGGAACTCGACAGGGAAGTTGAGTGACCCCGCCGATTTAAGCCATGGTGGAGCGGGTGACCAGCATTATCGGTCACAAGGAATCGGATCTAGGAGACGTACCGATTCCGATAGCGAGGTCGGGCGTTTAGCGGCACAGAACCGTCCGATCCGAAAAGGTGGTTGGCAATTCTCAGGGAGCCTGTCATAATGATCCTAGGTTTCTGGTGTACCTTAACATCAGCTACGGGTGGTAGGCCTGGAAGTAATGCGCGTGGAGGGCGACAACCACCAAACGCTGGCGGTGAAAGCCCCGTTAGAATATGGCGTCCTGAGAACCGCGAACCGATTTTACGTGCGTAGAGAGAGCGTCATGGATGACGATCGACTGCGCACTCGGATCGGACTCCAAAACGTAGGTGGTTATATTTCTAACCTGAGTTCGACGTAAGAAAAAAAGCTAACTCACTGTATTTATTTGATTTATAGTAATCTTGGGAAGGATGTCCCAAACATTTTATAGGCCTAAGCTTGTGAATAGGTACTATGTAGGTAAGCATAATTTCTTACGTCGAACTCAGGTAGTAGAAGGCATCAGAAATGAACCGAATTAAGCTTTTACGCGTATTGTGTTGTACCGGTATACTTATTACCCTTATAGGCTGCGCAGCTCCTACAGTACAATTCGAGGTAACTGCACCAGGCGCGTATTCTGGGAAAGTACCTGCCTCCATGGAACTTGGGCAGTTTACATCAAATCGCGGTTCGTATGGTTCTGTATTTTCTAGGGAAGTCGCGGTGAGAGTAACCCGAGAAGGTTTTATTAAAATTCTTAATACTGGAGCAGAAGCAATCCTAAGTGGAAATATAGCTATTGGTGATTTTGTTGATAATTCTTGGTCAAGCTCTTTTGCGTGCGATGAATATCAAGGAAAAAATAAGCCACCCATCCACAAAACATGCACTATTTATTCTTATAGTAAAAAAACAGATATTAGTGTGCAGTTTACCATGTCTGATAAGAAGGGGGTAATACTTGTTAGCAATTCAGCAATATCAAGATATAATCAGACTTTTTCTGGCAATAATGCTGGCGAAGCTCGATCTTCCGCACCGACAAATGATCAAATTATAAACAACAGTATGGCCAACTTGGCTGAATCCGTTCTTCAAGTAATATCACCGCATAAAATGACAGTTACTCGTGAATTACGAAAGGGGGACGATAATCTAGAACTTGGGATAAAATATGCTCAAAACGGACGCCTAGACCAAGCTATGGGGATATGGGATCAGTCTACAAATAGTTCCAATCCTAAGGTTCGTGCAGCCGCTTATTACAATATGGGTGTCATAAAAGGAGCCAATGGTCAATATGTAGATGCTTTTGAATTATTTAGCAAAGCGGATAAGACTCTTCCTGGTGACGACTTGTATATAAAGTCTATGACGGAAGCAGAAAGTTTTGCAGAACTACGACAAAAATTAGACAGACAAATGCATTAACCCCTCATTAGTCTGCTGCCTGCACATTGATTAGAAGATGATTGGTGTATCGATATCCGAATATTATCTTCTAACCGATGTGCAAGTTGGCGGTATCCTCTACTCATTTATTAATCTGTCATAGTAAGAAATTTCATGGTACATAATCGTATACACCAATACATAATTACTCATTTTATTAGTGTATCTTTTGGTTTATTAACAATTACAGGATGTCAAACTTTTCCAACTACATCAATAGATATTCCGCAGGGAACATCAAGTAAATTGGGAGTGAGGCAGGAGCAATATAACAGAGCTATCGATAAGTACTCTTATAACAAAGATAATAGCGATAATGAAGATAATAACCGGATTCATATTGCAATCGATACAACTCAAAAAAATTTGTCTTTACAACCAACTCCTTTACGGAAAGATAACCAATCTTTACAATTGCCTACAACCCCTTTACAGGAAGATAACCAATCTTTACAATTACCTAGCACTCAAGGACGTCGAGTTGCTCTTGTGATAGGTAACGGTTATTATCAGCACGCTAATTTACCAAAGTTGTCTAATCCGACAAACGACGCAGAAGATATTTCCGTAGTTCTTCGCAATTTTGGTTTTGAAGTCATTGAGCGTGAAAACCAAACGCTTGAAGCTATGAACAAAAGTATCGCCGAATTTGGCAGCAGGATCGGCGGCAGCGATGCGGCATTGTTTTACTTTGCGGGGCATGGTATTCAGGTCAAGAATCAAAATTATCTGATGCCAGTAAATGCCGTGATAGAAAGTGAAGCCGTAGTACCTTATCAAGGCGTCAATGTTAATCAAATCCTTGATGAGATGGATAGTGCTAAGAGCAGCGTCAACATTGTTATGCTTGATGCTTGCAGAAACAATCCAATTAGCGGTAGATTTCGTTCTGGGAGCTCGAGTGGTCTAGCTAGTCCCGGTAGCACGCCCAAAGGCACTGTGATCGTATATGCCACCGATCCTGGAAATACGGCAGCAGATGGTGATGGACGTAACGGATTGTTCACAGCAGGATTATTGACTGCCTTCAGGGGTAAAGATTTAAGCCTTGATGAAGTCCTGACAGTAGCTAGCGAAGAGGTTGAGCGCATTAGTAAGCAGGCTCAGACACCATACGTAAACGGTCCCAAGACCTTACAGAAGAAATTTCACTTCCGATAGGTTCCTATTAGATAGGAGTTACGCAGTTGAAAATACAACTCATTGATTTTTATGCAAATTTTCTTTTTCGTCAAAAAAAATAAATCAAACCAAATCAACAACTTACAAATTCAACTACGTAACTCCTAATCCTAAAGAAAAGTCAAAGTCAAACCCTTTGCAAACACCTGAACCTCAAGCATTTCTAAAAAATAAAATTTGGCAAATCTAGTAGTAACGGATATAATTAACACCCCTTCCGAGATGCTCACTTCGCTTCGCTACGTTTCGCACTCGTAACAGGTTTGAATCTTTGGGACAGTTTCTATCACGAAACACCAGCGTCCAGTCTAAAAAGTTTTGCAAATGTAAAAATTGAAGATCAAAGCACAAGCGACCTTCAAGACCTGTCTTAAAACGAACGGAAAGTACTCTAATTCACGAATTCTTATCAATTTGGTAGAAATGATGCTCTTAAGTTTAACCATGCCTTAAAAACAACGATAGAGGCCTTAAAAAACATTTGCAGGGGACGTTACCAAAGTATCCTTGTGTCCCCTCGCCGATTTCCCCTGCTGCCAAACTTGTCGCCTTGGATGCCGTCTAAAACTTCCTAGAATCCCCGCTGCCCTCTCACCCACCCCCGAAACACTACCCTACCCAGAAAATCTCTCCTGCGCAAAGCTAGACGCCTTGACGGGCGTTCTTCAGCCTCGTTTGAGAAACCCAAAACCACATTGCCCGGTTCAACGGTTCTCAACACTCGCCCACCATGTCCCAAAATTCGCCGCGATTTTTCGCGGCCCCCCCGCGGGCCCTCCCAACTTCCCTAAGAAACTTAGGGTTCTAGGTAGGAAAAGCAAGGAAAAACCAGGCAAAGGCAAGTCAAAACCTAAGTCAAAACCAAAATCAAAAACTTCTAAAGAAAAACTAGGCAAAGGCAAGTCAAAATCCAAGTCAAAGGCAAGTCAAAGTCAAAACCTAAGTCAAAGGCCTTTAACCCCCGCCCCCCGGAGGAAGTAAAACACTAGTAATACGGACGCACTGAGGGACAATCCCTCATTTTTTTAGTGTAAATAACGGGCTATCTGGCTCTTGCTCACTCCCAACTCCTTTGCAATCTTGCGCAATGACAAACCTTGTGCTCGCAGTTGCTTTGCCTGCTCCCGTCGCTGTTCCAGCGTTTCCAAGTAGGCGGATCGTTTGGCAGCTCCAGCCATTTCCCGGTACTTCCGCTTCCGTTCGGCGTCCCTTGCCAGAGCAAGTTCCCTAGGGATGATGGTCTTGAGATGTGGAAACTCGTCGTCTTGGATGCCGAACAAGGCGATGAGGGTGCTGTTTCTCGGGGTGTACAACGGCGGATAGAGCTTGCCTTCAAATTCAATTCGGCCTCCCGCTTCAAATTCTTGGGCTTTACGTAGGAGGGTGGATAGGACAGAGCGAATATCTTTATCCTGCTCGAAACCGGGGCAGATTTCTTTTACGAGTTCCTCTGCCTCATCCATTAATTGACTCGAAAGGGCAGCCCCCGAGAGACAAAGAAAATTGAGAGACCAATGAATATATTTGGAGCGGTAACCGTGAGGGATTCCGTTTTTCTTCCAGCCTCGAATCTCCGCTAACTTCCGAATATCCTCAAGACGGTTCCAAGCGAGGTGCCTACCGGAAAAGATGCGCAACCCAGAAGTTTTATCGCCAAAAAGGACTTCGAGTTTTGGTTTTCGTGGGACTACCGTGCCTTGAATAACAGAAGACCGAGGTTCTTTCCGTCTTGGCTTTTCTTCGTATGCCTCTGGAGGGACTAATTTTTCAAGTAAAGCAAAGGGATAGGTTTGTATCTTTCCGTCGACTTGATTTTCCCAGAGGACACGAACACGCTCCCCTGATTTCGAATTGATGGTGTCAACGAGTCTCAAAACGCGGCTAGCATCCCGAGCATTGGGATCCGCACCGAAGGGTGCCAAAGCTGATACTAGGTATTTTTGAACGGTGACCCATCGGGCAAGATCAGCACGGAAAATTGGTTTTTCAAGAAGCCACTTGATTTGCAATCCGCGACCACTGAACAGGCCCAAGGAAGGAACTGGAATGCCTTTCTCACGACAGAAATCACGAACGGAAGAAGAAACCTGTTCTGGGGATTTTTCATTCAATTCCGTTTTGTAATAGTCCAAATCTACGAAACACAAACCGATTTTTAAGAGGTGGACAATTCGACGGCAGGGCGCATTAAAACCGGCCTGAGAAATGTACGTGTCTCTATTTTTATCGACGCGGGGGATGACGGTCTGGATTTCTGAAATCAAATAAGATTGCTGCTGTAAACGTCCACCGCCGGGCACCTTCCAGAGGATGGCGAAGAAGCCGTGAGTGTCTGAGTCGTGGTAGAGCTCGACCTCTTCAAGGCTTGACAAAATTAGTTGTTGGGTTAGCATAAAGTTTCCTGGTTCTCCTGGTTCTCCTGGTTTTTTCCAGGTAGTGGGGGGACTTGGGGTGCCTCGTGACCTCAGACTCTCGGAAAGTGTGGGAGGTCACGGGGATTTTTGTTGTTCTCTTTAGCAAAGGAATAATACTTTAGGTTCTTAATGGAACTCGACGGGGAAGTCGAGTGACCCCGCAAGCCATGGTGGAGCGGGTGACCAGCATTATCGGTCACAAGGAATCGGATCTAGGAGACGTACCGATTCCGATAGCGAGGTCGGGCGTTTAGCGGCACAGAACCGTCCGATCCGAAAAGGTGGTTGGCAATTCTCAGGGAGCCTGTCATAATGATCCTAGGTTTCTGGTGTACCTTAACATCAGCTACGGGTGGTAGGCCTGGAAGTAATGCGCGTGTGCACGGGCGATAACCACCAAGCATCGGCGGTGAAGTCACTTCCGAAATGCTGGCGTCTGCCAACCGTGAACCGATTTTACGTGCGTAGAGAGAGAATCATGGATGATTCTCGACTGCGCACTCGGATCGGACTCCAAATACCAAAAAAATCATAGCCGTTTTATGTTGTTTTAGCTATAACTAACAGTGCCAAAGCAGCTTTTCGATCCAGATCATCGAGGTGGTGTTGAGTATCATAAGTCAATAAACAGGCTTGACAGGCTGCATCGCATTCTCGGGGGCATTCTAGTGCTCGCTTAGCCGATGCGAATAGTGTACTTAAGGAACTCATAGCCTGGGTGGAATAACCCGCGCCGTCACTGGCAATGTCATACAAATAAATCGATGGCGTACTGTGGCCGGAAAAATCCAGACTAAATTGCGTCGCACATCCGATTTCCTGTTCTTCGATGCCAAGCTGTTGAGCCAGCGCACGTCGCAAAGCTACTGCTATTGAGTAAGCAGCACGGCGTTTTTCCTTTCGGTTATCTGGTCCAGACAAGCCCCGTAATTGTAATTCGAAGACATCCGTATGAGTTTCTTTCCCTAGACGTAAGTTTGTTTTAATTGCCCATGATGCTTCATGGTTACCTGGACACTCTTGTTCTCGGTCATTGTTTCGTCCACCCCGCAAACGCTTATGGTTATCCAATGTCTTAGGTATTGTGCCGTCATAGTTCATGGAATCTGCAAATCCACAACGTAGACATAAAGCATAACCTTTACCATGTAGCCCATCGGTGCGGTAAAACAATGTACCGCGTGAGCTAACCCTACATTGGCCTAGAATAGCCAAGGGCAAAGCTGACCACTCCGATTCTGCCAAGGAAATTAATGGATCGCGTACTGGAATATATTGGGAAGTAGTAATGTCGTTATGCGGCTCGTGACGGATGTTAACGGCAAAACCTGCTGGTTGGAGGTATTCGTAGCAGGTTAAATTTTTTGAGTTGTCTTTGCCGCAATGTGGGCACGACTCAAGTTTTGTAGGGAAGCTGCCACAACCGCCACAGATTTGGCAACGCCATATCCAGCGCAAAGACTGGATTTCAGGGCCTGCCTCGGCATTGATTGGGGCTTGCCAATTCAACGTGACGCCACCACTGCGATATACCCGACCGTCCAGGACAGTGTCGGTCCCGGGCGCATAATCACGAATCGCCAAAGCGAGATCACGAGAGGGTGAACCAGCGCGGTATGTACGATTGTCTTCCCTTTCTTCTCTATTGAAGACATGCTGTTTGTTCAGGTTAAAATCTTCCATGGTCGTCGTGAGCAGAGATACGACTCCCGTGGGAAAGCTATAACCTGGCAAAAAACTCCGATTCGCTAACTCACCCAACAGGTATTCCCTGCGAATTCGTTCTAGTTGTAAGTTAATTGCTCTTTCCGGCCGACTGTCTCCCTTATTAGTTCTGACTTCTTGAAGATTTTCTAGTAGTGCGCTAGCCTCTTTGTGCCAGTCATCATGGGCTTGACCAATCATTGCGCTGGTAGCCGCCAGTACTTGCCGAACAGAACTTCCTTCCAGACAAGTTCGTCCTAGTAAAGCTTTAATCCCTTTTTGCAGATTTTCATTCTCACCAGCATTGCTTAGCCAATGCCGGAATGCTGTACAAGGTGCGCTCCGAGTCTCATCCCGGACTTCGAAAAACCAGCCCGCTCGCAAATGCAAGATATCATTCGGAGTTTGCGAGAGAAAATCCGCTAGGCTTAAAGCATTGATATGGCGTTGTACAATGCGCTGACTTTGCAACAACACCTTAGGCATCGCCATGGGCGTAGTGAAAGGCCATAGCGGGTTTCGGAAAACAGCTGCACCATGGGGTGTGTTTTTGCACAAGGTAAAGCTGACAGCAGCAGTTTCACCGCGTCGCCCCGCCCGCCCGGCCCGTTGCATAAAATTAGCGGGATTCGGTGGCGCATTGTTCATTGCTACGCCAGTAAGACCACCAATGTCTACACCCATTTCCATAGTGGTTGAACAACTCATCAAATTGATTTTACCTTCCTTGAATTTTTTCTCACGTTGGGTGAGTTGCTGACTTGAAATTTGAGCGGAGTGTTCTACCGTGCGAAAATAGGGAGTGAATCCGGCAATGCGATCGTTCAGATCTGTCCATACACCTAAATGGCGCAGATTTAGAATGTCTGGCTGTTCTTCCAGCCAGTGTTCACGTTCACCAGGTTCCGTACCACTCCAGAAAGGTTTTTCTAATTTAGGAAGAAGAAATTTTTTACATTTTGCTAAATTGTCAGTAAGTGATTCTGGCAGGTATGGTGTGATGCCACGAAAAGTGACTGGCAGCAATCGGCGAGTTACCGGGCAGAGCCAAGCCTCGCGGACTGCAACAATATCAGCTCTTAACTCAAGATCGAGGTGGTAGCCACTTTCGGTAGCACTTAACAAAGGCTGCACCCCGCGCCATACTGCAATAAGCATTTCCTCGATATCGGCCCGATGTTGGCCGTTTTTCAAATCGAGTTCAAACGTATAAGCAAGCAAACGTACTAAACCGGCACGACGGCTGACCGCCGTGCGTGTTGTTGGCCAAGTGAATTGCGCTGGTTGTCTTTCTCGTCCCGGCAAAATGACTATGGTTGGCAGGCCTTTATATCCAATCCATCGCATAATATCCTGAGGGATTGCTACGGATTTTCTGCCACGTATCCAAAAATCCAGTGTTACCCGCAGTAAATCACGCCATTCCTCGATTTTTACTCCTCGTTGTGCCAAGATCAGTGGCACTTTGAGGACGTCATTCAAAACTGGGTAGTCGAGCCTCAATAAACCTAAGCCCTCCATTGAAAATTGGCGTTTTGGGCGAAATAGAAATTCACGCCATAGACACAGCTTGGCCAATGCCCGATCGTCGAGCCCGAATGTTTGCTCTTTAAGGGGTGGCAGAAGCTGTTTGTTAAAGCTATCGGTAGCGAGTAGTACATTGATGGCCTCCCCCCAACTCAATCGTCCTAAGGGTTCTGCCAGAAGTTTTGCTAATTGGCTGTGTTTTTCTTCTAGGGTTTTTCCTATTAAGCCTCGTAGAACGGGATTTTCAGCAATGGCCTGTTCGAACTTCACTATTTCTTGGCGTAATTCTTCCACACGTTCATTGCCAACCGGTCTCGCTCGATCTGCCACCGTATGATAGAGCAAGCTGCGCACATAGTTACGTTCGGCATCCTGTTGCAGCTTCACGGCAAAGCGGGCAGTGCCTTGCCGACTATCAGTAAAGCTAATGAGTCTCCGACCCTCCCAAGGCAAGTTCTGCCGAGTGTTGCCGAACGGCTTCATATGTCTTAATAGGATAGGAATTGCTGTTTGCAATAGAAACGGTGCGCCCAAACGAATAGGCACGAAGAGCTGCTTTCTTGGATTTTCCCGTGTACGGCAACAGGGGCAAACTAGTTTGTTGTCGTCGTCTGGAACCTGTAGATAAACCACTATGCCCTCACGTTTGCCAGTCCAGTTTTCTAAACGTAGATCAGGCGATAAGGACATTTTTGCTGGATGGTCAAGATTACCTGCAACTAATAGGCGAGATAGTGATTCTTGGTCATAACTCGCTTCTCTTTCGTTTTCCTCGTCATCTTCCGGCTCCAGTTCCAGCTGAAATTCGTCCTCGTTTTGGAAATATGTCCTAGGTTTGAGTTTATCAATGCCTTTTTCTGTGATTTCTATAGCAGACAGGTGTTCAGTACCGCATACGCTACATTGCACTAACTCGAATACTGGATTTTTGCAGACATCACAGTGTTGCCGCCGATCCAGAAATAATTTTCCGAATGCCCAACACGTGTCATCTAACAAACTGCCTCGACGCCCTCCGCATGCTTCATTAGCACAGGCCCACAGACCACTCTGGGTACGCTGGAAGAAATGTCCACGCAACGGCAAAAACGGTTCTTTTCGGTCTCGATTCGTTTCTATGGAGGCCTGAGTACATAGATCAAGTAACTCTAAGGTTTCATGGCGAACATCTTCCCCATCACGACCGAAAAGTTCTCTGACTAAATCAGATAGGCATGCGGCTTGCCGAATTAGACGTTCGCGGATTCTGCGGATATGGGGGTCAGAAGCAAGAACCTCATAACGAGATTTTTCTGATAAACCACGTAAAGCAATATTGTTAGGGCGTACCTTGTCGAGGTGGTTGAAGGTACTAGGTATTCTAGGAACTTCACGTTCACCTATCACAATAGTAATTTGGCTTACGTCTACCCCAGCGATGTCCGCGAGAAACTCTTGCAAGGCTGTCGCGGTTTTACCTTGATTACCATCCCCGCCCATGGTTGCCGAGGTAGCGACAAAGTGCACATCTTCCGCGCGACAGCCAAAAGCATGCAATACACGACGCAACAACAATGTGAGCTCTGCCGCTTGAGAGCCGATGTAGTTATGAGCCTCGTCAATGACGATCCACCGCAAGCAGCCTTGAGATTTATTGAGAATGGGCCGATCGTCAGTACGCACCAGCATATATTCAAGCATGGTAGCGTTAGTGACGAGGATTGGAGGTGGGTTATCGCGCAATTCATCCCGGCCTATTACTTCGCAACGCCATTTCCGTGCTCTGGGCGGCGGAGATTGCAGTGGTGTCTCACCGTTATAAAGACAATAACGAAGTTTTCCGCCGAAGGGCTCAGTCCACGCAGTCAAGCGATCACGCTGGCTTTTAATAAGAGCATTCAGGGGATAAAGAAAAAGTGCGTTCACGCCACTTAGTGGCTTAGAGAGGTTTCCTGCTTGGCAAGCTAAATCATTCAGGATAGGGATCAAGAAACATTCTGTTTTACCCGAACCTGTACCGCTACTGACCAATACTGAGCGCGGTGGGGTTTGCTCGATTAGTGCCCGCCAGGCTTCTAGTTGATGGCGATAGGGTGCTTGTTCGCTTTCCCAAGGATCAGCTGAGTATTCTCCGTTGTCGTTTTTGGCTGGCTTTATCAATGCTTCTACTAAAGAAGGATGAAGCAATGTACCGGATAACTGGCTCAGAGACTGTGTAGCCGGTTTCCAACCGAACATGGCTTCGAACACCGGATCAGCTAGGAATGAATGTCCTGTACCTGGTGCACTTTCAAATAAGCTACGCAGATACTCACGGAGAGGTGCACTACGAAATCTCAACAGGCCTAAGGCTGCACGGCTTGCACCCAGATTCAACTGAGTCGAAAGGTTCGCAAAAGATATGCCAGTACTCATTGCAAATTTTCCGGAACAACAAGCGATTTTTGGGCAAGGCCCGAACCCAACGCGATAGCAAAGACTTCGTCAAACCACTCTCGGTCAAAATTACGCAGTTGGCTCAATTCAAAGAGCAGGGCTTCTGGGCAGACTCTGTCATTCAGATTGAAATAGGCTGCGACAAAGGGAGCGCAACGCACGGCTCGGAGTTCTGTTGACAATTTTTCGTAACGCCTTTCCTCAGGAAAATCTGGCTCAGTTGTAATTTCTAGCGTAAGTGCGCCAATACACCAATCTTCATCGGCAAGATGTCTCCCCTGCAAAGCATTTTCGTGCTCGCGTATTCGTGCTTCTGGGAAAGAATCCTTGTGGCCATGAATCCAGTTAAACAAGTATTTGAAAAACGGCTGGCGCTGTTCGACGGACTGTTGGAACTTACTGAAAAGTCCGCCCAACACTATGTGGTTGCTATCGTTGTCACCAAGTGCAGACTGAATAGCCTTAAAGTAACGTTCTACAGCAATCTGCCAGCACCTTGCCGGCAGCAAATGCCAAGAAAACGGCAGTTGATAAGCCAAAGACCACACTTGGTCGAATTGTTCGCCTGAACTACGAATTAACGCCAAGGCCATGGCCGTAGGATGGTTGGCAAGCGCAGGTAGCAAATCGAAGGAACTAGCGGGATATAACCGGGCTAACTTAAAATACTCGAATACCCCCACCCAATCGGGGTGCATGGGATCCTGAGCTAATGCCTCGACCAATTCTTGCATTTTTTCCAAACGTACTTCGTTGGAACAGCAGATGGCTTGAACCAAAGACGAAGAGGAAAAATCGATCTGGTTATCGTTTTCGTGACCAACCGTCCAAAGCATGGGTCTAAATCGTGCCCAATCGCCGTCCCAACCCAATATCCACCATGGTCCTGCTGCTAAGTCTTCGGGAATTTGCCACGCTGTTACGTTGGAGCGAGACAAGGATGTCGAGTGACCAGCATGATCGGTCACAGAGGAATCGGCTCTAGGAGACGTACTGATTCCGAATAGTGAGGCCGGGCGTTGGGCGGCAGATTTCAGAGCCGTCCGATCCGAAAAAGCGGTTTGCAATTCTTCAGGGATCCAACTATAACGGTCAGAGGTTTCTGGTGTACCTTGAACATCGGCTACGGGCGGTAGGCCCGGAAGTAATGCGCGTGTGTACGGGCG
>Ga0268283_1001330_pt1 | contig 12274 bp, 10 predicted proteins | sample saktaG_13_FD_190140 | JGI IMG/M metagenome (GOLD analysis project Ga0268283, IMG submission 190140) | Saline water microbial communities from Sakinaw Lake, British Columbia, Canada - sak_2013_06_06_36m | ecosystem: Environmental > Aquatic > Non-marine Saline and Alkaline > Saline ... | reverse complement strand
AGCTCAACCAAGCCTGGGCAAGGTTGCAAGAGTAGCTTCACACTTTGACCAAATTCACTGCATAGCCTTGCTACTGTCAAACTCTCTAGTGTTCTTTCAGTGGCAAGGACACCTACAACCCCTGTCTTGGTATGCGCGACAGCTGGCTTTATAGCTGGCTCCATCGCTACGACAGGAACAGTAAGTTGAGCGCGCAGCTTTTCAACGGCTACTGCGGTTGCGGTATTGCAAGCTATGACAATAACCTCTGCTCCGGCACTAACTAGCGCACTCACTATATGAGATGCCCGACTTTGAATGAACTTTGCCGATCGACTTCCATAGGGAGCATGTCCGGAATCTGCAATGTAGATAAAATCAACTGTGGGATGCTCTTTTCGAATGGCTTTAAGTACAGACAAGCCGCCGACACCAGAATCAAAAACCCCGATAACTTGAGCAGCGCTGGATAGAGTTGTCATTGAATAATTAGTTATTAATCGAGTCTTTTATTTAAATGAGGACGATGAAATTTAGAGGTTTTTTGTACCATTTTAATTAAGTTCATTACCATCTTGAGACGTGTAAAGCTAATGCCTACTTTAAACCAGGCGAGAAACACCCAGCATTATCATTCACTCTCGCCAAACTTCTTCCAGCGCAAACGATTGGCATTGGTCACAACTGTAACAGAAGACATAGCCATTGCTGCGCCGGCAATCATGGGGTTTAATAACACACCAAACAGTGGGTACAACAAACCTGCGGCAACGGGGATGCTGATGATGTTATAGAAAAATGCACCCATCAGGTTTTGTTTAATATTAATGACCGTGGCTTTGGATAACTCAATCACTTCAGGAACTTTTAACAAAGAGCCTTGTAAAATGACCACATCGGCGCTTTCGATGGCCACATCAGTTCCTGTTCCTATTGCCAGCCCGACATTAGCTTGCGCCAAGGCAGGTGCATCATTAATACCATCACCCACCATACCGACAATCTCACCCTGATCCTGTAATTCTTTAACAATAGCGGCTTTAACCTGCGGCAACACTTGCGCCCTGACTTCTGTAATACCTGCTTGTTTGGCGATGGCATGGGCTGTTATTTGATTATCGCCAGTTACCATGATAATGCGTAAACCTTGATTTTTTAAACGCTGCACTGCTTGGGCAGAGTCTTTTTTAATTGGATCAGAAACAGCAATGATGCCGGCAATGTTACCGTCCACGGCTAGTAACATCGGTGTTTGCCCCAGTGCTGACAACTCTTTTAGCCGGTCGTTGTATTTTGCAAAGGTGATACCTTTGGCGTCCATCAAGGCCCCATTACCAAAGGCCACAAGTTGTTCATTAATTTGCGCGGTAATTCCAAAACCGGCAACCGCTTCAAATTGTTTTACTTTATTCAGTTTAATTTGCTTGTTATTTGCTGCTTTTAATATGGCGGCTGCCAAAGGGTGCTCCGAACCGGATTCAATACTTGCCGCTAATTGCAATACTTGCTCTTGTGTATAGACACCGCTTGCTTCAATTGTCGAAACCGTTGGTTTACCGTCAGTGACAGTGCCGGTTTTATCAAGAATTAAACAGGTTAATTTTCCTGCTGTTTGTAAGGCATCACCCTTACGAATCAAAATACCTGACTGAGCAGCTCTTCCCACTGCAACCATCACAGAAATTGGCGTTGCCAAGCCAAGTGCACAAGGACAAGCAATAACCAAAACAGTCATTGAGGTGACAAAGGCATAGCCCAAAGACGGCTCAGGACCTAATATATACCACACAAGAAAAGTTAAAAACGATATTGCAACTACCGCCGGTACAAAGACACCCGAAATTTTATCAGCCAACCGCGCAATTTCAGGCTTGCTGCTTTGTGCTTGCCTTACGCTTTTTATGATTTGAGCCAATGCAGTATCCCGCCCTATACGCGTTGCCTGAAACAAAAAGCTGCCAGTTTGGTTCATGGTGCCGGCAACCACTTCTAAGCCAATACTTTTTTCAACAGGCATAGATTCACCCGTTAACATCGATTCATCTATTGTTGAATGTCCTTCCAGTAAAACACCATCAACCGGAATCTTTTCTCCGGGTCTGACTCGCAAGGTTTCGCCCAAACCCACTTCTTCAATAGGAATATCCATTTCTACGCCGTTTCTAACTACACGAGCGGTTCTTGGCTGGAGGCCTATTAATTTTCGTATGGCGCTGGATGTTTTTCCTCTGGCCATTGTTTCAAGACCGGTCCCGAGATTTATAAACGCTAAAATAACCACAGCGGCTTCAAAATAAGCATGTTTAGCTAACGCAGGCAAGGTATCCGAATAATCAATGACGATACAAGAATACAGCCAAGCCGAACCGGTACCCAAGGCAATCAGGGTGTCCATATTAGCTTGACCCAGACTTAAGGATTTAACTGCGCCACTGTAAAAATGCCAGCCTGAATAAATTAAGATACTGAGTGTAATGAGTGCAATTTCAGGCCATAGCCACTGCCCTGTTGCAGAACCAATTTCCGGTAACCAGTCAAAATGCTCAGAGAACATTAAAAAGGCACCAAAAGCTCCGGCAACTGCTGCTTTCTTCATTAGCTTTCGATAGCGTTGTAACTCTTGCTCTTCTTGCTCTGCCGGGTCTTCGAAACCTTCCATGACGGCTGCATCAAAACCGGCTTCTTTCGCGGCCTGTTTTAATGAATCAGGATCTGCTCGCCCCTTTATTATCGCAGAATGATCGGCAAAGTTAACGCTGACAGAAGTCACGCCTTCAACAATCGCTAACGCGCCTTCAATAGCGCTCACACATCCGGCGCAACGCATTCCTAAAATTGAAAGCCGTATCTCAGCATTAGACTCTTCTGTACTCATTTACTTCACCCAAGCGATATTCAGATAAATTATTAAATAACAGTAAAACCAGCACCTGTTATGGTATCTATAATGTCATCAAGGCTGGTTTTTTCAGTATCAAACTCAACCTTGACTTCATTGGCCTTAAAAGATGCTTCAACAGAAACAACACCTTCAATAGCATCTAGTTTAGTCTTAACATTCGTTTCACAACCGCCACATTTCATACCAGTAACGGTTAAAACCTCAGATTCAATCATTTCACTCTCCTGCACTTAAGTAGTTTTCTATTTATATCATATTCGACTAATTGTCGGTAATCATGATAGTAGTTGTATAATTGAACTATACCGTTATTGTGCTTAACTGCCAAACAAAGCATAGTAACCATTGAAATGCAGCGTACCTTCTTGGTACGATAATCAACTTAATTATTTGTAAATAGTAACTTATGCAATTAAATACCATCTCCAACCAAGCCATTGCGCTCGCAGGCATTGCTCAAGCAGCTGCGTTGGTTCAACAACTTGCAACTAAAGGTACTTGTGACCAAGCCGCTTTAGAAACGAGTATTGCCAGTGTCTTGAAAATAGATTCAGATAGTGTCATTGATGTTTACGGCAGTTTAGAGGGAATTAAACTGGGATTACAGCAGCTTAATATACAAATGACCGGATTTAAAATCGTTAATCCTGAACAAGCACGCTATTCTGCTTCCTTAGTATTTCTTGAAAATCAGTTAAATGGTCGCAAAGATCTACTTAATACCATTCAAATCGGTATCTCCAAGGCTCAAGCGCAGAGCGAACATTTTGGTTTGTTACATGAAAATGTGTTGGCTAACTTGGGTGAAGTTTACCAAAACACCATTAGCACACTGCAACCCAGAATCATGGTTAATGGCGAACAAACTTATTTATCGAGACCTGAAGTTGCCAATAAAATACGCGCCTGTTTACTGGCAGGTATCCGTTCAGCCATTTTATGGAAACAATGTGGGGGTACTCGATGGAAGTTTCTTTTTTATCGCAAAAAAATCCAGGCTGAATTACAAGTATTACTTAAAAAAGTTTAACAGCCCCTATGGCTTATCTTATAGAAGCCAAACAGCTATGTCGTTATTACGGTAAATATCGTGCAGTCAATGATGTCAGCTTTTCTTTGGCCAAAGGCGAAATACTCGGTTTTTTGGGGCCTAATGGTGCTGGTAAAACGACGACCATGCAAATGTTAAGCGGTAATCTTGCACCGAGTTCCGGGCAAATTAAAATTAATGGCTTTGATTTACTGGATCAACCTTTGATGGCTAAAAAAAGCTTGGGGTATTTGCCGGATACACCACCGCTTTATAAGGATTTAAGTGTAAAAGAGTTTTTGAACTATTGCGCGCAATTGCATGGTGTTGCTAAAAACAACATGACTCAATGCATTAACCATTCAATGGAGCGCTGTGGCTTAACTGATGTTTCGCAGCGCTTAATTGACAATCTGTCCAAAGGCTATCAACAACGTGTGGGTATAGCTCAAGCCATCTTACACAATCCGGACGTCATCATTCTTGATGAGCCCACCGTTGGCCTTGATCCGATACAAATCAAAGAAATCCGAACCCTAATACGTGAACTCGGGCAAGAGCATGGTGTTATTTTATCGACCCATCATCTTTCTGAAGTACAAGAATCCTGCACTCACGTACAAATCATTCATCAAGGGCAATTAGTTTTAAACGAAAGTATTGAAGGGCTTAATCATTCTCTTAACACCGGTAGTTTACTGGTTAGTACGCGATTGATGCCTGATACTGAAGTGTTACTCACCATTCCGGGTGTTAACTCAGTTGAACCTATTACCGACAATAAATTCATCATTCATTACTGTGTTTCTGAAGATCCTTGTCAACAAATCACTGAAACCATCATCACGAAGGGTTGGGGATTACAAGAATTGTCCCCTATAAAAAAATCTCTGGAGGATATTTTTATTTCCTTAACCCATACCAGCGATTCATGAACATGATTAATACAATCGCCATACATGAGTTCAAAAGCCTGTTTTTATCTCCCTTGGCCTGGACAGTGTTGGCCATCTTGCAAGCCATTTTGGCTTATATATTTTTAACGCAAGTAGAGACCTTTAATTTGATTCAACCCAAACTCGCTACTATTGAAGGCGCTCCCGGTTTAACTGATATTGTTGTCATTCCTTTATTTAGTAACGCCGCTATTATATTGTTACTGGTCACCCCATTATTGACCATGCGCCTTATCTGTGAAGATCGAAGAAACAAAACCCTGTCATTATTAATGTCTGCCCCAATTTCCAGCGCCGACATTATTATTGGTAAATACTTGGGAAGCCTTGGATTGTTATTAATACTGGTTGTTCTAATAACTTTAATGCCCTTGTCCTTACTGGTTGGTTGCGAACTTGATATGGGCAAGTTATTTTCCAATCTACTGGCATTGATGCTGCTGGTTACAGCCTTCACATCAACCGGACTGTTTATGTCAACTATTGCCGGCCATCCTACGGTTGCAGCCATGGGGACTTTTGGTGTTTTATTGCTGCTGTGGATTTTAGACTGGACTACCAGCATGAATGACCAACGAAGTGAGTTGCTTGAATATCTGTCTATTCTCAGGCATTTTCAAAATCTTCAAAGTGGTCAACTTAATACTGCTGATATCAGTTATTTTCTATTATTTACGATGACCTTTCTTTTTTTGGGTATTGGCAGTCTTAATAAAGATCGTCTATAAATGAAACTTACGCCACATCTTCATAAGCAACTGCGCTTAAAAAACGCCTTGATAACTGTATTGATATTGTGCCTGCTTGGCTCATTGGCTTGGTTGAGTAATCGTTATAGCTTTCAAACTGACTTGACCAATAATGATAGCAATACGCTATCGTTAGCATCCCAACAAGTATTAAGTTCAATTCCTGATCAAGTAACTATCATTGCTTATATCAAAAAAGGTCAATCAATAAGAACCCAAATTACTCAGTTAGTTGATCGTTATAGCCGAATTAAACATGATCTAAAGCTTACTTTTATTGACCCTGACTTAGATCCCGAACAAACTCGAGAGCTCAATATAGGCCCTGAAGGGATTATTCTTGTTGAATATCAGGGACGCACAGAAAAATTAAGCTTCATTGATGAAGCCTCATTGACTAATGCGCTCTTACAACTCGCCAATGCCAAGGAACGCTGGATTACCTTCTTGACCGGTCATGGTGAGCGATCACCAGAAAAACCCGCTAATTTTGATTTAGAATTATTTGGAAAAGAATTAGCGCGTCGAAAAATTAATGCGCAAACACTCAATTTGGCATCCGTGCCGGCACTTCCGGATAACTCCGCTTTATTGGTTATTGCCGCTCCCAAAGTGGCCTTACTGGCCGGTGAAGTTTCTCTTGTCCAGCGCTACATTCAAGATGGCGGTAATCTGTTGTTGTTAACGGATCCTGATAATCAAAACCTAAACATTCTGCTAAATGCTTTAGGGATTAAACAACTACCCGGCGTTATTGTTGACAGCACAGCCAAGCTTTATGGTGTGCAAGACCCCAGCTTTTTATTGACTAGTGAATACATTGACCACCCTGTCACACAGGGTTTGCAAACCATGACTCTGTTTCCCGTTACTACAGCATTCGAATTTATTAGTACCTCTGATTTTACTGCCCAAGCATTTTTAAGTACCTCTACAAAATCATGGACAGAAACAGGCCCCCTACAAGGAAAAATTCGATTTGATAATAATACTCAAGAAAAACAAGGACCACTTACCTTTGCCTATGCTTTAACAAGAACGATTAAACAAAACACGCAACAGCGCATTATTATTGTGGGTGATGGTGATTTTATAGCCAACGCCTATATGGGTAACGTTGGTAATTTGGACCTTGGCTTAAGAATGGTAACTTGGCTAATGCATGATGACCGCTTTATCGATATTCCCTCCAAAACCGCTACTGATAAAAGCCTGCAACTAACGCAAACAGTCATTACGGTTATTAGCTTTGGTTTTTTAATCATTATTCCTTTTACTTTACTCAGTACAGGTTTCTTAATCTGGCGTAAACGTAAACAGCGTTAAGCAAAATTCAATGCAATATTTAAGCGGTTCTTTTATTCTATTTATCAGCACTTATAAAGGTATCTAGGCTTTAAACCAACTGACCATTACAATAGTAACAATTCTTAAAATTGTTTTTATCGGAACATGAGCTACAAACGCGCTATTTTATTAATACTACTCCTCTCTGCATTAGTTACCCTTGCAGTTTTTACTGTGCCTGGATTGCAAGAAAAAGCAGGCGTTGTTCCACCCCAAACTATTTATACCAGCGCTAAAGATAACAATGGCATTGTCAAGCCTTGCTCGAACGAACATCCTGACTGGCGTCCTGCGCAAGTAATAGAAGGCGTTTCCATAGCAGCAGCACCGGCTTGTGAACCAGACAACCCCTATGATATCGTCACCTCCGTTAAAGGCACCAACAATGTGTCAATGGCGACATTAATGCAAACCAATTTTGCGCAAGATGCCTTAATCATGACCGATGATCTGGATCATGATGGTGATCCGGATGTTATCCATATCAAGCTTGAAGTTGTTGAGCTTAATGGTGCCACCCCAGATGGCGATTTTTTGATTAATACCTTTGATATCGCACCAGGCATACAACCAGGCCTTTGGGTTTATGCGCCCAAAGCTCGAGGCATGGCACTTAAAAACTTTAATTCGGTTGTCGCCAATCCAATGTTACGTGCGCCCTCACCTGTCATTCGTGTTGAACAAGGTGACAAAGTATATATCACCCTCGAAAACACCCATTACTTACCCCACACCATCCACTTACATGGCGTTGATCATCCTTGGGTAAACTCAAAAGGTGAAGATAACGACGGTATGGAGGAACATGCTGTTTTTCCGGGAAAAAGTCATACCTACGAAATTCAACCCCGTCATGCCGGCACCATGCTTTATCATTGCCATGTTCAAACTGCGCAACATTTTATGATGGGTTTGGCCGGCATGTTTATAGTCGAAGAAAATCAGCCCAATAACTGGTTACAAACATTCAATATAGGCGCTGGGCAAGTGCGACACCCGTCAGATGCCGTTAAAAAATCCTATAATCAAGAATATGATCTACATTATCAATCGGTTGATAAAAAACTGGCAAAAATCATTCAAGATGCCAATGATCCTAGATTAATTGCAGAACGCATGAGTCGCGACTACAACATGACTGAGTCCTTTGAAAACTACTTCATGCTGAATGGGCACTCTTTCCCTTACACCTTGCGTGATGCCATGATTATTGCCTCTGACAATGAAGAAATCAAATTACATATCGCCAACTTACAACGCTCTGCCGTAGCCATTCATATTCATGGCCATAAAGCCACCATCACCGCCTTAGATGGTGTTGAACAACCTGCGGCAATGCAAATAACACGTGACGTGTTTGATATTGCGCCGGCACAACGCACTGATTTAAATCTTCAAACCAAAAATGATGGCTTACATAGCTATGGCCCCGGTCTGTGGATGTTTCATGATCATGTCGCAACAGGCACCACAACAGATGGTATGGAACCGGGTGGAAACATGGCTATCCTTGCCTATAGCTATTTGCTGGATGAACAGGGCATGCCCAAAATGCATGATGAGTTATTCGACCAAGTCTTTAATAAAGATTATTATGCCAAAAAAATAGCCGTGTGGGGTGAAGGTGCTTTTGCCCCCTTATTAGGCGATGCGGGGTTACTTGCGCCCAATTACCTTCGCATTTTGTTGTTTGGTTTGGCAACTGGTTTACTCATCGGGCTACTGGTTTTTATTAGGTTGGCTTATAAACGGAAACAAAAACAATGAAAGCATTACTTGTGGGCCTAATGATACTTGGCCTTAATCCGTTAGCCTCAGCCATGAATCACGGTAGCATGATGATGGATGAAAAAGGCATGATTATGAATGCCAATCCTGACACACTACCCAAAGACTGTATAAAAATCTCTCAGAATCTTGATATCACCATCCATGCCGGGCAAAAAAATGCCTTGAAGTTTACCGGCAAAATGTTTGCTTTTGATCAACAAGAATGGAATGTCAAACCTTGTGCAAAGATTAATATTACTTTTATTAATGATGACCAAATACGCCACCAACTCATGATACATGGCTTGCCGGGTTATTTGTATCCGGAAGGCATGTTTCATTTAGAGCTTAATGGAGAAGGTCAATTACAAGCCTCATTGATAATGCCCAGTTTAAAAAAGACATACCTTGTGCATTGTGAATTGCCACAGCACATGGAAAAGGGTATGAAGGCCCAGTTAAAAGTCGATGGCGGTGATGGCGACTTACCCAGCATTCCAGGTCTCACCAAACCGGTCAGAGCGGATAGTTATTTTGTTGATTGGACACCGTTAAGTCTATCAATATTAGTACTAAGCGCATTATTGGGTTGTGCCATTCCCTTTTTTATCCTCCTTAATGCAAACCGTATTAAAGATTTTTTGATTAAACTGTTTAATAAAATTTACTCTAAAAACCTATAGCTCAGACAACAGTTTCAGCGTTAACCGATCATGAAACTATTAATAAAGAGCCTTAGTTAAAACCGCTCCCACAACAAACTTGGATCAGAGAATATTATGAATAAATCACTCGCATACAGCGCATTATTAATGGCCTGTTTAACACCCGCTGTTCAAGCTGAAGATATTGGCTGCGTAACGACTACCTGGAAACTAATTGGCTCAAACCATAAAATTTGTGTGCAAGCTTTTGATGATCCTAAAGTACAAGGTGTTTCCTGTCATATTAGCCAAGCTAAAACCGGTGGCATTGCCGGCGCCTTAGGTGTTGCAGAAGACCCTTCACAATTTTCAATCGCTTGTCGTCAAGTTGGCCCGATTATTATTAACGGCAAATTGCCAGCAGAAGAAACAGCTTTTACAGAAGACACGTCACTCTTTTTTAAAGAAACCAAAGTGAGTAGAATGTATGATGCCAAACGCAACACATTAATTTATGTTGCGATTAGCAGAAAACTCATTGAAGGTGCACCCGCAAACAGTATATCGACAGTGCCGATCATGCCGTGGAATGGTAAGTAAATTAAATTTGATTTTTATAGTGGGCAAAAGTTATAGCGTTGACCACTATTGTTATTTATTACTCCGATGATTAATAATATCATCAACAACAGATGGATCAGCCAAAGTAGAAGTATCACCTAAACTATCCAACTCATTAGCGGCCACTTTACGTAGTATGCGCCGCATGATTTTACCAGAACGGGTTTTTGGCAAGCCCGGAGCCCATTGAATAATATCCGGATTGGCTATGGCGCCAATTTCTTTCCTGACTAAATCAACCAGCTCTTTTCGCAAGGTTTCAGAAGGCTCTGTTCCATTATTTAACGTCACATACGCATAAATACCCTGCCCTTTTATGTCATGCGGATAACCCACAACAGCGGCTTCGGCAACGGACTCGTGCAATACTAAAGCACTTTCAATTTCTGCAGTACCCATACGATGACCCGAAACATTAATGACATCATCAATACGACCGGTTATCCAGAAATAACCATCCTCATCACGACGCGCACCATCACCGGCAAAATAATAGCCCGGATAGTTTTTAAAATACGTATCGATAAAACGCTGATGATCACCATAAATGGTCCTCGCTTGCCCCGGCCAAGGACGACTGATGACTAAAATGCCTTCGGCTACACCGTCCATAATAACGCCTTGGTTATCCATAATTTCCGGTTTGATACCAAAAAAAGGCAAAGTCGCCGAACCCGGTTTTAAGGCAGTTGCGCCTGGTAAAGGCGTAATTAAAATACCACCTGTTTCAGTTTGCCACCACGTATCAACCACTGGGCAACGTCCTTTACCGACCACATGATAATACCATTCCCATGCTTCCGGATTGATCGGCTCACCGACACTGCCTAAAATTCGCAAACTACTGCGGTCTGTGCAAGTGACTGGGTCATTACCATGAGCCATTAAAGCCCGAATAGCAGTAGGTGCCGTATAAAAAATGTTAACCTGATGTTTATCAATCACTCGCCAAAAACGATCGGCTTCCGGATAAGTGGGGATACCTTCAAACATTAAAGTAGTAGCGCCATTACACAATGGTCCATAGATGATATAAGAATGACCGGTAATCCAGCCTATATCAGCCGTACACCAATAAACATCGCCTTCCTGATAGTCAAAGACATACTTGTGTGTCATTGCGGCATACAACAAATAACCGCCCGTGGTATGGACAACGCCTTTAGGCTTACCGGTTGAGCCTGAGGTATACAAAATAAATAAAGGATCTTCAGCGTCCATGGCTTCTGCCGGACAATCTTCTGAGGCTTGTGACATGGCTTGGTGATACCAGATATCACGAGACTCATACCAAGCAACAGGATTTCCGGTATTTTTGATGACAATAATTTTTTTAAGATCTGGACAGCCTTCAGCGGCTAAATCGACATTAGCTTTAATGGGCAGCGTCTTACCACCCCGATAACCTTCATCAGCACAAACCACATAATGGCATTCTGAATCCAGAATGCGATCTTTTAAGGCTTCAGCAGAAAAACCGCCAAATACAACTGAATGCACTGCACCAATGCGCGTGCAAGCCAACAGGACCGTAGCTGCTTCGCTGATCATGGGTAAATAAATACAAACCCGATCACCTTTTGTAACGCCTTGTGCTTTTAATACATTAGCAAACTGACAAACTTCGATATGTAATTGCTTATAGGTGATTTTTTTTTCTTTGGCAGGATTATCGCCTTCCCAGATAATAGCTACTTGATCACAACGCGCTTCAAGATGCCGATCAATGCAATTAACGCTTACATTAAGTGTGCCGTCTTCAAACCAGCGAATATAACCTGTAGGATAGTCATAATCCATTACCTTGGTCCAAGGCTGGCTCCAGTCGAGAAATTGTTCGGCTTGGTCTGCCCAAAAAGCCTCAGGCTGATTAATTGAAGCGTCGTAAAGTGTTTGATAAGTTTTACTATTAATATGCGCTTTCGCTGCAATAGTGGGTTTTACTTCGTAAACTTTACTGTCTGACATTTATAATCCTGAGGATGCCTAAAAACGATGCTTAATTATAAATGTTTTAGGTACTATCAGTGTTGAAATATTATTGCGGGGAATAACTTGTAATACTGTCAATTATTCGAGGGCTAATGTTTTGTTTTATGTTATTAAAATGCAGATAACATTATGGTTTATGGTAATTAGCCTTTAAACTCAATCTCATTTCTGCACCAGAATTTAACTTATTACGCAACCTTATTTTGGCTACCTATATTTTTGCAATCGGTTTATAGAACTTATGAATGATTTTTGAGTACTAATCAATTCTAGATGGATGCCAA
>Ga0268283_1001327_pt1 | contig 12283 bp, 13 predicted proteins | sample saktaG_13_FD_190140 | JGI IMG/M metagenome (GOLD analysis project Ga0268283, IMG submission 190140) | Saline water microbial communities from Sakinaw Lake, British Columbia, Canada - sak_2013_06_06_36m | ecosystem: Environmental > Aquatic > Non-marine Saline and Alkaline > Saline ... | reverse complement strand
GGTTTATTTTATGCGCGTGTTGCTGAGGCATACTATAAGGCGGGAGATTATGCGCAGGCAAAAGCGTTATATTTTAAGAGCCTGGCAGATGGGGCTCTTTTAGAGGCGGCGAGTATTCGCTTTAATTTGGCGGAAACCCTTGAGGCTAACGCGGAGCCGGAGGCTGCCATTCAGCAGTATCTTTTAGTGGCAAATTTAAATTCTGGTTCACCAGAGCTTTCTGTGCGCGCGTGGTTAAGAGCTGCTAAAATTTATGAGGATCAAGAAAATTTTAAAGAAGCATTAAAAATTTATCAAATTGTAGTTGAGAAAAAAGTCGAGGAGTCGGGGTTTGCTAGAGAAAAAGCTGATTGGATTATTAGTCAGAAGCGTAGATAATATTTGACTTTTTTAATATTGTGCGTAGAATACTTTAGAGGAGGCAAAGATGATAATTGAAATTGGCATTGTGGCCGGAGAGATCTGGCATTATTTGGATTTGCACGGAGAGTCGGATTTAACAGCTTTGGCAAAAGGTATTGATCGCTCACGCGAAGATGTGTTGTTAAGTCTGGGTTGGCTGGCCCGGGAAAGCCATGTTATTTTACAACAGGTTGGTGGTGATTATCGAGTTGCACTCAGGAAGGATTAGCAGTCTTCGTTTCTTAGTTCACCTATAAAGCATTATAATCTAAGTAAGTTCATAATAGCGGCGCATGTTTAAACATGCGCCGTTTTTTCGTCGCTGACTATCCCCCAAAGTAAGTTTGAGTAAGAATACATAAAAAAACACTTGACAAAATAAGCTGGTTATGTTTTAATTAACACCATAGTAGTTCACAGCTAAAGGAAGTAATACAAATGTCTCGATTAATCGATATTGACGAATTGGCGGATTATCTAAAATTAAAGAAGCAGACGATCTATAATTGGCTTAACCAGCGCAAGATCTCTGGAATTAAGGTGGGCGGAGTTTGGAGGTTTGATCGCAAGGATATTGATAATTGGTTAAGAAGCAAGCGTAGTCCAACTAATCAAGAGGATAAACAATGAGTCTGCTTAGCCTTTATTTCGGCAACAAAGGTATAAATATTATTAATGCCAAAGGCAGAGGCATTTTGAATAATATTGAAATTCCTTCATCGGAAATTTCTTCATTTGATTTTGAAGATAAGGTTCCCGCAGATTTAAAGATGGTGGTTTTGTTGCAGGAGGCTTTTCGCACGCATAAATTAACCGCTAAAGAGGCGGTTTTATGCTTGTCCGGGAAAGACCTGATTGTGCGCACATTCGATATTCCGCAGTTGCCGCGCGAAGAGCTTGAAAGCGCTATTAATTTCGAAGCGAAGAAATACCTTCCTTTTAAGATCGAAGAGCTAACGACCACTTTTCAGGTGCGTCCGGATAATGTCAAGAAAAATAATTTAGTCGTTTTTATGGCGATTAAAAAAGATATTTTAAATAGTTATCTTTCTATTGCTAATCAACTTAAATTAAAGGTTCGTTATTTAGAGTATTCAGCTTTAAGTTTGATTAGATTGTTAAAGGTGAGTAAAGGGATTGAAAGCGCAGTTAGCGCTTTTATTTATATTGATTCTGAGGGCGATGAATCGCATTTTATGGTTATGGAAAACGGTTTTTTATTATTTAGTAGAGATATTACTTTGTCGGCGCTGCCCACTGATGCTCCCGGAGTGGGTTTAAGCGATCCGGCTTTAATATTGGATAAAATGAAGTCTGAGATTAAGTCCTCTTTAGATTATTATCAACGCAGGTTTTCACAAAAACCGATTGTAAAAACAGTTTTTTTCTCGGATTTAACCGTGCGTGGTGAATTAAATGAGTTTTTAAGCGAACTGGGTCTAAGCGCTAAATTTATCGATTTAGTCAAAGGCCTTAATCCCCAGGGTTTAATTAATTCTGGAGCAATTAAAAGCTACGCGGCCTCCATGGTCAGTACGGTAAATATCGGAATAACCTTAGATTTATTTAAAGTTAAAGCCAAGAAGCAAACTCGTGAGCCGGCGTTTATTTTGCCGGATTTGTCGAGTATTTTTAAGGATATCAACGTTGATTTCCGTATTATTTTTCTTGCGATATTTTTAATTGCGGCGATGTATATTTACGGCTTAACGCGCATCCAGCCGCTGAAGGATGATTTAAAGAAAACAATCTTTTTGCGTCCAAGCGTTGCACAAGTTAATGTGGATCTTTCGAATGAAGAGCTGATGAAGAAAAATGCTAATTTTAAGAAAAAAATTGCAAATTATGAATCACTAGTTAAGCGGCAGGTTTATCTCACTAAGCTTTTAGATGTAATCCCGAGGATTTTACCAAAAAGTATCTGGTTGTCATCGGTTAGTTTTACGAAAAATGCCGGAGTTCCGGTTTTGAGATTACGCGGAGCTGTTTATTCGGAGAAACAACAGGATGAGGTTGTGGTAATTAATAAGTTTTTAAATGACCTTAGAGAGGATTTTGATTTCCATACGTATTTTACGAATGTGGTTTTAGATTCAGTTGTTCAGAATGATTCTGGTAAACAAAATATTGTTTCCTTCGAGGTTACCTGTAAAGGCGCAGAGGGGGACTGGTAAGATGAATATGGAAGCTATTGTTGAGAAAATAAAAAATAGGCTGGTTGCTCTGGTGATGATTGTTGTCACGATAGTAGTGATTTATAAGCTTTATCAGAATCAGAATGAGCAGATCGAGAAAATTAATAAATTAAGAGAGATAGAAATTAAGAAAATAGCGGTATTAAAAGATATGCAAACGACGAAGCAGTGGTTGGAAGCGTATAAGAATTTATTGACCAAAGTTTTAGAGGAAAGAGTGGTAAGCGCTTTAAGTGAATTTGCCAAAAGCGTAAATATGCAGGTAGAATCATTTAAGCCTGAAATTAAGAAAGTAAATGCGGATTATGTGGAGTTTCCTTTTACTTTGACGGTAAAAGCCAAAGGATATCATGATTTAGCTAAATTCGTGAGCAAGATTGAGAACTATGCACAGGTTTTGGTAATTACAAATGCTGATATAGCTTCTACTGACGACCGTGGAAGCGAGATTACCTGTAGGTTAAGCTTAAGCAATATAGTTTTTCATAATAATGAAAATGATAACCTATAAAGTTAATATAAAAATAGTCTTATTGGTTTTGTTTTTGGAGTTTATAATTTTTGTCGGTTCACTCTTCGCTACTGAGGAGAAAAAGGCGGAAGCATTGAAAAAAATGGAAACGGAAGAATATATTTCGCCAGCAATTACGGCAATACAACGGCCAAGCGTGTTTTATTCCGGCGAGAATTTAAGGGATCCTTTTTTAACGGCTTTACCCCAAGAGTTATCGACTGTAATTCAGGATAAGGAGCAGGTGAAGTTGCCGGATCTGACTATCCAGGGGATTATTCTGGGGCCGAGATTTTCTCAGGTGATTATAAATAATAAAGTTTTACGGGTTGGGGAGCAAGTGAGTAATGTTAGCGTATCATCAATTGCTAAAGATGAGGTATCTGTTTTATTTGACGGCAAATATTATGTGCTCGTTGCCCCGGCAGCGGTAACTAAAAATTCGTATACTCAAGGAGGAAAAAAATGAAAAAGCTAATTATTCTGTGTGTAATTACGGTGAGTTTGTTTTTTTATACAACCAAGTTGAATGCGGCTAGTGAAATTTTTGCTCCTCCCGGTTCGAACCTTGAGCCAAAGATCTCCCTTGATTTCCAAGATGCTCGGCTTAAGGATTTGCTTAAAGTGTTTTCTATTCAGTCGGGCTTAAATTTTGTTGCCTCAGAGGCCCTACAAGACAGGTCGATCACTCTTTATCTGGATAATGTTCCCATGCAGCAAGCCATGGATCAGATATTCAAAGCGAATAATTTAACTTATGAATTGGATAAAGAAGCTAATATTTTTATTGTTAAAGATTGGGGCAAGACTGGAGTGGAGACAATTACGAAAGTTTTTTATTTGAAACATGCTACTGTTTCCTCCTCATCCATTAAAGAGGAGCAGTCTACTTATAAGGATGCCAGCTCAGGTTCTAGCTCAAGTTCCAGCTCCAGCTCTTCGAGCGGTTCGAGTTCAACTAACGGGAAGTGGAAGGTGGAAAGCGACTCCGGGATAACTTATTCCGTAAGGAAGTTGCTTTCTAGTGTTGGCTCAGTAATGGAAGATTTCCGTACTAACAGTTTGATTGTTACGGATGCCCCTAATCGCATGAAAGTAATCTCGGAAGTGATTGCTTCATTAGATATTGAAGTTCCGCAGATTATGCTGGAAGTGGAGATGATCGATGTAAATAAAAATGCTTTGGATAAAATGGGGGTACAATACAATGATATTACTACCTCTCTTTTCACTGCGGTAATTAGAGGGGCAGCAATCGGTACGGGTTTTCCTATTCCGAATGATCTGATTAAAGGCATTACTAGCACCGCGGGAGGATTAACGCCGGGTATGGTGAGCCCGGGAAGCGTGACATTTGGTTCTAACGATGTAACCTTTGATTTTATAAAGCAGAATAGCGATGCTAAAGTTTTAGCTCGGCCTAAAATTATGACTTTAAATAATGAGACCGCGGAAATTAAGATTACAACCGATGAAGTAATTGGATTAATTACAACCCAGGAAGGAACCGGAGATTCTGCCGCTAACAGGACAACTACTGCAGAAAGAGCTGAAACTGGAGTATCTTTACGCGTTACTCCGCAAATTAATGAAGACACCGGAGAAATTACCATGTTTATCTTTCCGAGCGTAAAAGACGCGACGGCTAGTTCATTCGCTGGGTATAAAGACCCTGAAGAGCGCTCTACCAAGTCGATTGTCAGAATTAAAGATGGGGAGACGGTAGTTATTGGCGGATTGATCCGTCATGATCGATCACAGACAGATACAAAGCTTCCTGTTTTAGGAGATATTCCGTTTATCGGTGGCGTTTTTAGGCATAAGAATAAAGATAAAGACCGGGAAAGAGAGCTATTGGTATTTATTACTCCGCGAATTGTTAATCGCAAGCCGGCAAAGTTAAATGAGGTTAAACAGATAATTCTACCCATTCGCGAACAAAATACTGCAGCGGGTTTGAATCGTAGTTATATGGTTAATTCCGCCATGAATAGTTTTGAGAAAAAAGGAAAATAATGTCCAAAGAAAAGTATCTTAGATTAGGTGAGCTCCTGCTTAAAGAGGGGTTGATCACTACGGCGCAGCTTGAGCAAGCGATTAATTTTCAGCGCAAAGAATCTGGCCGTTTGGGTGAAATCCTCATTAAACTGGGGATGATTAAAGAGGACCAGATGGTCGTGGTTTTAGGTAAGCAGCTTAACATTCCTTATTTTTCTTTAGGCACCGGGATGCTTAACCCGGTTAAGGAGATGGGCCTTGAACAACTTATCCCGTATGAATTCGCTTCTAAAAATTCGGTAATTCCTATCTCGCGTACCTTGCGTTCACTGACCGTGGCTTTATCGGATCCGTTGGATATTATGTTGATGGACAATATCAAGCAAGTTACCGGTTGCCAGATTAATCCGGTGATTGCTACCAAGACCGATATTACTAAGGCGATTGAACAGTTTTATGGTAAAAGCGCGATGCTTGATGATGCGGTAAGCGCAAGCTATGATCAAGATGCGATTGGACTGAGTAGTGTTGATGGCGGCGATGTTCAAGAGTTAAGTTTAGATAAATTAGTGGCCAGGGCTGAAGAAGCGCCTGTAGTAAAATTAGTGGATTTGATTATCCAACAAGCGATAGAAGAGCATGCTTCAGATATTCATGTTGAGCCATTTAAAGATCGGATTTCATTGCGCTATCGTATTGACGGAAGACTTTATGAGATTCCGCCGCCGGCTAAATATCTGCATTTGGCGATTGTCTCGCGTATTAAGATCTTGGCAAGATTGGATATCGCTGAGAAGCGCCTTCCTCAAGACGGGGCAATCATGGTAAAAATTAAGGATCGTGCGATTGATATCCGCGTTTCGACTATCCCGACGATTTTCGGCGAGAAAGCGGTTTTGCGGATTCTTGACCGTAGCCATGTGGTTTTAGATTTAGCGCAATTGGGGTTTCCTGCCAAAACGCTGGAAATTATGCGCAAGGCAATTAATTCTCCTTACGGATTAATTTTAGTTACTGGGCCGACCGGAAGCGGTAAGTCGACGACTTTATACGCAATTTTAAATGAAATTAAAAGCCCGACTAAGAATATTGTCACTGTTGAGGATCCGGTAGAGTATAAGATGGATGGAATTAACCAGGTGCAGGTCAAGCCGGAGATTGGTTTAAGTTTTGCCTCTGCGCTGCGAAGTTTTTTGAGGCAGGATCCGGATGTTATGCTCGTCGGTGAGGTGCGGGACCTAGAAACAGCTCAGATTTGCGTGCGTTCTGCTTTAACCGGGCATTTGGTGCTGAGCACAATACACACTAATGATGCGCCGTCGGCGATAAATCGTTTGATGGATATCGGTATTGAGCCATATATGCTTGCGCCATCTTTATTAATGATTGTTGGTCAGCGTTTGGTGCGCAAACTTTGTCAGGAGTGTAAAGAGGCGTATGAACTTTCACCCGAGCAGGCAAAAAGTGCTAAAGTAAAAGCCGAACTAATTTATCGGCCAAAAGGTTGCGCTAAATGTAATAATTACGGTTATCGGGGCAGAATTAGTGTTGCGGAGGTTATGATGGTTGCTCCATCAATTCAGGAATTAATAAATCAGCGCGCATCTTTTCAGCGTATTCGGGAGGTCGCTAAGCTTAACGGTATGCAGAGCATATATGAATCGGGGATAAAGCTCGTTGAGCAAGGAGAGACTTCTTTAGAGGAAGTGATCTCGGTTACCTTGGGGATAGACTAATGCCGCGTTTTACCTATATTGTCAGAAATAATATCGGCAATAAAGATACCGGAACCGAAGAAGCGCCTAATCAAGATGAGCTGATTGCGCGCCTACAGGCCAAGGGTTTAATTGTTGTCAACGTCTTCTTAGAAGATCAAGCCTCGCTCGAGAAGGATGACATTCCTTTAAAAAAAAATAAAATACGCACTAAACATTATCGGGTAAATGCGCGGGATTTAGTTTTATTTTCTCGTCAGTTAGCCACTTTGCTGGGTGCGGGAGTGACGATTTTAAGAAGTTTAAATATTATCAGCCAACAGATTGCTAGCGCCCAGCTTTATAAAATAATTAAAAAAGTTGAAAAAAATATGGAGGCGGGTTTGAGTTTTCATGAGGCAATTGCCAAGCACCCGGATGTTTTTTCAGATTTATGGGTTAATCTTATCGAAAGCGGGGAGGCTAGCGGAAGTTTAGCAATGGTCTTAGCCAGGCTGGCGGGTTACCTTGAAAAAAATGCCGCCTTCCGGACTAAAATAGTTTCGGCAATGATTTATCCGGCGATTCTTTTGTGTGCGGGTATCGGTGCATTGTTAATTATGTCGCTTAAAATTATACCCACTTTTGCTGAAATATTTAAGGGTTTTGATATTGAACTACCGATGTTAACTAAAATTCTGGTTGAGTTTAGCACATTCTTACGTGAAAAATTTTTTATTTTAGCGATAATTATTGGGGTAGGGGCTTATTTGTTTAAAAGTTATATTAATACTAAATCGGGAAGAAAAAATTTGGAAAACTTTGAATTTAAATTACCTGTTTTCGGGGAATTTTTCCGCTGCATGGGAATGGAAAGATTCTCTTCAGAGATGTCAACATTGCTAGAAAGCGGCGTGCCGATTCTTTATTCATTGGAGATTGCGGAGCGTAGCGTGAACAACTATGTCTTAGGTGAAATAATCGCAAAAGTTAAAGAAGATGTGCGTGTGGGAAAACCTTTGGGAGCGGCATTTTCAAAAAGTAGTTTTTTTGATCCGATGGTGGTGCAAATGGTAAGTATCGGAGAAGAGATCGGTGAGCTGCCGCAGATGTTTAAGAAAATAAATGTGTATTACCAGGAGTATACCGAAACTTTCGTCGCTCGGATTGTTTCCATGTTTGAGCCGTTTATTCTGGTGTTTATCGGTGGGATGATTGGAGTAATGGTTATCGGAATGTTCTTACCGATATTCCAAATTGCCAAATTCGGTAGTTAAAGAAGTTGACAACCGGGTGTATTTGTTATATATTTTAAATGAGAGTAGTTTATTAACAAAGGAGGAAGGATGAAAAGAAGAGGTTTTACATTAATAGAGTTGATTGTAGTGGTAATAGTTATCGGAATTTTGGCAACGGTGGCCGTTCCTCAATATTTATCAGCAACGGAAAGGGCTAAAAGTGCTAAAGCTAGGCATGCTTTAGGGTTAGTTTCTCAGGCAGAAAAATTATATCGTGCTGATATTAGCACTTATGTTACTGCTGCTGGCGCTACAATTAATGCACAAGGAACCGCCGCTGCTCCTACTATAGCCGATTATGTAGAATTAGCTGATGTTCAAACTGATTGCACTAGAACCGGTGGCGATTGGTGTATTGCTGTTGGGAACGTTAGCACAACTACCTTTACCGCTACAGCAACTAGGAGAAGTGGCTCTGACACAGGTACTATCACTTTAGACCAAGATGGTGCTTGGGCTGGAACTAGGCTTAGGAGAAATGGTGGAGAAGCGTAAACACTTGCTTCTTAGTAGGCTTAATTAATTTTTAATTATGAAATCTGGGTTTACTTTAATTGAAATAATTATTGTGGTAATTATTATTGGCATATTGGCTGCTTTTGCCATGCCGCAATACGCCAGGACTCAGGAAAGGGCTTTGGATAATGAGGCAAAGGCTAATTTAATCTTAATTCAAGCCGCGGAGAATATTTATAAGACGGAAGCGGGTAATTTTCTTGCGGCAACGGGGGTTGATGCGCATACTGTTTTAGAAACTAATTTAAGTATTGATCTGCCTCCCGCCGGAAGCAAATGGAATTACACTGCCGCAGTTACCGCGGCAGCAGGAACTGTTCCGGAGAGGGTTTGCGCTCAGGCAACGCGCAATGGTGATAATGCACGTTGCTGGAAGATAAGGGATACAGATGACGCTCCTTTAGGCGGTACGCCAGCAACTGCATGTCCGTAAAATATCAATAATTATTACGTTAAAAGGGTGCTCTTGATTTTTTAAGAGCGCCCTTTTATTTACAGTTTATCTATTGCATGCTATAATATGCAAGCAAATTGTTAAATGGGATAATGGAGGTAAAGATGAAAGATGATCGGAATATTTTAGTGTTATCTTGTGCGATTGTGGTTGCTTCTATAATTATCGCCATAGGCATGACGCAAGCAGCAAGAATTATCGCTGAGCGCATTGAAATTAAAAATAATGATTCTTCCGTTAAGATTATTTATGAATTAACTAAAGCGCTTACCCAAAAAGATTCCGGACAAATGATTGAGGTTCCCATGAAAACGAAAATAAGTGAAGTCATGGGTAGTAAAAGCGTTGAGGGGGTTACGGTGGGCACAAACCCGATTAAAGGGAAAGTCAGCGCGCCGGTTTTAATTGTAGAGTTCAGCGATTTTCAGTGCCCGTTCACTAGGCAATTTTATCAAGAGGTGTTTCTTAGACTTGAAAAAGAGTATATTTCTACAGGTAAAGTTAAATTTGCCTATCGTGATTTTATAGTCGCCAGGCATCAATTTGCTCGGCCAGCTGCGGTACTTGCCAGGTGTGCGGCAAAGCAGGGTAAGTTCTGGCCGATGTTTGATAAGCTGCTTACGGGTAAAGAGTGGAATAATGAAATATTTAAAAAATATACTCAAGAGCTCAATTTGAATATTAACGCTTGTGAGAAATGTCTTGTTTTGCCGGAGATAAATGAAGCCGTAGATAAAGATCTTGAGGATGCCGCTAAATTTGGCGTAAATAGTACCCCGACATTTTTTATCAATGGGCGTTTTGTAAGTGGTGCTCAGCCATATGCGGTATTTAAAAGAATTATTGATGAGGAGTTGGCTAAGTTAGCAGATAAGAAATAAATTAATAAGGATTACCCCTCGTCTGTGATAAAACTTTTTTGTGGACTCGGGGTCAATTTTACTTCGTAAAATTGAGGGGCTGTAGCTCAGCTCCCGCCAGAATTCGTGGCGGGCTCGCCACGATTTGTGGCGAGGGGAGATAGCATGTATTATGTGTATGTTCTACGAAGTCTGAAAACTAAGAGAAGATACACGGGTTTTACAGAAAACGATCCGAAAGATCGTCTTAGAGATCATAATAGTGGGAGTAGTCAATACACCCGAAATAACAGGCCATTTGTTTTAATTTATTCTGAACCTTATGCTGAAGAAGAAAAAGCCAGAAAAAGAGAAAAATTTTTAAAGTCTGGACAAGGCAGAAAATTTCTTGATAGTATTTGTAAGTAATTGATTAAGATATTGGGGCTGTAGCTCAGCTGGGAGAGCGCTTCGTTCGCATCGAAGAGGTCAGGAGTTCGATCCTCCTCAGCTCCACTTTTAATTTTCCGACAAGGAAAATTAAAAGTGCACAGAGTTGGCGTTAAACGGCACGACAAGTGCCGTAGCCAACGGAGTGCTTTCGTTAATTTTCCGACAAGGAAAATTAAAAGTGCACAGAGTTGGCGTTAAACGAGCGCGATGTGTGCCGTAGTCAACGGAGTGCTTAATTAGAAATAATAAAACACCCAAGCCACCCGTTATCTATTCTTTGAAAGATTAAAGCTAGGTTGTTTGTATGCTATTTAAAACAGTTTTTTTAGTTCAGGTTTTAGTATTTTCAATTTTCTTAAATTGCTTTGCCTCTGAAAAACAGCCGGAGTTTGCCGGTGAGTTTTATCCCGCCGATAAAAAATCATTAGCCTCAACCATTGATGGGTATTTTGAAAAAACTGATTCTGTTTTTGTGACGGATGATATTTTAGCGCTTATCGCTCCACATGCCGGGTATGGGTATTCCGGGCCGACGGCGGCGGAAGTCTATAAGCTGATTAAGAATCGTCCTTATAAAACAGTAGTGATTTTAGGCACGGCGCACCGTTATGCTTTTAACGGGTTTGCCGTTTCGGATGAAAATTATTTTACTACGCCGCTTGGCCGAATTCCGGTGGATAAAGTGTTTGCCGGCAGCTTAGTTGGTCAGGATACGGATATTGTTTTCGAAAGAAATGCTTTTAAAGGGGAGCATTCCGTGGAGGTGCAACTTCCATTTTTACAGTGCGCTCTTAGTAATTTTGAGATTGTTCCGGTTGTTTGCGGCGATGTTACTTTTGACGCTTGTCAAAAATTCGCCAGGATATTAAAAACGGTAATCGGTAACCGTAAAGATGTTCTGATTGTGATTTCAACTGACATGTATCACGGCTATAATCTCAAGGAGCTAGAAGACACTGATCAACTCACTTTAAGTTATTTAAAAAGATTAGATAGTCAGGGTCTTTATTATGGCTTGCGTGATGAAAAGCTGCAGCTTTGCGGAGGCTTTGGGGTAGTTACGGCGATGATGCTGGCGAAGGAGTTGGGCTATAATCAGCTTGAGGTTTTAAAGCATACTAATTCTGCTTTAGGTGTGATTGTACAAAATGATAATAATTGGGTAGTCGGTTATTCCGGATGTGTCATTTATCGTAAGGAGGAAAAGATGATATTGTCAACTCCCCAGAAACAGAAACTGCTTGAGATTGCGCGTAATTCCATTGCCACATATCTTAAAACCGGTAAAAAACCGGAATTGCAGGAATCAGACCCGGTTTTTTTGCAGGAGCTCGGGGCATTTGTCACGCTTAACCAAAACAAGCAATTACGCGGATGCATCGGTAATTTAACGGCTAGTCAGGAATTGTATTTAACGATCCGGGATATGGCGATTGCGGCGGCGGTAGATGATCCGCGTTTTGCGCCGCTTAAGCTTGCGGAATTAAAGGATATTGAAATTGAAATATCCGTGCTTACCCCGCTTGAAAAAATTGATTCTGCGGATAAGATAATTCTGGGTCGACATGGCGTAATGGTACGTCAGGGTTTTTCCACGGGAGTTTTTCTGCCGCAAGTAGCCACTGAAACCGGTTGGAACAAAGAAGAATTCTTAAATCGATTATGTCAGGATAAAGCCGGAATACGGGCATCTGCCTGGAAGGACAAATCGGCACAATTATATATATTTGAAGCGGAAGTTTTTGCGGAGAAAGAAGGTTAAATGAATCGATTTTTTGTAAGTTCAAAAAATATTAAGAGCCAGGAGTTGATCATTGATGATTCAGAACAGCAGCATCATATTCAGCATGTTTTACATCTAAAAATCGGACAGGATATTGAGGCTTGTGATGAAAAGGGAATTGAATATATCGCTAAGCTGCA
>Ga0268283_1001326_pt1 | contig 12286 bp, 12 predicted proteins | sample saktaG_13_FD_190140 | JGI IMG/M metagenome (GOLD analysis project Ga0268283, IMG submission 190140) | Saline water microbial communities from Sakinaw Lake, British Columbia, Canada - sak_2013_06_06_36m | ecosystem: Environmental > Aquatic > Non-marine Saline and Alkaline > Saline ... | reverse complement strand
CAAGGAGGACGGGACAACATTTCTGTTGTTCTAGCACGTATGCGAGCAGAGGCAGGACGTAGTTGGAAGAGCCGTTTCCAAAATTGGGTTCGCTAGTTTTGGAGTGACAATGCAAGTACTTTTTCTTTGTACTGGGAATTCATGTCGTTCAATCCTTGGCGAAGCAATCTTTAATTATCTTGCTCCCGTAGGATGGAGTGCTGTGAGTGCTGGTAGCCACCCCACTGGGCAAGTCCATCCCCATTCATTGAAGTTGTTGACACGTGAGGGCATTTCCACTGAAGGTTATCACAGTAAATCGTGGGATCATTTATCGACTACGCCAGATATCGTCATTACAGTTTGTTCGAGTGCAGCTGGTGAAATTTGCCCAGCGTACCTTGGCCCTGTTTTGCGTACGCATTGGGGCGTTGAAGACCCCGCTCACGTGACCGGGAGTAAAGAGGAAGTTGACGCTGCGTTCATGACCGCGTACCAAATTTTACGCACTCGCATTGAAGCATTTTTAGCCTTGTCCTTGGTAGAGTTATTACAAAACCAAGCTAAGTTCAAAGTAGAACTAGACCGAATAGGCACTCTGGACATAGTCTAAAAATTGTCCTGCAATGTCCAATCCATACAGGGCATTTAATTCTCGGATGCCCGTGGGACTCGTAACGTTGATTTCTGTGCACCAATTACCAATGACGTCTAATCCAACGAATGACAACCCGCGTCGACGCAACTCTGGACCAATTTGATCACAGATCCAGTAATCCCGAGGAGAAAGAGGTTTTCCAATACCTTTACCTCCCACGGCTAAATTAGCGCGAGTCTCTCCTGATGCTGGAATCCGCGCCAACGCATAAGGCACTGGTATTCCATCTATGAGGATAATTCGCTTGTCCCCTTCTACTACTTCCGGAATGTATTTTTGGGCCATGAAATAGCGTTGATCCAAATGGCTCAAAGTTTCTAACACTACGTTGATATTAGGATCCTCTAATTTCAATCGAAAAACGGAAGTTCCCCCCATGCCATCCAAAGGTTTTACAATGATATCGCCCTGTTCTGCTAAAAACTTTTTAGCTTGTGCCACTCTTCGAGTAACCAACGTTGGCGGGCAACATTCAGGGAACCAAGCAGTAAACAACTTTTCGTTGGAATCCCGCAGAGAAGATGGGCGATTAACAACAAAAGCACCTTTTGCTTCGGCCAATTCTAGTAGATAAGTGACGTAGACGTATTCCATATCAAAAGGCGGATCCTTCCGCATTAAGATTACATCTAGCTGACTTAGCAATACTTCAGTAGTGTTGGAAAAGGAATACCAGTCGTTTAGATTGTCTCGAACGGTCAGGAAACGCGCCATTCCGTGTACTAAACCATCTCGACTCCAAAGGTCTTTTGGCTCAAAGTAGGCAATCTCCCAACCTCTGGCCTGCGCAGCCAATAACATGGCGAACGTAGAATCTTTGGCTACTCGGATGTTACTAATGGGATCCATCACAACACCAAGGCGCAAGGTCATGGCAAATCGCGTTGTGCGATAAAATTTTTAAGAATCTTTACGTCTGGATCCATAACCGTATAGTGCTGTGGCCTCTGTTCTAAATTCTCTAAATCAGTCGGGCGAATAGGAATACGACCCAACGCTACTCGCAAGGTTTCTTCAAACTTAGCGGGTTGTGCCGTTTCTTGACATATGAGTGGGATCCCCTCTTCACGATGTTCCAACCCCACCTTGATGCCATCGGCCGTGTGAGTGTCTACCATGATGCCGTACTGGTTCCAAACTTTTCGGATCGTGGTCAACCGATCTGCATGGGTACTAGTACCGGCCACAAAACCAAACTTACCTATTTCTTGGTACCACTTTTCTCCAGAAACATCGAAACTGCCAGTAGATTCTAGGCTTTTCCAAAGGGCATGCACCCGTTCGGGGTCTTGACCAAGCGCATCATAGACAAATCGTTCAAAATTAGAGGCTTTAGAAATGTCCATAGACGGACTGCTAGTCGAAACCACTTGATTCGGTGGGCGAATACGATATTGACCTGTGGAAAAAAACTCTGCCAATACATTATTTTCATTGGTGGCTAGAATGAGACGCCGAATAGGCAATCCCATTTGGCGAGCAATGTGTCCAGCACAAATATTGCCGAAATTGCCAGAAGGCACGGTAAAAGAAACAAGTTGGTCATTGTGTTGGGTAACGGCAAAATAAGCCTTAAAATAATAAACTACCTGAGCGGCTACCCGTGCCCAGTTGATCGAGTTTACGGCACCGATCCGATGCTCGGTCTTAAATTTTGAATCCTTACTTATTTGTTTGACTAGATCTTGACAATCGTCAAACACTCCACGAATGGCAATATTAAAAATATTAGGCGCATTGAGGGAATACATCTGCGCCGTTTGGAAAGCACTCATTCTCCCAAAGGGTGAGAGCATGAAAACACGCACATTACTTTTTCCGAGCAGCGCATATTCTGCACTGGACCCAGTGTCTCCAGAAGTAGCTCCCAAAATATTAAGCGATACCCTTTTTTGGTCTAGTACATATTCAAAAAGGTTTCCTAGGAGTTGTAACGCAATGTCTTTGAAAGCAAGGGTAGGACCATTCGAGAGTCCTAGGAGCCATACCCCGCTATTAAGAGGACGTACCGGCGTGATTTCTTGATTGCCAAAGATCTCAGGTGTGTAGGTTCGATCTATAATCTTGCGAAGATCTTCGGACGGAATATCCGTTGCAAACTGCCGAATAATCTCATATGCCAACGCAGGATAAGAAAGAGGTCGCCATCGCGCCAAATCTCCTGCGGAGACCGACGGATAGATCTCAGGAATCGTGAGACCCCCGTCTGGAGCTAAACCTTCTAGCAAGATTTCAGTAAACTGACTAGGAGGTAGTCCTCCTCGGGTACTGAGGTAACGACAACTAGAACCGTCTTCGAGGCTCATTATTTTTTAGCAGGAGTTTTTGCGCCGTGCTGCGGGTCGTTTGGATTCTGAAAAATGAAACGAAAATTCCCAGGCTCGATCTCCACATAATCAAGCATCAGGTCTTGGAGAATCTCTGTAAATTGAGGCGCAATGACAATTTTAATTCCGCGAATTTCTAGCTGCAAATCGCTAGTAGTGGAATCATCAAACCCCATGCCATAGTCTAAAAGACCTTCTGGTGTTTTCCGAACTGCTAATCGCAGCGCGAGGTCACCCATTCCGCCAGAGGCCGCTGCTTGTCGAATTTGATTTGCTGCTTCTTCAGTGAGATGAATCATGGCACACGCAAAAAAAGTAAGTTACGCAGATCGCGCTTGAATGAGTAAACGTTTCATTTCTCGAATTGCATTTCGAAGCCCTACAAATACTGAATTGGAAATGATTGCATGTCCAATGTTTAATTCTTTGATTTCTGGCATCGCAGCAACGGCCGTCACATTTTGGTAGTTAAGACCATGGCCAGCATTTACTTGTAATCCAACACTATGCGCGTATTGTACTGCTTCTCGAATACGCTGAAGTTCTTTTTCTACTTCAGACCGACAAGCAGCATCTGCATATCGACCCGTATGGATCTCTACTACAGAAGCACCCACACTCAACGCAGCATCTATCTGCTTAGGGTCTGGATCTATAAACAAAGAAACCCGAATCCCAGCAGAAGCCAAACGCGCACATACTTTCTCGATTCGGGAGAGAGAGGCAGCCACGTCTAAGCCTCCTTCCGTAGTGAGTTCCGCTCGGCGTTCTGGAACCAAGCAACAGTCTGCTGGCTGAATTCTACAAGCGTAGGCCACCATCGCATCCGTTGCTGCCATCTCCAGATTCATTCTGCGACTTAAAACATGGCGCATTTTTTCCACATCTTGTTCTTGGATGTGGCGACGATCTTCCCGAAGGTGCAGGGTAATGGCGTCGGCTCCAGCCTGCTCCGCTTCCAAACCCGCAAGCAGAGGAGAGGGATACCGAGTACCTCGAACCTGTCTTAAAGTAGCGACATGGTCAAGATTGACCCCGAGGAGAATATCTGACTCCTGGTCGACGTCCATTACTTCCTACACCCAATCTAAAATTTACGCCCTATGATACCCTAATTTTGCAAAAGGACATTGACTCGACGGACATAGGCCGCAGGATCTTCGATTTGACCACCTTCCAACAAGAGTGCTTGGTCAAACAAGATATGAGCACGATCACCAAACCGTTCGGTATCTTCTTCGGTGCCTAGTTTTTGCACCAACGGGTGTTCTACGTTGATTTCCAAGGTTAGCTCAGCAGGAGGGGCTTTTTGACCGCTCGCTTTGAGCAAACGCGAAAGATGCACAGATACCCCGTGTTCCTCAGCGACGAGGCAAGCGGGAGAATCTGTGAGACGTTGGCTAACGCTGACTTCTTTAACTCGGTCCCCTAACGCATGTCGAATCCTAGACAACAGCGGCTGGTGTTGCTTCGCCGCTTCTTCTGTCTGTTTCTTTTCCTCTGCATCGGACAATTTTCCGAGGTCAAGAACACCATGCGAAACGGATTGCAGAGACTTGCCATCGAACTCGTGCAAATGAGCAACGAGCCACTCATCTACTCTGTCACTGAGCAGTAAGACTTCCACACCCTTTCGGCGGAATACTTCCAAGTGAGGGGAGGAACGCGCGCCTAAAAGACTTTCAGAAGTAATGTAGTAAATCTTTTCCTGCCCTTCCTTCATACGGGCTACGTATTCCGTTAGGCTGGTCTCTTGTGCGTCTCCGACACTTGCCGTTGTCGTGAACCGCAATAGTTTCGCAATCCTTTCCCGATGATTGGCGTCCTCGGCAGGGCCTTCCTTGAGGGCACGGCCACATTCTTTCCAAAAAGTGGTGTACTTTTCTGGAGAATCTTTTACGAGATCCTCAAGCAACCCTAAAACTTTGTTGACGGCACCATTTCGGAGCGCATCGACTACCCTGTTATTTTGCAAAATCTCTCGCGAGACATTGAGAGGCAAATCGTCAGAATCTACAATGCCACGAACAAATCTTAGATAGTTCGGCAAGAGGTCCTTGGCGTCGTCCAGAATAAACACGCGACGCACGTACAGTTTTACACCGTGCCGACTCTCTCTATCCCAAAGGTCAAATGGGGCCCGTTCAGGCAAGTACAACAAAAGACTATATTCGTATTTGCCCTCTACGCGGCTATGCACCCAAGCCAAAGGATTTTCGTAGTCGTGTGAAACGTACTTGTAAAATTCTTGGTATTCTTCTTCTTTAATCTCAGATTTTGGACGTGTCCAAAGTGCTGAAGCGCGGTTGACTGTCTCGTCCTTACCGTCTTCGTGAAACAGAATGGGAAGCGGAATGTGGTCAGAATACTTCGTAATAATCGAACGCAGTCGCCAAGCGGTTAGGAGGTCATCTTCCCCTTCTCGGAGGTGAAGGGTTACTTCAGTACCACGGCCAACACGTTCGATAGTCTCGATCGTGTATGTTCCTTCGCCTGTCGATTCCCAACGTATACCTTGTTCTAAAGGTAGCCCAGCACGACGAGTCTCGACTGAAACTCGATCTGCGACTACGAATGCAGAGTAAAAACCAACGCCAAATTGACCGATAAATTTGGCATCTTTGGCTTGGTCTCCCGTCAGAGATTCTAAAAATAGTTTAGTTCCAGAACGGGCAATGGCTCCAAGACTATCAATAGCCTCGGCTCGGCTCATGCCAATACCATTGTCGGTGACTGTGATCGTGCGCGCTTCTTTGTCGAAACGTACCCAAATCTTTAGATCACTATCCCCTGCATACAACCCATCGTTGGAGAGTGCCTCGAAACGCAGGCGGTCTACCGCGTCTGCAGCATTTGAGATCAACTCTCGCAAAAAAATTTCTTTATTGCTATAGAGAGAGTGGATCATGAGGTTCAAGAGTTGCTTGACCTCTGCTTGAAATCCTAACGTTTCCTTTTGTGTTTCTAGTGTCATAGCCTTGAAAATGACTCGCAACCAATGCTAGGTCAAATTATACACCAGTATGCGCGAAAAACCCCGTCTTTTAGGGCAGGGAGGATGTCAAAGTCGGTTACGCTGGCGCGCTCGCCACTCCCAAGGAGGAGTAGGTTCGCTCTCAGACCAGAGCCCACGCCGGGCGCGTTTGGCTTCTTTTTCTGCCGAAAACAACTTCTGGTCACGGGCATACTGTCGATAGACCCAAGCGTGACCCTGTTGGACTAGGATTGCGTTTACGTCCGTATCTCCTACGTAGACATGCCCCACCACTCGGCCATAGCGGTCGTGGTTTGTGGAGACTACCCGCACGGTGCGGCCGTTCACTAAATCCGACAACGCACTTTTCGCAGCGGCTCCATAAGGCTGATCGTGCTCTGGTGCGTCAATCTCGGCGAGCCGAACCCGAACCTTTTTCCACCATGATTGCAGTACCAACGTATCCCCATCTACGACTTGCCTTACTTGTCCTTCGTAGGTAGTCGGTTCTGCCGAACCTCCCATTCCAGGCAATAAGGCCAACATTAAAGATTGAAAAATCCTGAGATAGCGTTTTGCAGGTTTCAACACCGATCTAATTCCCTATTCTTCATTGGAGATATACAAAAAATTTAATCCATGCAAAATGGTAGCATGAGTTTTTGGTACAACATAGATATTTTCTTCAAAAATCAAGGTAAAACCTAAATGAATGTGTTTCGAAAAAAGTTAGTCATTGAACATGCAAGTGGTTTAGAGCGTTGTCTTAGTGCTCTTGATCTTACGTTATTGGGTATTGGTGCCATTGTGGGTGCTGGCATCTTTGTGTTCACCGGTCATGCCGCCGCACATTACGCAGGCCCAGCGATTGTCCTTTCCTTCATTGTCTCTGGGTTAGCCTGTGCTTTTGCAGCTTTGGCCTATGCAGAATTGGCTTCTACTTTTGGCGGCTGTGGCAGTGCCTATGGGTATGCTTACGCAGGCATTGGCGAACTAGTAGCTTGGATCATCGGTTGGGACCTGATCTTAGAATACGGGGTTTCCATTCCTTCTGTGGCCATTGGTTGGTCTGGATATGTAGCCAATGCACTCACTGCTTTAGGCATTCCTTTGCCTACTTCTCTTGTGCACGGGCCTTGGGAAACCAATGCTCCTGGAATTCTTAATTTTCCCGCAATGGCTATCATCGTGCTTTTAGCAGGTCTACTTTCCATTGGCGTGCGTGTTAGTGCGCAAGTCAACACGGTCATGGTTTTTGTAAAACTCCTAACCATCACAGTGTTTATTGCCTTGGCAGTAGGGAACGTAAATCTCGAAAATTGGACGCCTTTCATGCCCAATGGATGGTCGGGTGTGACCCAAGGTGCTGCTGTTGTTTTTTTTGCTTACATTGGGTTTGATGCGGTCTCCACTGCTGCAGAAGAAACTAAGAATCCAAGTCGAGATTTACCCATTGGAATTATTGGTTCTTTGGCCATTTGCACCGTTATTTATATCGTAGTAGCCGCCCTGTTGACTGGAATCGTGCCCTATCAAACCCTTGCCAGTCCTTCTCCCGTGGCAGATGCCCTTTTGCGGATTGGATACCGTTGGGGGTCGGCCATGATTGCAACCGGTGCCATCGCAGGTCTCACCACTGTGATGTTGGTGTTGTATTACGGACTTACTAGGATCTTTTTGGCCATGGCGCGCGACGGTCTCTTACCTCAAATGTTTGCGGTTATTCACCCTCGGAGCCGTACTCCCGTGCGTGTCATCTTAGTAGTTGGGGTTTTAATGGCACTGATCGCGGGCTTTGCTCCAGTGGAACGAATTATTGAATTGGTCAACATCGGAACTTTAGCTGCATTCGCTTTAGTATGTACTGGAGTGATCATACTTCGTCGTACCCAACCTGATTTGCCACGTCCTTTCCGCACACCTGGAAACCCGGTCATTCCCGCCCTCGGCATTGCCTTTTGCCTTTACTTGATGTTTAGCTTGCCGATCATGACTTGGGAACGTTTTGTGGTTTGGCTCGTGATCGGACTCGTGGTGTACTTTAACTACTCACGACAACACAGTACCCTAGCCACTTCTGGTACCAGTGCCGGGCCTCGGTAGATCAATCCAGTGTAGATTTGTACCAAGGCTGCTCCCGCGGCCTGTTTGGCCTGGGCGTCTTCTGCCGTTAGGATGCCGCCCGAGCCAATAATAGGGATGCGTTCCCCCACAACCGCACGAAGTTGGCTCACGATGTTGGTGGCGCGTTCCGCAATCGGAGCACCAGAAAGCCCTCCCGCTTCATTTGCGTGGGACAAATGGGCAACCCCCTCTCGAGCCACGCTGGTATTAGTAGCCACGATTCCATCTGCGGTACCTTCCCTCAAAATCACATTTGCAAGATCTTCAATTTCGCTAGAAGAAAGGTCAGGGGCAATCTTGACCACCAAAGGCACCACACGGCCATGCCCTTCCGAAAGCCGAACCTGATCGGCACGCAAAATGCCAAGCAACCTTGAGAGTTCGTCTACGTTTTGGAGACGTCGGAGATTAGGCGTGTTGGGAGAAGAGAGGTTAATCGCCACATACCCTGCGTAGGGATACACCTGGCGCAAACAAATCTGATAGTCCTCAGCAGCTTGTTCGATCGGCGTGTCTCGGTTTTTGCCGATGTTCACCCCTAAGACACCATCAAAATGAACCTTTTTTAATCGATTTACCAATGCTTCTACCCCTTGATTATTAAAACCCATGCGGTTAATCAAGGCTTCTGCAGCAGGCAAACGAAACATTCTAGGACGAGGGTTGCCAAATTGTGGGCGAGGGGTCACTGTGCCCACTTCTATAAAGCCGAATCCAAAGGTTGCTAGTGCTTCAAGGTGTTCGCCGTTCTTGTCTAATCCCGCTGCTAGTCCGACTGGATTTGGAAAGCGTAATCCCATGACCACCCGTGGGCATTCCACCCGTTTTGGCATCAAAATCTTCAGTAATCCAAGTTTTTGGAACTGAGACAGGTTGGAGAGGACAAAGTCATGAGCCGCTTCTGGATCAATGCGGAACAAAAGATTTCGGACCAATGAATAACTGTGTAAAAGCATTTGCTCACGCATGTTAGGTTTCCTTTGGAAACTGACGAATTTAGGCGGTTAGTCTACAATAGAAGCAGTTTTTTGGTTTTGTTACCATGAGAGGGTTTATCCTGCAGGGCACGAAGGTGTCTGCACTTTATAGCTAAAATTAAGTAAAAGGGTTATAGCTGTATTTTGACCTCACCCCTAACCCCTCTCCCTGCCAGGAGAGGGGAGACAAAAAACAAAGCCTCCCCTTATTCCCCCTCGCCCTTTAGAGAGAGGGGCTAGGTGGTGAGATCGCCTTTTGAGAGGTTGTGGTGAGCTTATATTTTTGCTATTTCACGTTGATTTAGCTATAAAATTCTTGACGGATCACTTCTGGCAGGCGAGCTACTTCTAAACAAACATAAACTGGTTGTTGCGTGGATTGAAATTCGCCAAGAAGATTTGTTTGCTGATTGGAATTTAGCAGTAAATGGTTAGAAACCATTCCCGAATCAAAACAAGGGCACACACAATGGAAGTACCCAATTCGGTCTTCTCGTTTTTAACATTTTTGTTAAGAAAAATAGTAAACCTGTTAAAAAAATTTCAGCCAGGAACACTCGAAGGCACAGTGCGCGATTCTACTGGACGTCCGGTGTTTGGCGTGGAGGTCACCGCTGGAGGTAAGACCGCTTGCACGGCAAGATCCGGGAGGTATGCAATCGGAGATTTGCCCCCAAGTATCCTGCAAATTGACCTATCCTTTCACGGCAAAACGGAAACCAACATAGAACAAGTGTCTATTAGTGCTGGGCAAAAGTTAGAGTTGAATTTGGAGTTGCCTGCTTCTTTAGACCCTAGGCGCATTAGCACTCCAGAACCAATACAAATCCAGTTGGTTCCAGAGATTAGGACAGCACCAGATCCAGTACCATTGGTTCAACCGGTACCAACCCCGAAGCTACCTTTGCATCCCTTGCCTCCCGCAGAACCAGGTTCCCTTACCGGGTTTTTGAGGGATTCCGATGGGAACCCAGTCACTGGTATAGACGTCATCGTTGGCAGCAAAAGTGCTCGCACGGCAAAATCCGGAAAATATGCGATCGTTGATTTACTACCGAACACTTACCAAATCGATCTATCCTTCGGAGATAAAACAGAGAAAAATGTAGCACAAGCACTCATTCAATCAGAACAGACCCTAGAAAAAGATTTGAGACTCCCTATTTCTTTGGGTGGTGCCGTCACGGGCATTGTTCAAGATTCCGCAGGAAAACCAGTGGTTGGCGCGGAAGTTATCATCGGGAGTAGAAAAGTCCTGACCGGCAAACCAGGCAAGTATCTGCTAAATGATCTTCCAATTAGCACTTTACAAATTGACCTATCTTTAGGTGACAAGACAGAAAAGAAAGTAGAACAATTCTCAATTCAACTAGGGCAAACCCTTGAAAAAAACTTGAGGCTTCCTATTTCCCTAGGTGGTGCGATCACGGGTATTGTGCGAGATCCTAATGGTAGCCCAATACCTGGAATAGAGGTCTTTGCAGGAGGGAAAACGGCTCGCACCGACCACTCCGGAAAATACCTCATCAATGATTTGCCACCCCGTCTCGTGCAAATTGATCTTCTTTATGCTGGTCAAAAGGAACCTAACGTAGAGCAGTTGCTCGTTAAATTAGGGCAAACCTTGGAACAAGACTTGAGTACTGCCATACGGTCGCTACTTAGATAATGGGGATGGCACCGTCACGGACGTAGTCAACAAACTCCGTTGGAAACGTTGTTGCGAGGGTCAGACTTGGGATGGCGAGACTTGTGTGGGGGAAGCCACGACATGCACTTGGAATAATCTCCCGCGACCTTCTAATGGTTGGCGCGTGCCTACCGTGGAAGAGGCAAAGACTCTGTTGTATTGCCGAAGCACTGGCAGGTGGGGAGAGTCTTTGGCAGCCAATAGAAAGTCTAATTGCGATAAATTAAGTGCTTCGGAAAGATATGTTTGTGGTGAAAGAATTTCTAGTACTAGTGATCGTCCTGCTATAGATGAAGAAGTATTTGTCAATACCCCATGGTGGATATGGACTTCTACTGAACATGCGCACGATGCCGCGAGCGTTTGGATCGTCCGTTTCGACGGTAGTGGGTTCGTCGACTGCAACGGTAAGTACTACGGCCACTGCGCGGTCCGAGTTGTATCTTCGAGCCAGTGACGTTTTCTTTCACTTTCTCCTTTATTGCCTTTGTAAAAAAGCACAAAAATTGCTAAGGAAGGGAAAGATTTTAGAAAATTTTTGAGGTTTTTTGGATAATTTGGTAAAATAATCTGAAGGTATGACCTAACTCACTTACCCCTTTTCCCTAAAGTACGAGGGAGAAGAAAACACGGATAAATAAGCGATAAATAAGCAGTAAAGTATAATTGATCTATTGCTCATGCCAACGGTACTAAAAATCGGCAACTATCGCTTTCATTGGAACTCGACAGGGAAGTCGAGTGACCCCGCCGATTTAAGACATGGAGGAGCGGGTGACCGGCCTCATCGGTCACAGAGGAATCGGATCTAGGGGATTTACCGATTCCGATAGCGAGGTCGGGCGTTCAGCGGCAGATTTCAGAGCTGTCCGATCCGAAAAAGCAGTTCACGGTTTGGATGTCACATTTCGGAATGACTTGACTCCTCGACGCGATTAGACATCCAATTTCAACTCTTGTATCATTTAATCATGCAACGTGCCTATCGTTTTAGATTCTACCCAACGACTACTCAGTCTCAGTTACTGAGCGGCTACTTTGGGTCTGCTCGGTGGGTTTGGAATGCTTGTCTTAGTTGGCGTACCCACCTTTACAAAGACCGTAAGGAATCTGTGAATGGAATCGATTTTTCTAAGGAACTTACGTTTCTAAAAACTCTGGAAAGTTATTCTTGGCTTAAGAAAACGCCCTCCGCTGTTTATACCCAAACTCTTCGAGATCAGGACACTGCTTTTTCTAATTTCTTCGCCAAAAGGGCAGGGTACCCTGAGTTCAAAAGGAAACATTCTGCACAGTCTATTAGATTCCAATTAGATCAAAGAATTGTACTTAATTACTTTCGCGCTGGTAAGCTCTTAAAACTCACAAAATTGGGATCGTTGAATATTCGATGGAGCAGGATCCCTACTGGCATTCCGAAAATGGTCACGGTCAGTAAAGATAGTGCTGGACGGTATTTTGTTTCGTTTTCTTGTGAAGAAGAAATCCAAAAACTACCTTCAAATGAAGTGGCTATTGGTATTGACCTAGGTATTACGGATATTTTAGTAACCTCGG
>Ga0268283_1001325_pt1 | contig 12297 bp, 13 predicted proteins | sample saktaG_13_FD_190140 | JGI IMG/M metagenome (GOLD analysis project Ga0268283, IMG submission 190140) | Saline water microbial communities from Sakinaw Lake, British Columbia, Canada - sak_2013_06_06_36m | ecosystem: Environmental > Aquatic > Non-marine Saline and Alkaline > Saline ... | reverse complement strand
CTCAAACAGATCAGCTTCGCCGGGAAATCTGTTGAGGAAGTCACGGCGATAAAGCAACGCATGGGCGATCTGCAAGACACTATGGGCGACCTTCGGGCAGAGATGGCTGTTATGGGTGGTCCCGGCATAGGCGCAATGATAGGCGGCTTTAAATTCGCAATGGCAGGTGTTGAGGGTCTGGTAGGATCACTGAAGATCCTCGGAGTTGAGAATGCTGTTGTAGACAACCTATCCAACAAGATGGTTCAGATGATTGGTGTCATGCAAGCTGTTGGAGAGATCGAAGACCTGGTTAACTCTGGCAAGCTGAAAGCTATCGCTCTGAAGCTTCAGGATATGGCTGTCACGGCAGCGCAAACGGTGGCCACAGCGTCGGCAAGGGCGGTTCAATGGTTATACAATGCTGCACTTGGGGCTACGTTTGCAATTGTGGGAGGTGTTGTTATTGCGGTTGCGGCGTTAGTGGCAGGCGTTTACTATCTGGTGCAGGCTCTTTCTGATTCTACTGACGAAATGCTGGCAAGTATAGGAGTGTTAAATCGCGTAGGCGAAGCACACGCGAGCCTGTTCAAAACGATCAAAGACAATTCCCTGAAGGCTCTGGATCTGCATATGCAGAACCTTGTTGCTACAGGTGCAATTACGCAGAAAGATTACGATCTATGGAAAGCGTTGGAGCAGAAGAAATCAGCAATGAAAGAGGTTTATCAGAAACGTTCAGAAGCCTTATATCAGTTGTGGGATGATAACGAGATCCAGAAGAAAGGTAAGCACGGAGCAGACCTGTTGAAATTGGAGCAAGTATATGAAGCTGCACGCATGGGTATTATCGCAGACGGTAACAAGGCCGCCGCATCTGTTACATCGGCTTATGAAGAAGAAGTAAAAGCCATTAACGCGAAAGCAGCAGCCACAGCAGCGGGGGCGGGTGCGTATGACAACCTGAATACTAAAATCAGCACACTCGAAACCAAAATAAAGAATGTCCTGGCTACTGGCGGTGTTGTTCCGCAAGCGTGGATAGATCAGTTGGAGGCGTTGAAAGGGAAAGTTAACCAGGCAAATACAGCATTTGAAAAGCTGTCGAAACATAGCGGTCCAAAGATGGAAGCTATTCAGGGCAAGGACACTGACAAGGTTGCGGAGACTGAAAAAGTTGAAGGAGGAATTTTGAAGATCAGGAATAAGTACGGTAAATTGTATGATAAGCAAAAACTTGAAGAACTTAAAAAACAAAAAGAAATAGATAAGGAAGGGTCTTTAGCCTCAATTGGTGCCTTGTCAGAAACAATGGGTATTGCCCAGGGGCTATTCGCTGAAAACACAGCAGCTCATAAAGTTGCCGCTATAGCACAAGCGGGAATGGATACCTACCTTGCAGCTAATCAAGCCTTAGCATCAGCACCGCCACCATATAACTTCATACTTATGGGGGCTGTCATAGCAGCTGGGATCGCTAATACTGCTAAGATTATGGGATTCGCCACTGGTGGTATAGTGGGCGGTCAATCCTTCAGCGGTGATATGGTTCCTATTCGCGTCAACTCAGGTGAAATGATTCTTAATGCAAGTCAGCAAGCTAACTTATGGAATGCTGCACAGTATGGTGGTGGCAACTCAGGCGGGGAGCTAACTACACGTGTCAGCGGTAGTGACCTGGTTATTGTCTTAAACAACCATGCACGAAAAGTAAGAAATACCCGGTAATCATTCAGTTTGTTTTGAAGGGCGAGCGCGATCAGCGGCGAGGGATCAGGGAGTGAGCCGGGATCGGATCACCAGAAGTCAACAGATCCTCATCAACAGATCAAGAGCCAGGACAAAGCAGCCCTTTTACTGGTTAATCATTTGACCGCTCATATCAAGATACAAGCAGCCCGCTAACAGCTCCAACAGTTGCAGACTTTGAGCATCCAATCCACTACAAAAAGCTTTTCATTCGTTACAGGGCTTTATTTTGCGTCAACTCCGGAGAAATAAAAAAGCCGAAGTGATCAGCTCCGGCTTTTAGGTAGTGGTGCGGTATTGAGGTTCTGATTATTTGGCGGGTGCTTATGGTTCTGTAAATTCCTGTTTCAAAATATTGAACCTTGCTAACATGCCATAATGGTTCCGGATATAAACAAACTTTTTACCAACAGAGCATAAACTTACCGTGGGCAATAAATAAGCATAGGTGTTGTTTGCTTCAATCTTGGAATATTCCTTTAGCGCAGTGTCAAGAATAACCGCTTCACGAGTAGAAAGAGTTCCTTTTATCTATGGGGTCATATTACAGAGTTTTTAAGTTCGTTCCGTGGGGTTAGTTAGTGGCTGGTTTAAATTAGTTCGTTTGTATTTCAACCAATCCAGAATACTTGCTATAGATAATTTCCCTGTTCTGCAAGTTACGGAGAAAATCACAATCATTCTGCACCTGGTCAACTATTGCCGGACTGCATTCGGTGGTGGTGTGTGATCTGGTCAGTGCTGAATAAATCTCAACCGCTTCGGTGTACTTTATTAGCAGCTTCACATACTCATCAGTTTGGCAGCGAATAAGCGCAACGTTCATTTGTTGGTAAATGGACTGCATCAATTCATAATAGTACTCAATTTTGTAATCCAGGCTATCAGTTTTCATAAATCACTTGTTGAGGTTTATCCTGGTTAATTATGGTTTATCCAACTGGCTTATGTATTCCAAGAGTAAAGTCATATTCCAGAGCCAACTTGACTGTTGGCCAGCATCACACTCTTGAAAATTTTCGCTTAACACATACCCGGACATAGTGTGCCGTAGTTCTTCAGTATAATCTTTTGCATCGGCAGAATCCAGAAGTCGGGCTGTACGGCCTTGCAGTGTGTCAGATTTAAGCAGAGCTTCATACGCTTCAATTTCTTCTGGTGTACGTTGTTTAACTGTTTTTACGATTGTGTTCATGGTTTTAAGTTTTAAGTAGTGGTTTATATTGAATTTGTACCGGAAGTGATCCGGCGAAGTATTGTTTTATGGCGGTTATGGAGGACGGGAAGGGAGTTGTACCGAATTTTCTAAACGGCCACCCCTCAAAAAAGGCAAAGCCCGCAACGCTTTGTTAACGGGCTTTGTTGATGTTAATTCGTGGAGCTGCAGGGTTGACAGGTTTTACATTTTGCATTTCCATTTCTGCCACTTAATGATCTTAATTGTGCGGAGCAATCCGCAGCGACCGGCAGCGGTAATTGTTATTTATTACGCGCTTTATTCCATTTGTCAATTGATCAACATTAAAATCAATAATCAATCCTGCCTTGCAGCCCGAATGCCTCAGGCATGTTTGCATTTTTGCATGAAGGCAGTCATCAGGTCCATCCATGGCTTTTATTTCCAGAATCACTTTTTTATTCGCAATAAAGTCTACCATGAAGGCGCCATCCGGCTCAACATCTTTATGCATTATTGGCAACATTTTTCGCCGTTCAATTTCAAGCACAGTTCTGTTTAAAACAAAACCCATACATTCCTGGTAAGCGGACTTTGAAAGTCCTGACCCAAGAAGTTTATGCACTTTACCTGCACATCCGATTATTATTTGAGCAATTTCATTTTCAGTCAAACGACTAAAGTTTCTCCTTGCGGTTCTTAGTGCTTTTGCTTCGGTCTTTACAGTTAATTTTTCCATTTTTTCCTTGTGTTTATCAGCTTTATTCATGCGAATACTGTGATTAATTATTAAATTATTTTCATTTATATTTTTTACTGATTGCCAGGGTTTGCTATTGAGCATTGGTTGTTGAGCGGTAGTAGATGCAATCCGAATTGTTCCGTAACTCCAAAGGACTCACCATGGGCAAACCCATGGAATAGAAAATGCCCGACAGTCCTATATTTCAAGATATTTTTTGGATCTTCAAAAGCTTGTTTCTCAGCAAATTCCTAATTTTTCCATAAAAATAAGTTGACATAGCCGGATTGCATATAGCTGATATAATGTATTTCCTGTAGCAGAAACTAATACTGGTTGTAGTTAATTGAACTACATATTAATAAATGAAATGACTACATGATAAAATGCAGATGCCATTCGGTTCAGAATATGGCAGGCTTAATCTGGTGGCAGGTGATGGAAGAAAGTGCCCGGTATATTACTATTGCTTCAGATATACTGAGCGTTTGGATATACAATTAATACCTGATGTTTTTTATCGGGCGATAACTGAAGCAAGCCAAAGTATTTCTAATAACTAATGAGCTGGAATAAAAATTATAATGATACTTCGATCTTCACTGTTTTCTTTTTAATCTTTTCGAAACGTAACAGATGAACCACTTTGTCGATTTTGTCGCGCTTTACGGCAACAAAAGATGAATAATCCAATACTTCAATCAGTCCAATTTCATCCTTGTGAAGTTTCCCTTTCTGGATCAACAAACCGACAATATCCGTTTTATTAATCTTATCTTTTTTCCCGGCAGCAACATAAAGCGTATCCCAGTCTGAATTATCAGGCAAACGCGGTTCTGCAGGTAAATCAACATATTGAGGTTTTTCTTTCAGGAAGGAAGGCAGATGATCTCCTTCTCCCATAATCAGGAATGACGTGCCTTCGGAGTGCATACGGGCTGTGCGTCCGTTGCGGTGCATAAAAGCATCAGCTGTGGCAGGAAACTGGTAATGCACCACATTTTCTATCTCCGGAATATCAAGTCCCCGGGAAGCCAGATCAGTAGTAATCAATAAGCGGTAGCTGCCATTGCGGAACTTTATTAAAGCACGCTCGCGTTCTTCCTGTTCCAGCCCTCCATGATAAATGCCATGAACCAGGCTTTTATCCCATAGTAGTTCGCTGATTCGTTCTACTGCTTCGCGATGATTACAAAAGACTAATGTTGTACTATTACCTAACATGCATATTAGCGCAAAGAGTGCCTCCAGTTTATCACGCCCTTCACACACAACCGCTTTTAGCTTCAATCCTTGCGGGGGCAAATCGGAAAGGAAATTCAATTTAACAGGTGCAGATACTCCGGCAAATTCTGGTATAACTATAGCTTCAGAAGCCGATGTCAGAAATCTTTTTTTCAGATGATGCAACTTGCTGATGATAAATGACATTTCTTCCTGAAAGCCGAATTCAAGGGATTTATCAAATTCGTCCAGTATAATAATTTTTACAGAACCGGTATCGAAAGTATCGCGTCGCATATGGTCGGCTATTCTGCCTGGCGTGCCAATAAGAACTACGGGAGGATGTTTCAGATTATTCTTTTCTACCTTCATGGGGTGTCCGCCGTAACAGCAGTTCACTTTAAATCCGGTCCCCATAGTACGAAACACTTGTTCTATCTGTAAAGCGAGTTCACGCGAAGGAGCTAATATCAATACCTGAACACCGGAAACAGCTGCATCAATCATGTCTATTACCGGCAAAAGAAATGCCAGCGTTTTACCTGACCCTGTTGGAGAGAGCAAGATAATATCACTTCCGGTGCTGTTAGCTTCCAACGAAGCTAATTGCATTTCATTAAGCGTTTCAATCTTCAGATTCTCCAGCGCTTTTTGTATCATTTGGATGTAAATTGGGATGCGACAAAGGTAGCCTTAATCACCAATCACTTAACTAACCCGATAAATCCCGCTATTGGCTCCTGCATATGGAACCCGGAATCCAGAAGCTGAAACTTATTACCATTGATAAAGATACCCCACTCCTATTATATAATCTGTCAAGGGGTTGCTTGTGTTTAATTGCTTTTGGATCATGTAAAAAAAGTCGAGGTTATGGTGTTTGGAAAGCGAATATTCCATGCCTACAGAATTTCGGATATCGTCAAATGCATATTCACGGGGGTAATTCAGAGGCGAAAACAATTCCACTGACAAATATGGCGTGAAACGTTTGTCCAAATCCCATTTGAAACTGAATTTATTTCGCGAATAATATTCAGCAATTCCACCATCGGGAGTCCGGCCTATGTCAGCATATTGATCTTGAAACCGCGTTCGGAACTGAAATTGAAATGGTTTAATTTTCTTCTGAAACTTAACATCCAAATAGAAGCGGTGCCTGGTGCTATATGAATCATCAATCTGCCGCTTTTGAAGAAACCTGTAATTTGCTGAAACCTGAATGTATTTGTTGATTTTATATCCAATCCCGGCCTCAGTAAAATAAGTTCCAAGCTCCGTAACATCTTCGTCAAGGCGAAATTCCTGCGAAAATACTGCCGTAACTTTCTTCACAACTTTTGTTTCGACACTTATGCTAGTCCACAATCCAGCATCATTAACCTGTGCCCGAAGTACAGTTCCGGAAATTAAACAGATCACCAAAACAAAAGAAAACAGCGTACGCCAGTGAAATTGATACATTAAGGGATTTAATTCTTGTAATAATAAATTGTAATGTCGGTTGAGTCCTTTAAAAAATCGATAGACGTAATTGTGAACCGGTGAATATTGATCCCTGTGCGTTTGCGCAGGTCATCCAATAGCAGTTGCTTATCTTCCGGTTTTATTATATCTATATTTTCATAAATAATCCGTTTTGATACTTCCTGTTTAAAGACGATGGGATGGTCGAGAATAAAAATGAAAACTATAAAAATCAGGTTGAAAATGCTGATAGGAAGCAGGTTTAGACCAATGGCATTAATCAGCCCAAGAGCTATTGCGATAAGAAGATACGTCATTTCCTTCATCGAAATCCCTTCGGTTCTATAACGCAGCATCGAGAACACTGCAAACAATCCGAAAGCAGCCCCCATCGAAATACTTGTTTTATTAAGCACAAAAGTGATGATGAAGATAATGATGTTAAAGAGGAAGAAAGTGAACATAAATTCCTTGTTCCGGTAGTTTGGGAAATAGATAAGCCCGAAAATGATGAGCATCGTCAGAATATCTATACCTATTCCGTAAACAAAATGATGGTTCAACTTTACGGTTTCCTTTGGAATATCTTGTAGAGCTCCCCCGTTTGCTGGTGCCACTGAATTGGTTTCTGAAGCCGCCAATTTATTCCCCTGAGCCAATGACGGCGTATAAGCAATAATCAATCCCAGCAACAAAAAAGAAGTTATTAAATGTTTAAAGTAGGTCATAGCCAAGTTTGTTTAATGTTATGAGTTTTCTTTTGAAATTATTTTTTTTTACTTCCCTGATCAGGCATACAACACCCATACAATATTTACTTATGTAGTTTCCGCGCAGCCTTTTCTTTAGCATCAGTTGCTGAAACGGAGAGACATTGTGTTTTTCCTGTTTTACCTCGGCAATCACCATTTTTTCAATGCACTTTTCGTGTCCATTAATCGTGTACCGCAAATCAGTATCAATTGTCAGGCGTTCATTGGCGAATATATTTACCAGTGTTATCCGGTTAAAATACACCCTCAGGGAAGGCACATACGTCCTGGTGGTATCAGGTGTATGGTTTGCAATAAATTCCTTAAGAGGATCATTAAGTGTTTCAAGAATATCTTCAACTGAAACGCGCTTTTTTATGGTGCGGTGTGTATTTGTCTTTTTCTTGATCTCGAAAAAAGAAATATTAGAATTAAGATATTTACGAAAACGAAGCTTAAAGCGGTTTTGCCTTCCATTATGGTGCATTCTGTAAAGAGAGTAATCGGGTGTATCGTAGTACAAGGTTTCGTATGGATGCACCAATTTTCCATCAATGGATAGAATTTTGTATTGCCCTACTATTGCCAACATGTAATTCTCTAGCATGTCCTGATTGAAAACATACTTAGTGTCAATCCGATCGAGTAGTTTTACACGATCCATCTCCTCCAGGCTTATTGGAGTGAAGTTCAGAAGATTGGCAGCTAAATTAGTCATTCAATGGTATTTAGTCTTTCCGGTAAAGGAAAAAATATACAAACTACGTGTTAATTCACAATCAGTAAAAAGAAAACGTCTTTCACATCATGTAGTATATGGCCAACTATTTAATAATAATCATATCCTCTGCTTTTACACTCTGCTTCTTGTCAGTAATTTCAACTTTCCTGATTACTGTTGTTATTCCCGAAGGCAATAAAAGGGTTGAATCCTTGGAATAAGCATATATAGTATAGTTTCCCGGACGAAGGTATTTGAATTCATACATTCCGTCGAAGTTAGTCCTTATGCGCTCACTAAAGCTGCGATCGTCACCGTATATGATAAAAACATCTTCGTCTGCAGCATCATAAATGCCTTTCAGTTCGGTAAACTCAGCGTTATAATCATGCGCAATAATTTTACCATAGATTGTTGAATTACCACCATAACCGGCTTCTTTTTTACATGAGCCAAAGAAAAGCAGTACACCCAGAAGAAACAAAAATGAAAAATATCTTTTCATAACATGACTTTTTTTGCCTGAAGTAAACGGGCATCAAATGTAGATATATTTAGGAAATCCACAAATCACTTATTCCATTATAAAACACGGGCAGATCGCTTACGATCTGAAATAGCGCGATTAGAGCACTCATCCCGCATTCTGTTACACTATCGCCGGATTTACTTAATTTTGCTTTTCCTATCTCAATAACTACTATGCTAATCATCAAACGACATAATACTGAACCTTATTTTAACCTGGCTACCGAGGAATATGTTCTTAAAAATTTCGACGACGACAGTTTTATGCTCTGGCGCAACGAACCATCTATCATCGTTGGAAAGCACCAAAATACACTGGCCGAAATAAACCTTGATTATGTGAATGCAAACAAGATCAAAGTGGTAAGAAGGCTCTCCGGTGGAGGTGCTGTTTTTCATGACCTGGGTAATATCAATTTCACATTCATCCGTCATGGCGATCACAATAACCTTGTGGATTTCCGGAAATTTACTGAACCTATACTGGAAGTTATGCAGAAATTGGGTATTGAAGCCCGCTTTGAAGGCAGGAATGACCTAACCATTGATGGCCGCAAATTTTCGGGAAACGCCGAACATGTTTACAAAAACCGCGTGCTGCACCATGGTACTTTATTGTTCTCATCCGAGATGACTGATCTCTCAGCTGCACTCAAAGTGGATCCTTCAAAATTCAGTGATAAAGCTGTTAAATCAGTCCGTAGCCGCGTTACAAATATAAGTGAACACCTGAAAGAGCCGATGGAGATAGAGGAATTTATTGAATTGATCCGCCTGCACGTGCACGAAAAATATCCTGATGCTGCAACAATCCAACTTTCGGAAGAAGACCATCAGAAAATTCATCGCCTGGTTGAAGAAAAATATTCTACCTGGGAATGGAACTTCGGGTATTCCCCAAAATACAATTTCCGCAAACAGGCAAAGACCACAGGAGGGCATGTTGAAGTTAACTTACTTGTAGAAAACGGCATTATCAACGAAGCAAAAATATTTGGCGATTACTTCGGCAGGCTCAACACCAGTGATTTTGAGACAATGCTGAAAGGACTTCCTCATAATGAAGATGCAATCAGGAAACTTATTGAAGGGACAGTAGTCGGGGATTATATTACACATATTGAAAATGAAGAACTTATCGCATTATTCTTCTGAAAAATTCTTATCTATGGCGCAAAATGGACTACCCTACCCATAGCAGCGGGGTATCAGAATCCATAAGAATTTTCAAATTCTGACTGCTTTATTCTTAATTCTCCTTAGAAATGAAGTAAAACAATGAAAGATTAAAACCCATCTGAACATTCTGTTTCCCGCCTTGTTTTTATAACACAATTTTAATCAAGAAAAAGTATGTCAGCACAACAGATATTCGACCGGTTATGGAATGCTTACACCAGGCAAAACCCGGAAGCCCTCGGCATTTACAATCTATTTGTTAATGAAGGAGAAGTTGTGGTGAACGACCATATCGCTTTTCGCACTTTCAATCATCCGGGGATAAACATAGATGTAATCGCAAAACCTTTTTTGGCCGCAGGCTACCAATACAAGGATTCATATAGGTTTGAAGACAAACACTTATTTGCCAGACATTATGAACACCCTACCCTACCTGATGCCCCGCGTGTCTTTATCAGCGAGTTGATAGCAGGAGATTTCAGCATGGAACTGCAATCAACTATTCAAAGTATTACCGATAAAATTCCGTCAGATTTGCTTGAATCTGATGAGCTGCTATTCTCCGGAAATATTTGGGGAACGCCTTCCTATGAAACCTATGAGAAATTACGGGCCGAATCGGAATATGCTGCATGGGTTTACGTTTATGGATTCAGGGCTAACCACTTTACAGTCAGCATTAATAGCCTTAAAAAGCATAACACTATCGAAAAAGTCAATAAATTACTGAAAGATAATGGCTTCCGCCTTAATGATGCCGGAGGCGAAATCAAAGGAACACCTGCCGAATTACTGGAACAATCAAGCACGCGTGCTGGTATTCTGCCCGTTACATTTACGGAAGGAGTCTTTGAAATTCCTACATGTTACTACGAATTTGCAAGGCGATACCCCGATAGTAGTGGCCAACTTTATTCAGGATTTATAGCCAAATCAGCTGATAAAATTTTCGAAAGCACTGATTTTTATAAAAAGAAAGACACTTTTTAGCGTGCTAGTTTGAAGTTTGCAAAGCCTTTCGTGCTACTTCTGCAATCGGGCGGGCTTCAGGCAGCCATCTCTCATAAGTAGTGCCGCTAAAGTCTTACATATCCACATGGTATTTAGTGTTGTCTTTCATCACTTTGAGAGTATATGTTCAATTGTGACCCTGAGGTAATTTAATGTTTAAAGACTTTCCGTAGTTAACTCAAAGTCAGGCCTTCGAATGCATTATTTTCAAATCTAAACATCCAATTTTATTTTGTTCTGTCACATGGCAAGGAATAAAACTATGCTATTTTTTTTGATGACACCTAAAAACACTAATTTTGGAATCTTTCAAACGCTCATATCCTTACTGATGAAGAGATATTCCTTTGTTAAACCGGCTGCCATACTGATTATCCATAGTCTTGTTTTACTGAACACTACCCTGGGACAGGAACCAAGAAAATTCAGGATTAACATTCTAAGCGGATATGCATTGCCACAGGGGCAGCTTGCTTCCAAGCATTTCGACAATGGTGGTTATGCCGTTTATGGCGCAGGTTCAGCATTAGAAGGAATATGGAAATTTCATCCACATCTGTCTGCGGGCGTATCTTTCTCCGTGTCAAAATTCCCTTTCGATGAAAATACTTACGCACAGAACCTTGTGGATAGCGATCCATTTATGGATAATTTATACATGAAATCCGACGCATATAAGGTTCTTACTTATACGGGCGCAATTTATTACACCGGATCCATCTGTAATAAAGTGCGGCTTACAGGTAATGTGGGCGGCGGAATAGTATGGGCACAAACACCTGATCAGCTATTTAGCGCCACTTACTTTGGCGGAATCAAACGAACCTATAAAATTACTCCGGCATACTGTTCCAAACCGGTAATAACAACAGGGCTGTCCTGCAAATACAGGGTTTTCGAACAAGTTGATATCTCTTTGTTTGCCAACTACTATCTTGCCAACCTGGGATTCAGCTTCCTTACTTCATCTGATTCCTATACCAGGTGGTTAACTTTTTCGTACATTAACACTGGGCTGGGGATCGGATTTGTATTTTAATCATGTAATAAGTATCCTTTGCCACTTGTGAAATAAATATAAATAACAAACCAGGAGATGAAAAACATTAAGAAATATTACAAAATCAACGCTTTGCCTGAGTATGTCTTTAAAGCACTTACCAACCCTGTTACCATTGAATTGTGGACTGGCTCACCAGCTATAATGGATGACCAGGCAGGAACTGAATTTTCGCTCTGGGATGGCGATATTTCCGGAAAGAATCTGGAAGTGGAACCCGACCGTAAACTTGTTCAGGAATGGTACTTTGGCGACCAGGAAGAGGCTTCCATTGTAACTATAAAACTGCATCCCGATGGAAAAGGCACATCCGTGGAACTTCTTCATATAAATATACCGGATGATGACTTCGTGAATATACTCGAAGGCTGGGACAAGTATTATTTCGGGGCTCTAAAAGAATTGGTGGAAGAATAAACCGGACACAACAGAAAACTACGCGTTTTGTTCCTCAATTTCTTAACTAAAGCAACATCCATTAATGATACCTCAAAACAAACTTGATGAACTCCGGCAAAGTCTTGACGGTACATTGAGCACTGATCGACCTACACGCCTTCTATATGCCACTGATGCGTCAGCTTACCGCGAAATACCGGTAGCAGTAGCTGTGCCTGAAAATATGGATGACATCGGCAAACTCATCGATTTTGCAAGGCAAATGAAGACTTCGCTGATACCACGAACAGCCGGTACTTCGTTAGC
>Ga0268283_1001324_pt1 | contig 12299 bp, 13 predicted proteins | sample saktaG_13_FD_190140 | JGI IMG/M metagenome (GOLD analysis project Ga0268283, IMG submission 190140) | Saline water microbial communities from Sakinaw Lake, British Columbia, Canada - sak_2013_06_06_36m | ecosystem: Environmental > Aquatic > Non-marine Saline and Alkaline > Saline ... | reverse complement strand
ATCGGTAAATCCCCTAGATCCGATTCCTCTGTGACCGATGAGACCGGTCACCCGCTCCTCCATGGCTTAAATCGGCGGGGTCACTCGACTTCCCTGTCGAGTTCCAATGAGAAGATCAATATCGCCGCCACGTTTCTTGTCATCTACCCGGGAACCGAAAAGAAAAACACGCGCCTCCCCCCAAAAGCTTTTAGAAGCGCGCCGATAATAACTTCTCTTTGGTGTGCAGTTAGTCGCATCCGGTATTACTAAATCCGGTATTACTAATCCTCTGCCACGAATGTTGCGTACGCAGAAGCACTAAGGAGCTCATCCCATTCCATTGGGTTGATAAGCCGAACACGGAAGATCCAACCTACTCCTAGAGGATCCTCATTGATCTTTTCTGGTGCAGTATTCAAAGTTTCGTTAACGGCCACGACCTTACCAGTCAAAGGGGCGTACAAATCAGAAGCTGCTTTGACTGATTCCACGACGCCGCAGGCTTCTCCAATGGAAAGCACTTCCTCTAACTCGGGTAATTCAATAAAAATGATGTCTCCGAGCAAGTCTTGGGCATGTTCTGTGATCCCAATCGTCACTTCACCATTGTGTTCTAAGCGTGCCCATTCGTGAGTTTGGGTGTATCGGTATTCTTGGTTATTAGACATATTTTTTGAACTTTTAAGTAATTTTGGGACTTCCAAACCGGACAAAGGGAGGTTTTACCACACGAGCAGACAGCCAACGACTATGAATTTCAACTTCACACTCTCCGCTAGTACCTACAGGCACGCGAGCAAAAGCAATGGAACATTCTAACACTGGCGAGAATCCACCACTCGTGATGATACCCTCCCCAATGTTCGGAACTCGAACGGTCTGACCGTGGCGCATGACACCACGTGCTTGCAAGACTAGCCCAACTCGCTTTTGTAAAACCCCCCTTTTGATCTGTGCTAACAACGCAGCTCTTCCAACAAAATCGCGATCGGGAGGGGAAAAAGGAACCGTCCAAGCGAGACCGGACTCCAGAGGAGTACTCTCTTCGTCCATATCATTTCCGTAGAGATTCATGCCTGCTTCAAGCCGCAATGTGTCTCTGGCTCCTAGACCGCAAGGAAATACTTTTTCGGAAAGAAGACGTTGCCAAAATGCCGCTGTTTCCCCCGCAGGCAACATGATCTCAAATCCATCCTCTCCTGTGTACCCAGTACGCGCAATAAACCAACCCTGCGTTCCTGCCGCACCTTGAAAGAAATCTAAATTGGACGCCGAAGAGGACAGCTCACTAGGCAGACAAGCAAAAACCCGCGCTCTAGCTTCTGGACCTTGCACTGCTAACATGGCTAGATCTGTTCGGGATTGTACCTCTACTGCATATTTGGCAGCATGAGATCGAATCCAAACAAGATCTTTTTCTCGAGTGGAAGCATTGACCACCAGACGAAACCAATCTTCAGATATAAAATATGCGATGAGATCATCCAGTACGAATCCATTCTCATTTAGCAGGCAGGAATACAACGCCTTACCTGGGACAGTCAGACGCGCCACATCGTTAGCCAATAGCCAACGTAAAAACTCTCTCGTGCCCGAACCATGAAGATCTATCACGGCCATATGAGAAACGTCGAACATCCCAGCGTTCGTGCGAACCTGTCGATGTTCGGTTAACTGCGATCCGTAGTGCAGAGGCATCTGCCAACCTGCAAATTCGACCATTTTTGCACCAGCGGCTAGGTGCTGTTCATAAAGTGGTGTTTTCTGACCCAAGTAGCTGCCTTTTTTAGTGGACACCAACTTTTTCTATTCTAGCAAAAAACTCTACTTCATGGTGTACCCTAGCGTATTCTTCAAAAAAATTTCAAAATACATAACACTTCGGAGGAAAAATGGCTCTGGCGATTTTTGACCTAGATAACACCCTGATTGAGGGGGACAGCGATTACCTTTGGGGACAGTTCCTAGTAAAAGAAGGGAAAGTAGATGCAGGGTATTATGCTCGGGAAAATGCCCGTTTTTACGAGGAATACCGCCGTGGTACCCTTGATATTCAAGAATTCTTACAGTTTGCATTGGCACCTTTCTCAAAAATAGCACGCTCTTCCTTAGAAGAGTTGCGAATTCGTTTCATGAAGGAGCAGATTCAACTATTGCCTGCAGCGTGTACTTTGATTGAACGCCACCGAACAGCGGGGGATCGATTGTTGATTCTCACTGCAAGCAATCGATTCATCGCGACGCCCATTGCCGCGGCGTTTGGCATCGAAACACTCATCGCCACCGAACTGGAAGAGAAGAACGGCCAATACACCGGAAAAGTATTCGGAACTCCTTGTTTTCAGGTTGGAAAAGTAATTCGTCTGCGAGAATGGATGAAAGAACACAATAGTACTCTTACTGGAAGTTGGTTTTACACGGATTCACATAACGACTTTCCCCTTTTGGAACAAGTTACACATCCGGTCGCGGTGGATCCAGATCGCATACTCTTTGATACTGCCAAAAAACGTTCGTGGCAAATAATTTCCTTGCGAAGTGGACAAATACCCCTTGCTTTGTAAGTGTGAGAACCTAATCTTGAAAACCTCAAAATCTTGTGCAATTTTGCAATGCTTAGGCATCTTCGGCGGGTTCCTCTTCGGGAGTTCAGCTTTTGCAGAAGATCCCTTGCATCTGTTTTTAAAAGATTTGAAGAGCCTTCGGGCGAATTTTGAACAAATTGAATACGACGAACATCAAAAAGAAATTCGTCGAAGCCAAGGCACCCTAGATCTACAAAGACCAAGTCGGTTCCGTTGGGAATATCAAAAACCCTACGTTCAGTCGATTATTTCAGATGGTACCCAAGTGTGGTTTTATGATCCAGATTTAGCACAAGTCACCATAAAACCCTACTCTCGCGCGCTGGCCAATACCCCTGCGGTACTGCTAAGCTCGGATGAACCCATTGAAAAAAATTTTTTGGTTTCTAAACCACATGACGGAAAAATTGAGCTACGCCCAAAAACGAAGGATACAGGATTTGTGAAAGCAATCGTGGGCTTTTCGGGGTTAGAACTACAGTCTATGGAGTTAGAAGATTCATTTGGTCAAAAGACTCATCTTCAGTTCTCCGCTATCCAACGTAACCACGAGGTACCAGAAGAACTCTTCAGTTTTACTCCACCAACTGGGGTAGATGTCATCACGGCGGAAGGAAAAAAATGAGGATTGCCGGGTGTCGGAATCGAACCGACGACCTACCGCTTACAAGGCGGTTGCTCTACCGACTGAGCTAACCCGGCGGAGAAGATTCTGGCTCCGGTTCCACTTCTTGAATCTCCGTAGAATCGGTTGAGGATTCCGTGGCCTCTTCTTGAATAGTTGGTTCTGCTTCCGATGCTTCTTCTAGTATAGGCTCTTCTGGCGGAGGAGGTGATCCTGTGGGAAATCTCTCTGGAGAATTTGTGTATCCAGGAGGCTGAAAACGCCCGCGAAAATCCCCGGGATGCTGAGCCATCCCAGGTGCTCCCATCATCGAGTTTTGTTGCCTAGGATCGACCGATGCACTAGAAACTCCTCCTCCTAGAAAAACCTCCATATTCCGCCCAGCGAAAGAAAAAGTGATTCCGTTACGCCGAACAGAAACCACCTCTCCTCCCGCAAAAGATTCACCCTCTCGTACCCTATGCACTCCTTGAGATCCTTCTTGCAGGAGGGCGACCTTACTGCTACCTATGATCATCGTCCCAGACAACACCAGCTTTGGAACTCCAGCACCACCTTCCGCACGAACAAAGCCCACGAGCAAAAACCAAGCACAAAATGAAACGGCTATTTTACATCGGGCGGAAAGATCACACAAATTTGGACAATCTCTAAAGGAAAACAAAACTATTGTAGCATAGACTCTCGGAATTGAAGTCGATGCAAAGCTGCGTATTGGCCTTCTTTGGCTAAAAGGAACTCATGGGTTCCTACTTCTACAATCTGTCCTTTGTCTAATACAACGATCCTGTCAGCCCGCTCGATGGTAGACAAACGATGGGCAATGACAAGAGTTGTTCTGCGGTACATCAAATTTTCTAATGCTGATTGAATATGACGTTCCGATTCCGTGTCTAAGGCAGAGGTGGCTTCATCTAAAATCAGGATTGGAGCATCCTTTAGCAAAGCTCTCGCAATCGCAATGCGCTGGCGTTGACCTCCAGAAAGTCGTACCCCATTTTCACCAACCAACGTATTTAACCCCTCGGGCAGGGCTTCAATAAATTCTAAGGCGCAGGCATCTTTGGCAGCACGTCTAATCTCGTCAGGAGAGGTTTTTGACATTCTTCCGTAGGCAATATTATTGGCAACTGTGTCATTAAAAAGTGTGACCTGTTGCGTAACGATAGAAATTTGTTCTCGTAAATTTGTGAGAGGCAGGTTCTGAAGATCTTGTCCATCTACTAGGATGGAACCCTCTTGCGGATCAAAAAAACGAGCCAACAAACTAACCAAAGTAGTTTTTCCACTGCCAGATCGGCCTACGAAAGCAACGGTTTCCCCTGGAGAAATCAGAAGCGAAACATCATGTAACGCATCTTCTCCATCAACACGATAAGAGAAAGAGAGTTTTCGAAATTCAATTTCCCCTTTTGCTCGGGATAGCATTTGAGTACCAGTATCCTTCTCAAGCTCTTTTAATAACAATCCAAAAACACTGATTCCTGCGGCGACTCCTCGTTGAATACTTGAATTTACGGTAGTAAGTCGTTTGAGTGTTGGCAAAAGTAACATCATGGCAGCCATAAATGACATGAAGGTTCCCACAGAAATGTGAGAAAGCATTTCTGGCAATGTGGCTACGTAGATCACGCCTGCTAATGCTAGAGAAGCAATAAATTGAATGATTGGGCCGCTAGATGCGCTGGTCGCAGAGTACCGCATGACTTGGCGGCGATTCCCTTCGTTGGCCTGCTCAAAACGTTTGGATTCGTATTCCCTGCCTCCGAAGACCTTGACTACTTCATGACCTTCAATGACTTCTCCTGCAACCTCAGTAATTTTCCCAACGGATACCTGGATTCTCTGGGCAATCTTTCGAAATCGTCGACTGACGTAGACGACCAACACACCAATGGCTGGCCCCATGACTAGAAAAGAGAGTGTTAGTCTTGGACTAAGGTAGAACATCCAACCCAACAAACCCGCAGAAGTCAGACCATCGCGCACCACAATAGTGACTGTGTTAGTAGCTGCCTCCGCTACTTGTTCCACATCATAAATGAGTTTAGAAAGTAAAGTTCCAGAAGGATGATCGTGGTAGAACTGAGTAGGCAAGGCCAAAAGATGCAAGAACATGCGATGTCTCGCATCCTTCACTACTCGCCTTCCAATCCAATCCATGCCATAGCTTGCTGCGAAAGAAGCAACTCCACGCGCAAAAAAAATTCCCATGAGCCAGATCGGCATGGTACGAATTACGGTGGGGTCTTTTTGAACAAAACTACCATCCAACAAAGGACGCATAAGAGCAGCAAACGCTGTTTCAGTGAAAGCGGAAACTGCCATGGCAGTAGCACTCACTGCGAATATCGGCCAATACGGTTTCGCTAAAAACAAAATTTGGCGATAAACCCAAGAGGTAGAACCAACTTCAGCCGTCATTTCAAAGGCGTTTGGGTAGCAAAAGTTAATCGAGTCAACCCCACGCGACGGGCAGCATCTAGTACGGTCACTACAGATTGGTGCGAGGCTTGGGCATCAGCATGAATTATCATGGAAGGTTGCGATCCTGCTGATTGTATGGCTTCGCGCAGTGCCAGTTGTAACGATTCAAAATGATTTTCTTCAATCATTTGTTGATTGACAAAATATTGTCCCTGGGCACCGACTGTCACCACAATTTTGGGTTCCTCTCGGGGAATTTTTCCAGTTTCTGCGTTTGGTAAATGTAAACCAATTTCTGTGCCACGGTGAAAACTCGTCGTGACCATAAAAAATATTAAAAGATTAAAAACTACATCAATCAAAGAAGTAAGATTGATAAACCGTGGGCATTCTTTGCGAGTGGGACGTAGGTTCATCCGGCGTTTTTATATTCTTGGAGTGTTTCTACTAGTTTGAGTGCATCTCGTTCCATGGCAAGCACCAGCATGTTTACCTTTGCCTGAAAATAACGGTGAAAAACCAACGTAGGAATCGCTACGGACAAGCCTGCTGCTGTTGTGATCAAGGCAACTGCGATACCTCCTGCCATGCGGGAGGGATCCCCTACACCGTTAGAAGAGATCACTTGGAAAGTTTGAATCATACCAAAGGTAGTACCTAACAGTCCAAGAAGTGGTGAAACTTCGGCAATCGTGCCTAGGGTACTTAAAAAACGCTCTAAGTCTGCGACCACATGTCGCCCTGTTTCTTCAATCCCTTCCTTCATCAATTCCGGACTACTTTTGAAGTTTTCTAATCCGGTAGCGAGGATTTGCCCCAAAGGTGAATGTTCGCGGAGAGCTTCCAAATGGCTTGGATCAATGGGATGGTCGCGGACCCAGTCTAGCACTTGGGAGACTAAACTTGGTGGAGAAACTAAATTACGTCTCAGTGTCCATGCACGCTCTAAAATAATGGCCATGGCCAGCACGGAACAACCCAATATGGGCCACATAAGCCAACCACCCGCGCGAATAATTTCTAGCATTTTTCAGTCGATACTAGTGTTTCGAACGAGCTACCCGGAATACTCCAGATAGTTTGCGAACTTTTTGGATAATCCGTGCTAGGTGGTTACGATCATGCACTGCTAACGTAAAGTGTAGGATAGCCCTACTCCTTTCTTCTTCTTTCATCAAGAAACCTTCCACATTACTATCGAGGTTTGCAATGCTGGTAGCAATGGCAGCGAGCATACCGCGAGAATTAGCTACATCTGCTTCAAGTTCCACTAAAAATGACCTTTCCAAGGTCTTATCCCATCTTACATCAGTCCAACGTTCCGGGTGGTTGCGATGTTCTGCAGCTGCCTTACAAGTGTGCGTATGAACAACTACTCCACGCCCTGTGCTGACGAATCCCATGATTTTGTCTCCTGGGATAGGTCTACAACACTTTCCATACGTAACTACTGCTCCTCCTCTCTCTTGAATAATCAAAGGTCTATAGAACAAGAGGTTTTGAGTTTTGCCCTGTGGGTGTATTGGGCCCTGCACGAGTCGATGTGCTACTGAAACGGCAAAACAGTTGCCCCATCCAATTTGCGCCATTAATTCATCTTCGCTTTCTAAATGAGATTCCGTGATCAAAGTAGCGATGACGGCCTTGGGAATGTCTTCCCATGTTTTAGAATAATCATCAGCCAGTACCCGTTCTAACGCGCGCCGACCGACCAAAACAGCTTCTTGCCGTTTGAAATTCTCTAATAAGTAATCACGAATCTTGGAACGTGCTTTGGCGGTCGCAACGAATTCCAGCCAATTTGGATCGGGATGACATTTTTCTTCTTTGGGAGAACGATTAATGGTAACCGTCTGACCACTCACCAAGCGTGTACGTAATGGAACACGTTGACCGTCCACTTCGGCAGAGACGCAAGCTTGCCCAAGTTCGGTGTGGATCTTATAGGCAAAATCCACAGACGTAGAACCCCTAGGTAATTCAAGGATCTTCCCTTTTGGAGTCAATACATATATATCATCCGTAACTAGGTCTAATTTTATGTTTTCAGCAAATACACCGCCCTCTGCACCCCGTTTCGCTTCTAATACCCCTTCGATCCATGTTCCGATTTTATCTGCAGCGTAGTGCCCCATGTCAGAGGCATTTCCTTTTTTATTTTTGTATATGGAAGCAATGCCTATTTCTGCTACCCTGTCCATTTCTTCTGTTCGGATTTGGATCTCCATATGGGGACCATGCGGACCAACGACAGTAGTATGTAAAGATTGGTAGCCATTGGCTTTTGGAATCGCAATGTAATCCTTAAATCTTCCCGGCACTGGTTGATACAAGGTATGCACTATCCCTAAGACAAGGTAGCAAGTGTCTAATGTATCTACTACGATCCGAAAAGCATGCAAATCGCGAATTTCTGAAAAGGTGCTCCCTTTTCGCCTCATTTTCTGATGGATGCTATATAAGTTTTTTGTCCGTCCTTCTACGCGTCCGAAGATGTGCTTGTCATACAACCGATCTGCCAGTGCAGTTTCCACGTCGCTGATGATCTGTTGTTGATCGCAGCATACTTTAGAAACCTTATCTTTTAGTTCTTGATAACCCTGAGGCTCTAGGGCAAAAAAACCAAGGTCTTCTAATTCCGATCGTACATGATTAAGCCCCAGTCGGTTAGCCATTGGTGCAAAAAGTTCTAATGTTTCTTGTGCAACCCTCTTTTTTTGTTCATCAGAAACAGCACCCAAAGTACGCATATTATGCAAACGGTCTGCTAACTTAATCAGGATCACTCGAATGTCTTTAGCCATGACTAAAAACATTTTCCGAAGATTCTCACCTTGCGCTTCGAGGAGAGGTTTAGACTGGATCTTTTCTAGTTTAGTTACTCCCTCCACAAGAACGAGGACCTCTGGACCAAATATTTGTTCTAGCGCATTCCTAAGGACCTTTGTATCTTCAATGACATCATGTAAAAGTGCCGCCATAATGGCACGGTAGTCCAAGTGCATCTCAGCTAAGATGCACGCCACTGCAATAGGATGACAAATGTAAGGCTCACCGGTTTTTCGGTACTGCCCTTTATGGGCATTTTCGGCAAACAAATAAGCCCTGTAAACCTCTTCTATCTGGGCAGTATCTAAATACTCTTTCAGTAAGTCGAAGAGGCTATAGGGACCACAAAGACTTAGATGGCTGGATCTGTGGGTGTTAGGCATTCGTACTAGGTTCCGAATCAAACATGGCTTTTGCTTTTTCTAAGGCTTGATTAGGCATAGGAATAAGAGTGGGCGACCGGAGACACCCGGCAGCAATTTCCCTCAATGATAAAACGGTTGGTTTATCATTTTCTTCGGGAAGCATCGGAGTAGCACCAAAGGCAATCTGGCGAGCCCGTTTTGAAGCTACTAAAACCAACTGAAAGCGATTCTCGACATGTTCCAAGCAGTCTGTAACGGTAATGCGTGCCATAGTTTCCTCGCTATTTTGGTGGACTTGATAACCGCTGCACAAGGTCATCTAGCCGATGCTCAATGTTGCTCAAGCGTTCTTCAATAGGAGCAAAAGGTGTGGCAGGCGGTGGCATGTCATACCCCATTCTGGCTGGTCCATTCCATTGTCCGTAACCTGGGGGCGGTGTGTTGGTTTCCTCTGGTTGCCCGGGAAGCATCTGATTATTAAACCCACTTTGTCCACCCCACGGAGCAGCGTAGCCCATTCCGCCTCCATTCTGGCCACCCATGGCAGGTCCTCCTCCAAAGCGACTATCTCTAGCAGGCCCACCTTCTTCTTGATTGCTTGGTTGGTTTTGATTACTTGGCCCTGGCGGTGGACCATTCCAAGGTCCGACGTAGCCCCACATAGTCCCATTACCAGACTGCATCCTAAAATTCCCATTCATTTCTGCTGGTCGTCCTGCAATAGGAACTCGAGCGGTCGGTGCAACCCCCGGACCTGGCATTCCGTTCCAAGCATTACCATCATTGGGCACTTCTGCGCGATTGGGTGCTTCTGCACGCCCGGGGGGAGGGCAATTAGGGTCCGCTGTTCTAAGAGAAGGAACAGTTGACTTTACCTCCGGCAGTGGGGATGCTTCTGGGGGAGAAGTCGCTAAAACCAGGGGAGTAGCCAACGCTAAAACAAGAGGTATCGATTGCATCAGGTTCCAACCTATTCGAAGAATTCAGACTATACTTCTTTTCACTGCGCGATGTCCAATATCTTTTCGGAAGTATATTCCAGACCAAGAGATCTGTTCAATGGCTTCGTAAGCATGAGACTGTGCTTCTAAAATAGAATTTCCCAAGGCACAAACACACAAAACTCGTCCTCCTTGCGTGACGATCTCACCTTCCTGAAAAGCAGTCCCTGCGTGAAAAACCTTCGTATTAGGCAAAGGCGGTAAGTCCAAACCGTGAATAACATTTCCTTTGGAATAACTATCAGGATAGCCTCCAGCAGCCAACACTACTCCCAAAGCAGGTCTAGGATCCCAATCAGCATGTATCCGGTCGAGTTTGCTTTCCATTGCTGCCTCGCACAAATCGATTAGATCCGACTGTAAACGCATGAGGATGGGTTGTGTTTCCGGGTCTCCGCAGCGGCAGTTGTATTCCAATACCTTAGGTTTTCGTTCTGCATCAATCATCAACCCTACGTACAAGAATCCAACGTAGGGCGTACCTTCCGCAGCTAAACCACGAATCGTTGGCAAAAGAATCTGTTCTAATGCCAATTTTTCTACAACACCATCTAATATCGGAGCGGGGCTGTATGCTCCCATGCCACCAGTATTGGGTCCTTTGTCTCCGTCGTCTCGGGCCTTGTGGTCTTGTGAGCTGGCCAAAGGTAAAACGTGAAGACCATCACATAAGGCTATAAAACTGGCTTCTTCCCCTACTAAAAACTCTTCGATGACGACTCGAGACCCCGCAGATCCAAAGACCTTTCTGTCTAACATGTCACGAACTGCGTTTTCCGCTTCTGAAAAGGAAGTAGCCACCACTACCCCTTTTCCTGCAGCTAATCCATCTGCTTTGATTACCACTGGTATATCATGGTTTCTTACGTATTCGAGTGCGGGTTCAAGTTCCGTAAAAGTTGCGTAGCGAGCGGTCGGGATGTTCCAACGGCTTAAAAACTCTTTTGCGTAGGTTTTCGAGGCCTCGAGGCGCGCTGCCGCCGCGCTCGGACCAAAACACCGCTTACCAGCTTTTTGGAACTGATCCACGATTCCATGCGCTAAGGGAGCTTCAGGCCCGACGATCGTCAAATCAATGTTTTGAACCTCGGCAAAATGTAACAGACCTGGAATATCTTCGGCAGAAAGGGGTACATTTTTAACTCTCTTTTCAGAACTGGTGCCCGCATTGCCAGGAGCCACAAAAACTTGTCGAATATTGGGAGATTGTGCTACTTTCCAAGCTAACGCGTGTTCACGACCACCACTGCCAACGATCAAAACTTTCATGAAGACACCTCTTCATAGGTTGTTTTCAAATAATACCAAGAGACTCGAAATTCAACTAAAGATACCTATCAGAAATTAACAATGCAATTTTCAGTCTTAATTAAAGGAGCCTTCTATGATGACACAAATTTTTTCATTCTTTCATAGTCATATGGATATTGTATTTTTTTTCTATGGGACGGCGTTTTTCTCTTTAGGTTTAGTTTTAAGTGTCATGATCAATGGTGGTAGCGCACTACACATTTCTCGATTTCTTTGGTTGCTTGCGGGGTTCGGTTTTGTACACGGCACTCTGGAATGGATGGAACTTTGGCGAGTGCTGCATGGGGATTCAGAAGGTCTTGCGTTTTCCAGACCCCTAGTTCTTTTGATTTCTTATGTATTTTTGTTTGAATTTGGCCGACGTTTGTCCAAAGAGATTTGGCTTCAAAATAGATTTAATAATCCAATTCTACTATATCCAGTTTTAATGAGTAGCATCGGCATCTTTTCTTACTTAATGCCAGAAAATCACCTGCTGGCAATGGATATTGGAGCACGTTATTTTTTCGGTTTTACAGGGTCAGTGTGGGTTGCTTGGGGACTCATCTTCTATTATCGAAAAAAGGTACATCCCGTTCTCGAAGCCTCAATCGAACATGGTATCGCCCCAGAACGAGAAGTGTATTACAACCAATCATACCTTCGGTGGGTATACTACTCGGTGGCTGTTGCTTTTGCTTTTTATGGAATTCTTGGTGGCCTAGTAGTTCCGCAATCTGATTTCTTTCCTGCTAATTATATCAATACCAATACTTTTATCGCAGTGTTTGGGATACCGGTTCAAGTTCTGCGAGCTTTATCCGCAGTTGCTATTTCTTTTTTGATTGCTTCTATGAAACGAATGTTTTATGTAGACGAGATTTTTCAGTTATCTCTATCTATTACCACATCTAGGCATGCACTGGCAGAAGTCCGTCGTTTAAGCTACTGGAACGAACTGATCTTAAAATCCACGGCAGAGGCTATTATTTGCCTAGATCAGACTGGCAGAGTCGTTTTTTTGAACGAAATTTCTGAAAACTTGTTAGGCTGGAAAGGAGAAGAAATTATCGGGAAAACTTTACACGATAAAATTCATTATAGGAGTTACGCAGTTGGTCAAAATTTGCTAGGATAATAGGATGAACAAAGCAAAATGTACAGAGCAAGATTATATCCAATTTTTAATTGGCAC
>Ga0268283_1001323_pt1 | contig 12301 bp, 10 predicted proteins | sample saktaG_13_FD_190140 | JGI IMG/M metagenome (GOLD analysis project Ga0268283, IMG submission 190140) | Saline water microbial communities from Sakinaw Lake, British Columbia, Canada - sak_2013_06_06_36m | ecosystem: Environmental > Aquatic > Non-marine Saline and Alkaline > Saline ... | reverse complement strand
AAACAGAAAATTGCTATAACTTTATCCTTCAGGAGCATTGTTCGAGTTTTTGTTGTTTGCACCTCAAAATTAATCTCTTACAATGTTCCTTCCTATTTTTTAAAAACTAGCAACTTGAGTTAGTTAATTGAATTTAGTTAATCGTCGTCAAAAAATAAATTCCAGGTTCAGAAATCCCAAATCCCAATTCACCAATCTCAATTCACAAATTTTTTAAAATTCAAAAAACACCAGCTGACAACTCTGAATTGCTTTAACATCCTCAAACTACTTGTCCAACCACAATTGAATGGCCAAAGAATAACCACTGAATGACCACTGAACAACCCATATTTTCTCAACCATAAAACCTTATTCCCCAATCTTTATAATATTAATTCCACATTCCTCAATCTGAAACCGGATTTAGTATCTTTGCAAAAATGATTATTCTTTAAAATGTTGTAATTTAAATTGTTACACTAAAATATATCTTCATGAATAAAGACTATTACTGTGTGATCATGGCTGGTGGCGTCGGAGCACGCTTCTGGCCTCTGAGCAGGAATTCGCGTCCCAAACAGTTCATTGATATCCTGGGAACAGGAGAAACGCTGATTCAGCAAACCTTCAGAAGGCTCACAACAATTTGTCCACCCGAAAATATATTTGTTGTCACACACCAGCAGTATTTTGACCAGGTAGTGGAACAATTGCCGGCCATAGTTCCGGAGCATGTTCTGTGTGAGCCGATGCGCCGTAATACCGCTCCGTGTATTGCCTATGCTACGCACAAAATATATAAACTAAACCCTAATGCCTCTATAGTTGTAGCTCCTTCCGATCACATCATTCTGAAGGAAGAGGTTTTTACACAAACATTGCTATGTGCCTTACAGGCTGCTACCAAAAATGACTGGCTGATCACCCTTGGTATAAATCCGAGCCGGCCGGATACAGGTTACGGGTACATACAATTTGACGAATCGCAAGCCTATCAGCCCGATTGCATGTTTAGGAAAGTAAAAACATTTACAGAGAAACCTAATCTTAAACTGGCAGAATCATTTTTACAAAGCGGTGATTTCCTGTGGAATGCAGGAATTTTTATCTGGTCAATTAAAAGTATCCTTGCAGCTTTTGAAGAACATCTGCCAGAATTGAACAGCCTTTTTAAAGAAGGCTCCGAAATATATTATACCGAAGAAGAGCCAACGTATATCGAAAGCGCTTATACTATCTGTAAAAGCATTTCCATCGACTACGGCGTGATGGAAAAAGCCGATAATGTATTTGTTCTGGCAGCCGATATCGGTTGGAGCGATTTGGGAACCTGGGGTTCTCTTTACGACACTTCCGCTAAAGACCCGAATGGGAATTCACTGATAGGCTCAAAGCCACTTTTATACGATACGCATAACTGCATCATCAATTTACCTTCCGACAGGGTCGCTGTAATTCAGGGTATCGACGATATGATCGTGGTGGAAGACAACGGCATCCTGCTCATTTGTAAACGCACCGATGAGCAGAACATACGAAGCTACGTTGATGCTGTCCGGAACGAAAAAGGCGAGCAATATGTTTAGATGTATCCTGAACTATGTGCGTAAATATTTCTAATCAGGCTAAGAATCCGTAAAGGTTTTATTCAATGGTATTTAGCAGTTGCCTAATCTCCAATTTGTAATCTGAGCGATAATTCTTAAACCCCGAATCCATTTTTTAAAAACTTCATACAACCAAACCATTAATTACTGACCCATTATTAGACCACAATCATTTATGAAAAAAATCACTCTCGTACTATTAACTCTTTTATCTGTATCCACGTTCCAGAGTCGTGCAGACGAAGGCATGTGGCTGCCATTATTTGTTCAGCGCCTCAATTATGTGGATATGCAGAAGGAAGGTCTGCATCTTACGGCCGAAGAAATTTACAGCATTAACCACTCAAGTTTAAAAGATGCAATTATTATCTTTGGAGGTGGTTGCACCGGCGAAATTGTATCGCCTAATGGTTTGATATTTACAAATCACCATTGCGGATATGGATCAATCCAATCACACAGCACCGTTGATCACGATTACCTGAGTGATGGTTTCTGGGCTACACGTTATGAAGAAGAATTACCAACACCGGGGTTGAAGGCCAGTTTCCTGGTCAGCATTCAGGATGTAACCACTGCAGTACTTGCTGGTGTTACCAATACGATGACTGAAGCGGAACGTGCTGATAAAATAAAGCAAAACTCCAAAAAAATTGAGACCGAAAATACAAAAGGAACGCAATACGATGCCCGTACTACAGCCTTTTTTAACGGTAACGAATATTATCTTTTCCTTTATGAAGTTTATAAAGACGTTAGGCTGGTAGGCGCACCTCCTACATCCATTGGCAAATTCGGTGCAGATACTGATAACTGGATGTGGCCACGTCATACCGGCGATTTCTCGGTTTTCAGGGTATATGCAAATAAGGACAACAAACCTACGGAATATGCTGCCGATAATGTTCCATTGAAATCAAAACAGTTTCTGCCGGTTTCGATAAAAGAAAAGAAAAAAGGTGATTATGCAATGATCATGGGATATCCTGGCAGAACCGACCGCTATGCAACCTCGTACACCATCAAATGGGCCCTGGAGAAAAACAACCCTATGATAGTTAAAATCCGCACAAAAAAACTTGACATTCTTCGCGACGACATGGCTGCCGATCCAGCAGTACGAATAAAATATGCCGCAAAATTTGCAGGATCCGCAAACTATTGGAAGTTTTATATTGGTCAGAATAAAGGGCTGAAGCAACTGGCTGTGTATGACAGGAAAAAGGAACTCGAGGATGAGTTTGTAAAATGGACCAATCAGGACAAAGTGCGAAGTGCAGAATACGGTGACGCATTGACTAACATTGCAACATCATACGAAACCATTAATAAGTACGAAGCCGCAGTGCGGTATAATTCCGAGGCTATTATGCAGGGATGTGAGATTATCGCCTTTTCCCGGAATTTTAACAAACTGGCAGAGGAACTTTCTAAACCTAAACCCGATCAGAATCAGGTTCAAACTTTAACCAAACAGGTTACCGAAGCTTCCGAAAAATATTTCAAGGATTACAATATGGCTACCGACGTAAAAATGCTGGCTGCCATGCTGCAACTATACTACAATGATGTTCCCAAAGAAATGCAGCCTGCTTATCTCGAAAAAATACACTCGAAATACAAGGGAAATTTCGAAGCGTATGCCAGCGAAGTTTTCGGCAAAACCAATTTCAGTGGAAAGTCGAAAGTGGATCTTTTCCTTGCAAATCCAAAACTGAAAATCCTGCAAAAAGATCCGGCCTGGATGTTGTACAAAGCTTTCAGTGCGAACGCAGCCATTATCGACAGCCTGGTAAAACCTTCGAACGAATTACTTGCCAAAGGCCGCAGGGTTTTTGTTGATGGGTTACGCGAAATGCAAAGCGACAGGACTTTTTATCCTGATGCCAACAGCACTATGAGACTTACCTACGGACAAGTGCTCGATTACAGCCCGGCTGATGCCGTTGATTACAATTATGTTACTACCCTCGATGGTGTGATGGCAAAAGAAGATCCTACGAGCCCGGAATTCGTGGTACCTGAAAAACTCAAACAGTTGTACAAAGCAAAAGATTATGGCCGCTACGGCGAAAATGGAAAGATGGTTGTTGGTTTCCTGACCAATAACGACATAACCGGCGGAAACTCCGGCAGCCCTGTTTTGAACGGAGATGGTCAGCTTATCGGGCTGGCATTTGATGGAAACTGGGAGGCCATGAGCGGAAACTATGCTTTCGAACCTAAACTTCAGCGCACAATCTGTGTTGATATTCGCTACGTACTTTTCGTTATTGATAAATATGCAGGCGCCACCAACCTAATAAACGAACTCGACATACGCAATTAACTTATTGTCAATACTTTTTAAAAACAACAGTCTAAAATTAAAATGAAATAGCCATGAGCAGTAAATTTGCTCACCAACCGAAATGATTATTCTCATGGCGTATTCCATCTGACCCGTAAAAAATAAAAATATACAGATGAACATCCGAATCTTAAAACTAGCATTTCTGTCATTTTCTCTATTGGTTTTGATGACCTCATGCAATAAAACGCAGGATGTAACTCCACAATTTCAGCGTTGTGGTAACGGCCTGGCATTGGTTGGAGGCAACTTGGTAATTGCCGGTTACAATTCAACATCCGGCAATGGGTACGACGCATCCCTTATGATGGCTAATCCTGAAACCGGAGATACACTGTGGACTAAAAATTACGGTAACTCTTATTCTGATGCATTCTATAGTGTTAAAAAATCATCTAAAGGAGGCATAGTAGCCGTCGGTTTTACCAACAGGGCAAATGCCAGTTCGCCAGCCATGGTATTGGTAATTACCGATATTAAAGGCAAGTTAGTTATTTCTAAGACTTACGGAGGCTCTGCCTACTCGCAAGGCTTCAGTGTGCTACCCACTGCCGATAGTGGATACCTGGTTGCCGGTTATATCCAAAAAAACAGCAACTCCGATCGCGATATGTACCTCGTAAAAACAAATGTCTCCGGCGATACCTTATGGACAAAAAGTTTTGGCGCAAAAAGCACAAATCCATACGACACGGTTAATGATGCCGCATATGGTACCATGGCAGCACCTGATGGCGGATATTACGTTACAGGTTCGGTGAACGGTTACACCCAGGATGGAGGAAAGATTTTCCTCAAGAAGATATCTTCTGTTGGTGTGGAGTTATGGACAAAAACTTACGGAATCGGTATTGGTTATTCTATTACACTTACCCATGACAATGGAACAGGAGCAGTAAATGGAATTGCAATAAGTGGTTCATTACAGGAAGGCTCAAGCCAGGATATCTTCCTCCTCAAAACGGATTTGGACGGAACGAAACTGTGGGCAAAATCATATGGTGGTTCCGGTTTCGAATACGGAGCATCCATGATTGAAACCTCGGATGGTGGATTTGCTATTACAGGATTAACCGACAGTAAAGGCTTTGGTATGCAGGATGCTTACCTTATCCTCACTGATGCCGCTGGTACATCTACAACTGACCCTACCTATGGCGGTGGCGATAATGATCAGAGTTTCGGAATTGTAGAGATGCCGGATAAAGGATTCTGCATTACCGGGTTGTCTAACACAGGAGGAAGTTATGTTTTCCTGAACAGGGTGAAAGCGAACGGATCCCAATACTGGGCCAGCCCAAAATACCTTCCATAATAGTTTGTAAAAGCTAACTCATTCTGCTTTTCAGGTGGTTGAGTTCACGAAAAAGGCTGTTCCACCAAGAACAGCCTTTTTACGTTTTAAATAGTATGGGAATGTTTATCATTCAAATCATTTTGTACTTTTATACGCCTAATGGTATGTGCCGAAGTATCAAAAAATGGTATTAAACAGCTATTTATTTTCCGGATAAACGGATTGCCGTAGTTCCAGAACCTGTAAAACGCTTTAATTCAGTACTATGAGAATAAAATATTTACTATTGATTTTAGCACTCTTACTGAATTGCTTCAGTGTATTTCCGCAAAAGAAATCCGGAGCAGATTCTGCAAACAGCGTTTTGGAAAATCAGTCGGATGCAAAGATTCTTGTTCAGCAGGAAATACTTGATTCATTGATAAAAGTGAATTTGCAGAATGAACTGCAAAAAGCGGAAGGAGATAACCGGAAAACAAAGGAATTACAAATAAAGTTAAAAAAAATAGAAGATCAGGACTCTTTGCGACATGTTGAATTGATGCAAAGGATCGAATTGCTTAAAAAAAACGCTAAAGGATATCCCATTGTTCCGTTTAATGATACGTTGTTTTTCGTTTTCTCCAAAATTACCTCTTCCAATGTTGAAGAAAGGGCTTCGGGTATTACAAACCGTATATTGAAAATTTATAAAGATCCGTTTTTTAGTCCTGATTCACTCAAAGTGAATAAAACAGAATATGGTACTGAAATAGTTTATAGCAACGATCAGATGATAATGATGGTAACCGATTTCGACGCGTTGTATTATAACAAGGATAACTATCAGTTAGCTCAGGAATACCTCCGGCAAATAAAAAACTGCCTGGTCGAAGAACGGAAAGCAAACAGTTTTACCAACTGGCTTGTCCGTATCGGTTTAGTGATGTTAATTATCGCCGGATTGAGTCTTCTTATCTTCCTTATAAACAGGGTATTCAGGTTGATAAATAAAATATTTACAAGCAACCGCGACAAATTTCTGAATGGACTTACAATAAACAAGGTTAAAATATTTACGGCTGAGAATTTTGAAAAGTTTATTTTACGGGTAAGTAACCTGCTGCGGATTTTTGTGATAATCCTTATTGTGTATCTTTCGCTGCCACTGCTCTTTAGTTTATTTCCCGAAACAAAAATGTGGACTGTTACTTTGCTCGAATGGATATTGAGCCCTGCACGCACAGCCTGGAATGGTATTATCGGTTTTCTGCCAAACCTGTTCTCTATACTTGTTATCGTATTCATCTTTAAGTATACAATTCGAGGAATAAAATACTTTGTTAACCAGATTGAAAAAGGTGAAATTCATCTGAGTGGATTTCATGCCGATTGGGCACATCCTACTTTCAGAATTCTGAAGTTTTTATTGTACGCTTTTATGCTGGTGCTAATATTCCCTTATTTGCCCGGCTCCGGTTCCCCGGCATTTCAAGGCGTTTCAGTGTTTATCGGTATCTTGTTTTCATTGGGTTCGTCGAGTGCAATTGCTAATATGGTTGCCGGAATGGTTATTACTTATATGCGTCCGTTCCGCATTGGCGACCGCGTGAGAATTGGCGATATTACCGGTGATGTGATGGAGAAAACTACCTTAGTCACACGCATCCGAACTATAAAAAATGAAGATATTACTGTCCCTAATTCAACAGTATTGCTAAGCAGTACAACAAACTATTCGACCAATACCGGACCAAAGGATAACGGGTTAATCGTTCACACAACTGTTACAATCGGCTATGATGTTCCCTGGAAAGATATTCACAAGGCATTGATTGATGCCGCTTTGCGTACCGATCTGATCCTGAAAAAACCATATCCTTTTGTTCTGCAAACCAGCCTCGACGATTTTTATGTATCATACCAGATCAACGGCTACACTAAGGAAGCCAATAAGCAGGCTATGCTTTATTCGCTGCTTCACCAGAACATTCAGGATTGCTGCAACGAAGCAGGGATTGAAATCATGTCGCCACATTACATGAATCAGCGCGATGGCAACATGACCACTATTCCTTCCCAATACCTTGAAAAAGATTATAAGGCGCCCTCATTTAATATAAATCAGGTAAATGCCACAACGAAAGGCAAATAGAATATGGGCCGAAAAGAATAAAGGCTCAATTTTTTAGGTTTACAAATCCGGGTAGGCTTTATCCGGACTTTAATAGTAACTTTAATCTCACTTGTATCAAAAACTGAAAACATGGACCAGATTAAGCCACTCAAAATATTGATAGCTGAAGACGATGAAACCTCGGATTTGCTGATTGCTATTATGCTACGGAAATATAACCCTGAAATTTTACATGCGAAAACAGGGATTGAGGTCTTAGATATCCTTCATGATAATCCTGATATTGATATGATACTCATGGATATACAGATGCCTGATTTGAACGGATATGAAGCAACAAGGCAAATCCGGAAGTTTAACACCGAAATAGTGATTGTTGCACAAACTGCTTACGCACAATCCGGAGAAAGAGAAAAGGCATTGGATGCAGGATGTAATGATTATTTCTCAAAACCAATTGAGCAGGCGATGTTAAATGCTACTATCAACGAGTATTTCAAAGAAAAGATTGGCTAATGTTGAACGTTAAACGCGTTCTCTGTTTCTGTATGCTTTTCATTTTTTAAGAGTATGCACACTTAAAAATTTCATTTCAACATCATGCTAAAAGGTAAAATAGGATTGGCATTGGACGTATATTTCAGGGAAATCCATTGAAAATCGCCTCCAGAAAATTATTTTGTTTTTCGGCAAGCCAATTTCAGCAAATATTCTCTTTGCATATTTCTCCAAATTTTTCACCTTCCCTGGAAGACCTGATTCAACATTGAGTAAACTTGGTTTGTAATATTTAACGCCGATAAACTTCAGTCTCACTCATCATCAGCTTGATATCGCAGGTTTTTATTTCGATATTGGTAATTACGTATATCACTGATCTGCAAGTTAATAATAAGTATTAGTAGGCAAATTATATAAATTTGACTATCTTTGTAAGGCTTTGGGAATTCTATAAGGCTTTTGCTGTCGCGCATTGTGCAAACACCTATTTACTGATGTTAATCCGGAATATTCTATTATTTCTATTATTAACAGTCTGCACTAGCGGGGTAGCTTTTGCACAGGAGAAGGCTGATAGTACATCTGTTTCAGGAGTGTATAAGAAAATAGCGGAATATTCATCAAAGCGGAAAATTACCAAAGCAATTCAGGAATTATTATTAAGGCCGGTAATCACCTCAGCAACCCCAACCCCTGTAACTTCAAACAATATCGTGGTTGATTCATATTCCTGTTATGAAGGAAAAATAATCAGATACATAAATGTTACTACGCTCGATCCCTTTGGGTTTAAGCTTGGAGATACCAGCGCCAGGCCTCGCAGTTACCTTGAAAAGAGCGGTAACACGTTGCACATTAAAACACAGAACCAGGTTATCCGGAACCGTATGCTTATTCATCCTAATGAGCGGTTCGATTCGTTGCTGGTGAAAGAATCAGAACGCTTGATCCGTAGCCAGAGTTATATTCACGATGTAGTTGTAACAGCAGTTCCGGCATCTGAAAATTCAGATTCGGTGGATGTTTTTGTGCGTGTCAGCGACTTGTGGAGTATCGTACCTGATGGGGCACTCTCCAACGAAAGCCTAACTTTTAAACTTACGGATAAAAATCTGGGTGGCCTCGGGCATACCATTTCAGGTTCGTACTGGCAGAATTATATGAATGGCAAAAATGCATTGTCAGCGTATTATATTGTACCTAATATTAAAAATTCCTATATCAGTGTCCGGTTGGGTTATGCGATTGATGAGAACAGAAATTATGTGAAAGCGCTTAATATCGAAAGGCCATTGTTCTCTTCTGTTGCACGATGGGCAGGTGGTGCATATGTATCGCAACAAAAAGTGACCGGATGGATTTATAAGAATGATACAACCCGCCTAAATCTTCAATCAAAAGCAAACATACAGGATTACTGGGGAGCTGCTGCCTGGCAGGTTTTTAAAGGCAGTTCAATTACCGACAGAACCACAAAGCTGATCCTGTCAGGACGAATATACAGCATCAGGTATCTCGAGAAACCTGTTGAGCAACCCGACATTATGGAATATTATTCCAATGCGCAATTTTATTTGTCCGGGCTGGGGATTTCGAGCCGGAAATACATAAAACAAAGTTATATATTCCGCTTTGGAACTACAGAGGATGTTCCTGTTGGAATTACTTACGGAGTTGTTGTCGGGTACCAGTTGAAAAATACTGACCGCTGGTATTGGGGTATAAACCATTCGTGGGGCAATTTTTTCAGATGGGGCTATTTCGGATCCCATTTCGAATATGGAACATTTATAAATGCATCCTACAGAACCGAAGGCGCATTAAAAGTTAGTCTGAGTTATTTCTCCGGTTTATTTTCTATAGGGAGGTGGAAATTCAGGCAGTTTGCCAAGCCTGAGCTCACCATGGGATTTAACCGGGCCTCCTACGACAGGCTCTCTATTAACGATGGGTATGGTCTTAATGGTTTTAACAGCAGCGAACTTTCAGGAACAAGTCGCTTACTATTCATAATACAAACCCAGTCGTATGCTCCATGGAATGTTCTGGGATTCAGATTTGGGCCTTTTCTTAATTTTTCGTTCGGAATGCTGGGCAACGAAGATTCAGGTTTTCAGCATAGCCGTATGTATCCTCAGCTGGGCCTTGGCGTCCTGATACGCAACGATTACCTGGTTGTTAGCAATATACAGCTGTCGTTTGCATTTTATCCTTCCATACCAGGCCACGGGGAAAATGTTTTTAAAGGCAATCCATTCAGAACTACCGATTTCGGATTCCCGGATTTTGTAATCGGGAAACCCTCTGTTATTGATTTTCGATAAGCTGAACCTATGTCAGATTCATATCGGAAATCAGTCTGTATACTCTTCCTTTTATCTATTTTCAGTAGTTTTCTCCTTAGTGCTCAGACTGATTCTTCAGCACTAAATTCACCTGGCTCTGGCCTGGTTAATTCTGCTCCTGTTGTGAATCAGACCGATCGTTATAAACCCCAGTTTATAACCGATCTGCCTGGAAAAATAATGGAAACATCGGGCCTGGCGTTTTTTAACGGACAGCTATGGACTATAAACGATAGTGGTAACCAGCCTGAAATCTATGAGATCGATAGTACAAGCGGCAGCGTTTTAAGAACGGTTGTAATCAGGAATTCAGTAAATACGGATTGGGAAAGCATCACCCAGGATGATTCTAACGTGTACATAGGCGATTTTGGGAACAATGCCGGGAACAGAACAAACATGCGTATAGTAAAAATTGCGAAGACCGATTTTCTGAACCGGGAAACCGACACCGTAAAAGCAGCATATATTTATTTCATTTATCCTGATCAGATTAATTTCCATGTCGCAGTTAACAAAAATAATTTTGATTGCGAAGCATTTTTCTTTCATAACGATTCGCTGCATCTTTTCAGCAAGGACTGGGCTGACCTGAAAACCAGGCACTACGTGGTTCCAACCGAAACCGGCAGGTATAAGGCAAGGTTTGTTGAACAGTTTCAAGCCGATGGACTCATAACCGATGCTTGTATCAACGCGAAAGGAAATATTGTGCTGTTGGGCTATAAGAATACGTTCAGGCGATCCTACACGGTTTTTGCATGGTTACTTTCGGGGTACGAAGGCTCAGCCTTTTTCGGCGGGGAAAAAGTCAGAGTCGAATTGGGGTCTGCCCTGAACCTGGGCCAGACTGAAGGCATTGTACTTAAAAATGATAATACAGGTTGGATTTCATCCGAAAGCATTCAGTCGGGATGGTTTTACGAACCGGCGAAATTGTTCGGTTTCGATTTTGATCGTTATTTTGAAGTAAGGAGTAAGGAGTAAGGAGTATGAATTAAGGATATCGGGGCTGGTAAGCTTGAATTGAAATCCTTTTAGGTATTTGGCGATTTTCTGCAGCTATACTTTTGCCATAACTCTTCTGCTTCGGGCTTTAAGGCGAAAGGCATTTTTTTGTAGTTTTACACTCTTCTAAATACCTGTTTCGCATTGGCAGGTATTTCGCACCATTTTTAATCATCTAAATTTTAATCATCAAATGAAAAAAATCTTCTTCGCATTTTGTATCCTGGCTGCAGGTTGCAGTTCCACATCAATTATCAACAGCTGGAGAGCGCCTGGTGCTACATTAACTCCGGAACAATATAAAAAAGTACTGGTTGTTGTTTTAGCAAAGGATGAACCAGCCCGAAAAATTGCCGAAGATAAAATTGTCTCGAACCATAAAGCTCTCCAGGTTTCTTATCCTGTTTTCACGATAAAAGAATTAGGCCAGGATACACTGAAAGTAAAAAACACGGTTAAAGAACAAGGGTATGATGCTATTGTAGTCATGAAGCTTATTACCACCAAAGCAAAAAGTACCTATGTGGCCGGAAGTCACAACCAGGCTTACCAGCAAAATGGAATTTATTACTTCGGCGACTATCTTAATTCAAGTACCTATGCAACAGATATGCAATTTATTGTTGCCACCAATGTCTGGTCATTGAAGGATGAGAAATTGCTTTGGTCCGGTGTAACCGAATCCACCGATCCTAAGAAGATAGACAAACTGGTAAACGATGTTGCTAAAGAGATAGTTTACAAAATGACTGAAGACGGATTTATTCCGGGTAAAAAATAAGTGGTAGCTGAATGCTGACACTGCTGCTAAACCCGACTTTTCAGTACTATCCGAATCTGGATTGGTATGTTGTGAACCTGGTTATCAATCAGAAAATCAATACATATGATATTCAATCAATGGTACGTTATTCTTGATTCAAAGGAATTGAAGAACAAGCCCTTACGGGTGAAACGCTTAAATGAAGACCTTGCTTTGTGGCGCGACCAGAACGGCAACGCCTGTTGTATTGCCGACCGTTGCTGCCACCGCGGAGTTTCGCTCGCCTGTGGTCAGGTAATTGAAGGGAAGTTGGAATGCCCGTTTCATGGGTT